>Ga0209190_1003793_pt1 | contig 9978 bp, 10 predicted proteins | sample M_140205_XF_Meta_FD_187315 | JGI IMG/M metagenome (GOLD analysis project Ga0209190, IMG submission 187315) | Freshwater microbial communities from Lake Montjoie, Canada to study carbon cycling - M_140205_XF_MetaG (SPAdes) (version 2) | ecosystem: Environmental > Aquatic > Freshwater > Lake... | reverse complement strand
ATTACATTAATCTTTCCGACCATGTTTTAGGAGTTTTTTCGGAAATGATTTCTACTGGATAGGTATAATCAAATTCTTTAGCTCCTAGTTTCTTAACATAATTTGCCGTTTCACGAATTGCAGTTTTTAAATCGGTTGTGGTTTTGTAACCCAACAAGTGTCTGGCTTTATCTGAAGAACAGGTTGCGTGCTTCACTTCTCTTGGTCTGTCTGCCATATGTATTGGAGGTAAAGGGAAATTTAATTCTTCGGCAACCATATTAGCCAATGTTAATATTGATGTGGTTTCTTCATCAGGACCAATGTTAATAGTTTCATAAACAATATTCGGATCCAATGCCATCTTCTCTAAACAAACAATACAATCTGTTACATATGAAAAACACCGACTCTGTGAACCATCACCATATATGATAGAAGGTTTACCGAGTAAGTTTCGGTTAATCATAATACTCATAACATTACGGAATGGATCATCATACCTTTGTCTTGGACCCACAATATTATGCGGCACAGCAATGTTCCATTCCATACCATGAGTTTCTCCTAAGATTTTAAGTATATCTTCAGATGCAACTTTAGCAACAGCATATGGATCAATTGGTGTTGGACGATTAACTTCTAGAAATGGATTAGGTTGATTACCATATCTGGCCATAGAGGAACAGAAAACAAATCTTTTTACTTTGTTTTGTATTGCGGCCGTGATTGTTGAAACACTAGCCTCAAAGATATTTCTTGTTATAAAGCTAGGACTAAACACAGAGAGACCTTCATGTGCTGTGGCTGCTGCATGAATAACAACATCACAACCTTGCATTGCTTTGGACATAACCGTCATATCACAACAATCAATCTGATAGAATTCTGCCTTTTCTGGAACATTGTGTAGATAACCACCAATCAAGGTATCATTACCAACTACTTCATGTCCAAGTTCAATCATTCTATCTGCCAAGTGACTACCAAGAAAACCAGCAATACCAGTAATAAATATTTTCATTATACTCTCTTTAAAATTGTTAATCCATTATTATTTGTTTTGCGTTCCACTAACTCCCATTCAGAATGTGAATCCATAAATTCTTGAACCGCTGGCCAAATACCATTACCACCAAACTCACCATTTACAGCATATAATGTTGTATCGTGGAATACTATATATTTCTTTGTTTTATCTGCGTGTAATCTGAGTTCTTCTTTTAATTGTTCATACTGGTGTAATGTATCAAGGAACAATAAATCTGTTTCTGCAATTTCCACCCTTCTTGTATCAGCAATATGTAAGGTTACATTTCTACCATACTCTTTGGCTTTAGCAAAGAAAGTTTCAATACCAGGTTGTGGAGCAATCTCATAACTATGTAATTCAATATCGTGCCTAAGGAATGCTTTGGTGCTTTCAGCCCAACCAACACCCATTTCGGTAACATGAGCACATTGTGAAGTTAATTCGGATAAAACAGGTAGATGTTCATGTATATCTGTAACTTTTGCACAAGCATCTTGATATTGCTTTTCAAAATCCATTTCTTCTTTTACCTTTTTGATTGCAATAATAATATCATCATACCTACCTTTTACACCTCTAAGGTCATGTACAACGGCATTTGAATGTAAATTTGAAAACATACCTCTATCAAAATATTTACCATCAACATCTTCTATAATGTAGATTCCACCTTCATTTAATTTAGGCCAGAGTACCTCAAAAGATTTTATTTGGTGAATAGGTAAATGAGAACCGTCATCGATGATTACATCCAAGTTATGCACATCTTTAAATGTTTCAGGTTGTGTTCCATCAGCATATAACAATCTACAATTAGGACAATTAGCTCCTCTATTTTCAACATCAACACCAATTACTTCTTTAGCTGAATGAAAGTATTCTCTCCACATATTCATTGAATCGCCATAACAAATACCAATCTCTAAAACATTATTCTTAGTGCCTCTATATGGAGCTAAATTACTCTCATAGTATTCTTCAATATATGAATGTACAGTTCCTTTATCAGCCCAACCTGGTTCTTCTCTGGCTGTTTGATTATAAATTTCTTTCAGCGTTTTCATTAATTTGTCCTGTATGTAAAAAAGTTTGATTGGTCTTCCTGATTATATTTTCCAGCTACAAATTGTTTCCATTCAGGAACTCTATCATACTGATGCACAATAGAAAATGGACGTCCAAGTGAAGTTAAAACTTTACCATCTTTAAATACTGGTTCTTTTTCCACCAAATAAGGCCTGAAAGCATTAATCTTTGATGGATCCACAGTTGTGCCTGCTTGACAAGCCCAACCTAACCATTGGTCGGCAAACAATGTTACATCTTTATAAGGTTGAGTTTGTAATAACACATTATATACGGCTTGGTCAACGATGGGTATAGGCCTATTGGTTGCATTGGTGAATATATTAAACACTAGGTCTTTAACATACTCAGCCTCACCACCAATTGTTCCTACATTATATATCTTGTTATTTTTAAACAATTCGTGAACATAGGTGCCATACGTTTGGAATAAATTATCATTACCCCATGGTTCATCTTTGTATAACATACCTTCCGAACCAGCAACTAATTTCTTTTCACCTAAATTTTCTTCCAACCAATCTATTGGATTAGTTTGGAAATAAACATCCTTAACATCTGTGGTGACCACATAACGATAATGTGAATCAACATCTTTGAGGTAATCATAAATTGCCAAGAACCGTAACACATGGACTGGCACATTTAGTTTTGGCATTTCAACCAAAAAGAAATTCCTTTTCTCTAGTTCATCATGAGTTTCTTGTGAATAATTACCCATAATCATAAGCTTGTCACCTTTGAATCCACATTCTTCTATAGATTCAACCCAAGGTCTTAGTTGGTTAAAATTATAATTTGTAAATGCGCCTATTATTAGGTCTTTTTTCTCCATGGGAAACCTCCATCATATTTTTTATTCATTATTTCATTACCATTGATAAAGAATTCCTCTGTTACAGAACCTTTACCTCCATCAACACGATAACTTACTGTGTATTCATTTGTGCAATCCCATTTAGGAAAATGCTGTGTTACTGCTTGTAGAAATACTCTATCTTGGCCCCAACCACCATGCCACGCTGAAGCCAATTTTACAGCAATACTTGTCTTAAGGCAATAGGAGTTTGTGTCTATATGATTTATACCATGATAAGTTTGCCATTTGCCTAAAGATTCACAATCATCAAAGCAAGCAAAGTCACCATTCTTCTTATGTATCTTCCTTAGGGAATAACACCAATCCAGATTTCTGGATTCGATTGTTTCAACACAAGATTTAACATGGCCTTGATACAACCAATTATCTTGGTCAAGGTACATTACATATTCTGTATCGACAAGGTGTGTAAATGCTGCGTAGACTCGGTGACCATAAAATCCTTTGGCACCAACATTGATGGGTAGATAACAAAACTTAATATTTTTGTATTTGACATAATCAAATGCAAGCTCAGTCACTTTTGGTTGAAATTCACTACCATCACACACTACATAACAGGTTGTTGGGTAGGTTTGTTTTAAAACAGATTCAATAGCATCCCGAACTTCAGGGGCACCTGTAGTCGGTATAATCACAGTCGCACTCATAATAATCCTTCTTTCAATTTTTCTATATTTATAACTACTTTGCTATAACAAATGGACCGGAGTCATCTGAACGAGAAGCTGTATATTCATACAATACACGAACAAATTTATCAGCATTATCACCAGTATTAAACCATTTAATAAAAACGGGATGCATTTTGTTTGATACCTGTGTACTTAATTCTTCACGTTTTGCTTCAAATTTTAATCTTGCTGGTGTTTTTGGTGTTCCTTTTTGTGGAGATTCTGGCCTAATACCTTTTAATTCTTTTCTAATAAACACTTTCAATTCAGTTTTAAAAATATTGTTGACAGCGGTAAATTGAGTTAACCATTTTGTAGCAAAAGTTTTATCAACAATAGCCAACGCATCACGAAATATGTGTTGTGAACCTAGTGATCCATGCCGAGCTGAACTACCACGAATCATATTAGTTCCTTTCCATCCACCAGAATCATCTGAAACGTGCAATAATTGAAGATACTCTATTTTATCGGCACTTAAATAAATTTCTAAATTTCTAGTGGCATTATTGGTGAGGTTTCTTGGTTTCCAATTACTTAGACCATAAGATTTAATTTTTTCAAGTTCTTTTAAAGTTTGAGGTCTACTAAAATTAACTTTATATATATTCACTTCATTAGGTTGTTTTTTCAATGATAACGGTAATAAATCTCCATTAGCAATCAATTTAGCAATAAACAAATTTAAAAATTCAAAAGTTAAACCTTTTTTATTTTTTACTAAGGCTAAGATTTGTTTTTTTGCATTAGGAGAAGCAAAATATATATCAGCTGGAGACCATTTATTAATGTCACCAAATATTAATTTTTTAGTTTGTTGGTCTTTTGCACGCAAATCGTTGATTAGTTTTTGGTCGATTGTCGCTTCTTTAAATAAAATCTCAATACTTTTCATAATAACTTTGTCACCACGAACATAGAAAATGGAAGACCATGAAGGTCTTTTAATTGAAGTAAACTTATTGGAAATATCATCAATATCTTTAATAAGTTTTTTTGCAATATTAACTGAAGAAATGTACCATTCTGGTATTTTATTTGTAACTGTTTTTTTTAAAAAATCTTCAATCTCTTTTAATGATGTTACATTTGAATCAACGTGTTGTTTAAAAGCAGTATCAATTTTAGCATTTGGGTAAGTTTCATTCCAATTTTTTTTGAATGACTCATAGTCTGGATATAAATCTGTGTCGAATATTTTATCAACTTTAGGTGCACCGATGAAGTCGGCCATGGCACAAAAGAGTGCCTGTGCCGATTCTGTTATCGAGGTTGCATCTGACATTAAGTATTCACCTAATAATCTGTATTGTTTTACCTGAAGTCCATACCTCAAGTTCTGTTCTCAGTCTACCCTCAGTTTTGAGTGTATCGTATCTATTTATAGCTTTACTCCGCCACCACTCGATGATGTTTACCAATTCATGTTTATCATAGTTCTCGCCTTTTACCAATTGGTCGGCCTTACAATTCATATAGTCAACCATGTTACTAAATCCATAGTCAGACACATAATATCTTTTTTTCTCTGTCAACCTTTTAGCGTTCTCAATCGTTAAGCTGAATGCCAATCCTTCATTAGTACCTTTAAGTGCTGCTTTAGTTAAAGCTATTATCTTGGTGAAGCTCCTAAGCTTTCTACTTGTGGTAGATTCATCTCCACCTAATAAATCTCCAACCTTATCTTCCACATAATCTTTTAAAGTATTATATCGGTCACCGTGCATCATTGGCACCATATCTGATTCTGTTAGTCCTTTGAACCGAATGTAAGGTTTCATTCCATCATATTGTGATACTTGCTTTGTTGAACCATATAAACTGGTAGTCTCAAACAAACAAAGATTCATACCATACTTTTTGTTACATATTTCTCTTACTGTATGTGAGGTACAAATGGCAGACAATAACTTACCACCAAGGTAGTTAAATCCAAATGGTTGTGACGGTACAATAACAAAACCCATTATAGTAGAACCATTGAATCGTTGGGCTGAATCTGGTTGTTGGATCCATACCTGACCAAGCATATCATTACGAGGTTTCATATAAATGACTGGAGAACCTAATCTAATGAAACCAAGTATCTTCTGAGTGTTCTTTTCTCTGACTGCCAATTGGATGTTTCTTCCAACTGGAGCCTTATTCACATGGGAAGATGTTATCTTTAGTAATGTTTCCCATGTGTCGTTTGGTATTTCACATACTTCAATGTCCATATCTTTTGGGTGCATTGAGAAATCTGAGAATAAATCATCCTCAATTGGAAACAATGATGTTGGTATATTTTGGATGGATTTTAATTTCTCATCTCTCATGTATTGTTCTATCGTACCAAAATCACTAAAGTAATCATGAAAGGCTTTGGCACAATACAACGCATCAACTCTTTCTAATATCATACTTTAAAGCCTTCAAATTTTTTATCACGATTACCAAAAGTGTTCAATGGTTTATCATCATGACCCGCATCAATAATATTCATCTGACCTGATTGGTCAATATCATACAACTTCATTTTAGACCTATCAACACCTACTGTGAATCTTTTGTAATATGATGGGTCGTTATACCTGTTCTTCAATTGCTTTACCATGATTTGACCAAGTGCTTCTAAATCTTCACTTGTAATCAAAGCAAACATTAAGTCTGCTGTTGCTGGTAAACCAAATGATTCTGATGTATCTTCTAGTCCTGGATCGGAACTTGTAAACCCGCTTCTAGTTGTTTGAGTCGCTGATACAATAGGTAAGTTATATTCGACCGCAAGTCCTCTAAGTTCCTCAGCAATAGATTTGACGTAGGTATAGGAGTTAATATTAGAACCAGCCCTAATGCGAGCTGAACAACATATGTTAAGGTAATCCACGAATATAATATCGGGAACAAAAGATTTCTTGAGATTGAGTTCATTAAGTAGTGTCCTAAAGTGGATAGTTGATGCTGATGCCGTTGGGTATTCTTTGATGATTAGTTTACCAGTAGTTTTGCTTTTAACTCTTTCGACCTTTTTATCATAGAGATCCTTTGGTAATTCCATCAAATCATCTAGTGTTACATTCAATAGATTGGCATCAATTCGTTCTGCTATTTTTTCTTCGGCCATTTCAAGCGTGATGTACAAAACATTTCTGCCTTGTACCATTGCTCCTGCAGCCATATGGCACATGAACAAACTTTTTCCCACACCAGTTCCGGCAAGAGCGATATTGAGCGTCTTAGCAGGTAGTCCGCCTTTTGTAATCTTGTTGAATATATCCAAGTCAAAAGGGATTCTTTCTTCTTTTCTGTGGTAGAATTCGTATCGTTCATCTGAGTCCTGTAAGTAATCGTGACCAACTGTTGTATCAAAGCTTATTGCGAGAGCGTCCGATAATATTTTGGGAATCGCACCTTTATCGTTGGTCTTATCTTTTCCATCGAGAATTGAAATAGACCCCAATACTGCGTTGTAAATTGCCTTCTCTTGGCAAAACTTTTCTGTTTTATCAACAAGCCATTGAATCTCGGTTTTTGGATTATTATCCTTTTCAATTTCCGAAAGATAATCTTCACACTTCTGAACTTCGTCATCTGTAAGATTTGTTTTTTCCTTGACGGCAATGCTAAGCGCTGCAATCTCCGGCGGGCTATTGTAAGTTTCCGTGAATGATGTAATTTCATTAAATAATGTCCTCTCTGTTCTATCAGAGAAATATTCAGGCTTAATAAATGGTAATACTTTTCTTAAAAAATCTTCATTGTAAATTAGGTTTGTTAGTATTGCTTGTTCCAGTTTCATCAATAACTTCCTGTTCAATATTGTTACCCATAATCTCCACTAGTAAATCACCAATGTAGTTTTTAAATGCTTCATTCTTTTCAAGCTTTCTAGGCTTCTCCACTACGGATTCTATCACATCGTAAGCGAAAAGTAAATAGACCTGGTCATTCTTTTCCTCAAACTTAACTTTACCATATTTGTATACGGTACCTTTATAATCACCATCTAGTAATCGAATATGTACCGACTGAGGATCATCCTTTGGGTACATATAACAGTAATCAAATCCTTCAAGCATTTTCAGTTCCATTCATTGTAATTACATCATCGAACAAATCTTCTTCACCACCTTGCATAATCTCAGCAGCGGATACACGATACTTTTCTTCCACATAAGTTTGGAAAGATTTACTGGTAATAATTGGCAACCAGAAATCTTTGGTGTCGGTATCTTTCAACCGATATTTCTTTTCTTCTACTTCACCTGTCTCTTTATCTACCTTAGAGTACCATCCATTAGAGGGTTTGATAACATGGCCGGATTCAACAGCGATATCAAGCAGACCAGACCAACGGCTAATACCACCATCAAAAGATACAGTAACAGGTATCTTAGATTTTTCTTTAACATACCTACTCTTTTCCACATTAATAATAAAATTGTAACCAACGACTTCAGTTCCTTCTTTTTCTTGCTGACGGCCAATAATGAAGATGTTATCGGCAGAATAATATGAACCTGTTCCACCACCTACGATTGCTTTAGGGAACATACCAATTTCCATATAAGTGTGATTCACCACGACCATTGGAATATCTTTTAGATTCAAATGTGGTGTGACCATACGAAACAATGATTTAACTTGTTTTGCTCTGGACATATCAGCCACAGATTTACCTTCAACTGCATCATCAACCTCTTTCTTTGACGCTAGGTTGCCAATAGAATCAATCACAACGATTAGTTTATCGCCACGTTCAAGTTGTGTTAGTTGTTGCATTATATCATGTTTCAACTGTTCAATATCAGTAAGAGGAGTATGCAACACCCTATTAGTGTCAATACCAAAAGAATCAAAATAAGATTGGGGAGTACCAAACTCAGAGTCGTAAAAAAGTAGTGCAGCATCTTTATATTTGTCCAGATAGGATTTGGCCATCAAAAGTGAGAAGGCAGTCTTAAAGTGTTTCGATGGTCCAGCCCACATTGTAAGACCTGGTGTTAAACCACCATCCAGTTTACCACTCAAAGCCACATTGATGATTGGCACCGATGTGGTTATCATATCCTTATTAGTAAAAAATTTCGACTTAGATAATATAGCCGATTCTTTAACACTACTGTTCTTTTTAATTTTGTCAAGTGTACTCATTTATTTTCCTTTTCACGAAATGCATATTCAGCATCATAATCATACTTAGGTTCTAGTTTTCCCTTTCTATTGGGAAACCCTCTTTTCTTACGACCAGCACTTTCTTCAATGTTGGTCGTATCTTCCTTCTCAACTTCAACTTCTGGTTTCACTTCAACTTTAGGTTCCTCTGCAACCACTTTAACTGGTTCTGGTATCTTAACCCTCTGTTGCATTGATATATTTGCTGCTATCAATAATAACACAGCTAAGGGGTCAAATACAACCATGATTAACATGATTACCAATCTTACTGCTTTATCAATGGCATTATCATCATCTGTACCATATATCATATCACCAACATATTTTATTGGACCAACTTCTGCCACTAATTTGTTAGACTCTTTGAGTAATGGTAAGCGTTTCTTATTGATTTCGGTTAATTCTTTTTGTGTATCCTGAATTTGCTTATCTAATCGATTACTTGCCGTTGATGGATCTTTGGCACGAGCCAATAGATATTCCAATCTCTCTTTGGTAATCTTTTCTTGTTGTGTTAGTATTTTAATCTCAACAGTATTGGCACCCGAATCCATCGTGGAATCAATGTGTGCTTTCGATAGAAAACCAAAAATACCCATACTTGTAATCAGCATAAGAATAACAACTGCTGATGTTAGGTATGTCTTTAATAAAAAGGGGCAGGTTTCCCAATTACGGTACAACCATGATGTAGTAACTAATTTACTTAGTTCAAGTACCGACCCCATAAAAACGATTGGCCAAAACGCACCTGTAAAGATGGCGGCTAGACCAAGTATAGAATAATATCCGGCAATACCGGATAATAATAATGCTGATAGTAGTGTTAAAAAAATCATGAGAAGAAGTCCTCTAGTGTGCTTGTCTTTTCAGTTTTCCAACCCATACATTGTAATATAACTTTGATTGGTTCAACGAAGGCTTTATCAAATTGCGTATCATAGTCTATGTAATCATGTAATCCAAATTCTTTTGGTAATCTACCTGGGAATGATATGACAGTATCTTTGAATGGGTTTGGCATCTTTAGATAACTATACTTTAACTTTTCACCTTCTTGTATCAAAGGATATTTTTTAGTAAGGTCTTTTTCTTTAAGATAATAGTTGTATAAAATGGCACCCTTCACATGAATTGGTGTTCCCAACTTGTAAAAGGATGTTGCA
>Ga0209190_1003792_pt1 | contig 9980 bp, 6 predicted proteins | sample M_140205_XF_Meta_FD_187315 | JGI IMG/M metagenome (GOLD analysis project Ga0209190, IMG submission 187315) | Freshwater microbial communities from Lake Montjoie, Canada to study carbon cycling - M_140205_XF_MetaG (SPAdes) (version 2) | ecosystem: Environmental > Aquatic > Freshwater > Lake... | reverse complement strand
GTTCAACTTTCCATCGCTTATTTGAATGACTTGAGTGGTGGTAGAAAGTGAGACCTCATCCAACCCATCATCACCGCGAAATACAAAACCCTCTTTACCTTGCTCAAGTAATACTTGTGCCATAAGCGGAAGTAACTCAGCTCGTGCTACCCCAATCGCGCAAGCCGTTGGCTTTGCTGGGTTTGCCAGCGGTCCTAAAATATTAAAAACTGTTGGCACGCCTAACTCTTTTCGAGCAACAGCTGCATGTTTCATCGATGAGTGAAAAATTGGCGCAAAACAAAAACCAATTCCAATTTTATGAACTGTTTGTTCAACCTCAGCGCCAGTCAGATCAATCTTGATTCCAAGTGCTTCAAGTAGATCGGCCGAGCCTGATTTAGAGCTTGCTGCCCGATTGCCATGTTTTACCACCCGAGCCCCAGCTGCATTGGTAACAATTGCAGCAGCGGTTGAAATATTTATTGTATTAGCGCCATCTCCACCGGTGCCAACTGTGTCCACCGCACGCTCGGTAATATTTATTGGCGCGCAGTATGAATACATCTGAGCAACTAAGGCTTCAACCTCAGCAGCACTCTCTCCCTTTGACTTAAGACCAGTAAGGAATTGTTTTATCTCATCATTACTTGCTTTGCCTTCAAGAATTTGTGACATCGCCCAAGTAACCTGATCATTTGTTAGATCAGATTTATCAGAAAGTGATTTAAGAATTAACTCCCAGTTCATAGGGGCTACTAATTATTTTGCGAGCGCAGAATCAGATTTAAGAAGTGCCGCACACTTTGCCGCAATCGTAAATGGATCAATTGGATGAGTAACTGTGCCTTCCGCCTTTGACCATGCTGCTAACCAATTATCTTGTGCGCGGCCAGTAATTAATAAAACCGGTGGACAGTTAAAAACTTCATCCTTTAATTGCCGGGCCACTCCCATGCCACCCTCTGGAACCGCTTCACCATCTAGAACAAAAAGATCAACCTGTTTTTTGCTATCAACATAAAGCCGCAGCGCATCTGCGGTGGCAAACTCTTTAATTTCATGTACAGCCAGGGTTGGATCTAACTGCTTTCCCAGGGCTGAAATAACCGATGCGCGCACAGATGAATCATCTGAATACAGTGCGATAACCAACTTATCCATCTTTTGCATGACCTAATCCTACCTACCCGGTGATACCGCAAGCTTTTAAGACAATGGTTGCCTCTGGGTGATCAGTTTCACCAAATAGTAGGGCTACTACCGGCGGCCTAAATGAGGCATTCCTATCTATTTCGGGAATAATCTCCCCCATGAGCGCAATTGCAACACCAGCCGTAAAGCCCAACCGACCTAACCTGGTTGCAGTTGGCACAATTGTTTGGCTCTCATCTGAGTTAATGTTTTTCGCAGCTTTGTTTGCAATGTATTTCACAACTCGCGCCGTGCAAGGACCTAAGGTTTGGCTGGAATCAACTGGCATGTTAAATATTCCATTTGCTGCAACTAATACAACAGTTTTAGTTCTCTCCTCCGTTACATGTCAGTATGGAGTATTTGCCGCTGAGCGTTTTCAAGCACGTCGTGCTGGCCGATTGTGGCAATTAAATAAGTGGGGAATGCGGGAGTGGTTTGCCTTAACATTTTTAATGGGTGCATTTTTTATTGGTGGCCAGGTTTTTGAGTACGCGTCCTTAGTTAAAGAGGGCCTATCTCTTTCTTCTAATTCATATGGATCGGTTTTCTATATGACAACTGGCTTTCACGGCCTGCATGTTACTGGCGGATTGATCGCATTTTTAATTGTTTTAGTAAGAGTTTTTAAAGCCCAAAAATTTGGCCATAACCAAGCAACCACAGCGATTGTGGTCTCCTACTACTGGCACTTCGTAGATATTGTGTGGATCGCACTATTCTCTGCGATCTACCTAATTAAGTAGGCGCAGATGAAATTCATTTCAAAGTATCGCCGCCATAAATTTGCTACCCCATTACTTTTAGTAATAGCTCTCTCCGCCCTTGGCTTTACCTTCTCAGCCGCCACTGCAGCACCTGCCAGTAACTCAATGAGTGCATCTGCTAAATCAACTTTGGTTGAAGAGGGCCAGACAATATTTCTTAAAGGCTGTTCTTCTTGCCATGGTTTAAATGCCGAAGGTGGCGCCGTTGCACCTTCACTAATTGGCGTTGGCGCAGCCTCTGTTGATTTTCAAGTTGGTACCGGACGTATGCCGATGCAGGATATGAGTCAACAAGCAATGCGTAAGAAGCCGGTATATAACGAGGAGCAAACTGCAGCATTAGCTGCATATGTTGCATCGCTAGCACCAGGGCCTGCTTCCTTAAAAAATGAAGAGATTACCTGGGAGCGAGATGGAAATACTGCAGATGGTGGTGAATTATTTAGAAATAACTGCGCAATGTGTCATAACTTTGCTGGCCAAGGTGGTGCATTAACCCAAGGTAAGTACGCACCAACTTTGATGGGGGTTGAACCAAAACATATTTATGAAGCGATGATTACCGGCCCACAATCAATGCCGGTATTTTCTGACAAAATAATTACCCCGCAGGAAAAACTTTCAATTATTAAGTGGATTAAAGCAGCTGAGAGTGAGCCAAACCTAGGTGGGGCATCTCTTGGCCGAGTAGGACCGGTAACTGAAGGATTATTAATTTGGGTATTTGGTTTAGGTTTATTAATTGGTATCGCTGTCTGGCTTACGGCAAAGGCTAGGTAAATATGTCAAAAGAGTTAGAGCCACTTAGCGATCCAGGACTTCCTGAGCATATTCATCGCCGGGCAGATACTGATCCAATTGCAGCAAAGCGGGCAGAACAACAGGTTGCAATCTTATTCTCACTCTCCGCTCTTGGCACAGTTTTATTTATCTACTCATTCTTCTTTGTTAAAGAGGATGTATTTATTTTCTTGCCAATTCTTGGAAATACCAACGCCCATCAATTAGGTATTGGTCTTGGAATGGCAGCAGGTCTTTTCTTTATTGGCATCGGCGCAGTTCATTGGGCAAAGACATTAATGCCTGATCAAGAGGTAATTGCCCAACGTCATGAATTTAAATCAGAGCCTGAGGATCGTGATGCATTTGTTAAAGCCGCTAAAGAGGGTGCTGAGGTTGCTGGTTTAGGAAGACGACCATTAATTAAACGCACACTGATTGGTGCAGCAGCACTTGCTGGTCTTCCAGCAGTTTTCATGCTGAGAGATTTAGGACCACTTCCTGGCAAAGAGCTTGAGAAAACAAATTGGAAATCTGGCACTCGGTTAGTTACCGATCCAGGGGATCGTCCAATTAAAGCTAGTGATCTAGAGGTTGGCGCAGTTGCTCAGGTTTTACCTGAATTACTGCCCGGACAAAAGCGCACCTTAGAAGATATTGGCAAGGATGCAGTTTTATTAATTAGATTACGTCCTGCTGAATTTCAATTAGATGAAGAGCGGCTTTCTTGGACCCATGAAGGAATTATCGCCTTCTCAAAGATCTGTTCTCACATGGGATGCGCAGTTGCCTTATATGAACAAACTACCAAACATTTACTTTGCCCATGTCATCAATCAACCTTTGATGTTACAAGAGCTGCCAAGGTAATATTTGGACCAGCAGCTCGTCCACTTCCTCAACTTGCCATCACCGTTGATGCGGAAGGAAACTTAATTGCCAAGCAGCCATTTACTGAAGCGGTTGGCCCTAGCTTCTGGGAGAGATCATCATGAGTGCATGTGAACGGATAGCAGGAACAGTTGCTAATTATGTAGATGAGCGCACCGGTGCTGCCGCCTGGATGAAGAAGAATCTGCAAAAGGTATTTCCTGATCACTGGTCCTTTATGTTGGGTGAGATCGCGCTTTACTCATTTGTAATTTTATTACTCTCCGGCACCTTCTTAACCTTTTGGTTTGATCCATCAATGCGCACCGTTGTTTATGAAGGAAGTTATCAACCATTAAAAGAGGTTGAGATGAGCGCAGCTTATGCCTCAACTCTTCATATCTCATTTGATGTTCGTGGCGGTCTATTGATGCGCCAAATTCACCACTGGGCAGCGTTAATTTTTATGGCCGCAATTGTGGTTCACCTACTTAGAGTTTTCTTTACCGGTGCATTCCGCAAACCGCGTGAGTTCAACTGGATCCTGGGAATTGGTCTATTAACACTTGGAATTGTTGAGGGCTTCCTTGGTTACTCACTACCTGATGATCTTCTATCTGGAACTGGCCTTCGAATTGCACAGGCAATAATTCAAGCACTGCCCGTAGTTGGAACATACATATCTTTCTTTGCCTTTGGCGGCGCCTTCCCAGGGGAAGCATTTATTCCACGTATTTACACCGTTCACATTCTTTTGTTACCAGGAATCTTCTTAGCTTTAATTACTGTGCACCTAATGTTGGTTTGGTACCAAAAACACACTCAGTATCCAGGTCCTGGCAGAACTGAGAAAAATGTGGTTGGTTATCCGTTGATGCCAGTTTATATGGCAAAGGCTGGCGGATTTTTCTTTATCGTATTTGGTGTTACCGCATTCTTAGGAGCAGTTGCATCGATTAACCCAATCTGGCTCTACGGCCCTTACACACCAGGACAAATTTCAGCAGGTTCGCAACCTGATTGGTATATGGGTTGGCTAGATGGTTTAGTGCGAATGGCACCTCCGATTGAAACCCACGCCTTTGGTCACACTATCTCTTGGAATATTTTGATTCCCGGTTTAATTATTCCTGGCATCTTATTTACCGGAATGGCGCTCTATCCATTTATTGAAAGTTGGATAACTGGCGATAAGCGAGAACACCATCTATTAGATCGCCCACGGAATGTGCCAAATAGAACAGCTCTTGGCGCTATGGCTCTTACCTTCACTTTAATTGCACTTATCAATGGTGGTAATGACATTATCGCCACCCACTTTGATCTAACTATTAATCAAATTATGTGGTTCTCTCGAATTGGCATCATCGTGTTGCCACCACTGGCCTTTGTGATTACCAAGCGTATTTGTCTTTCATTACAGCGAGCAGATCGTGAGTTAGTACTGCATGGCAAAGAGACTGGCAGATTAGTAATGCTGCCAAGTGGTGAGTTTATTGAGATTCATGAGGAGTTATCTGAGGCAAAGAAATACACCCTTACCCAACATGAACAACCAAAAGCAATTGAATTAGTAACTGAGGATGCTCAAGGAGTATTAAATCCAAAGGGAATTAGAGCAAAGCTGCAGGCAAGATTTAGTGCAGCGAATGCTGAAAACATTGCCAAGCCAACTGCGGCTGAGGTTAAAGAGTTAGAGAGCGGACACCACTAAGTTCTCACCCCGCCTGTTACCGGCGGGGATTTTTTATCCTTGAAATTATCAATATATAAGCAATAATCAACCAGTGAGTAAACGCATCTGCATCATTGGCGCAGGCCCAAGTGGAATTACCGCCGCTAAAAACTGTATGCAAGCCGGATTAGATTTTGTAGTATTTGAAAAAAATGACAGGGTCGGCGGAAATTGGGTTTTTAACTCAAAGACTGGTCACTCAAGTGTTTATGAAAATACCCATTTGATTAGCTCTAAAAATTGGTCTGAGTTTGAAGATTACCCAATGCCAGATAATTACCCAGATTATCCAAACCATATTCAACTTCAGCAGTACTTTGAAGGTTATGCCAAGCACTTTGGTATTTACTCAAAGATCATGTTTGACCATGCAGTCAATAAAGTAACTCGGCAAGATAATGGTAATTGGTTGGTTACTTACACCGACAGCAATGGCACTGCTCAAAGTGAGATCTTTGAAGTATTGATGGTTTCAAATGGTCACCATAATGTGCCGAAGTATCCGCAGTACCCTGGTGAATACACCGGAAAGTTTTTACACTCCCATGATTTCAAAGGCGTAGATGAGAGCTGGCGAGATAAGCGAGTATTAGTTATCGGAGCAGGAAACTCTGCTTGTGACATCGCAGTTGAATCAGCACGAGTTAGCAAGGTTGTTCAGATGTCGATGCGTAGTCCACAGTGGATTTTCCCGAAATTTATCTTTGGCCAACCAGGGGATGTCTTTGCGGCCAGAACTAGGTGGCTACCTAGAAAGCTTCGCCAACATGGCTTAAAAATATTAGTTAGGTTAATCCTTGGCCCCTACACAAGATATAACCTGCCAGAAAACACCACGCTCCCCCTAAATACCCACCCAACCCTTAACTCAGATCTACTTGATTACATCCGTCATGGCCGGATTAAACCAAGAGGAGCGATTAAATCCTTTGATGGTTTAACCGTTAACTTCACCGATGGTTCATCTGAAGATTTCGACATAATCTGCGCCTGTACTGGTTTTTGGACTGAGCTGCCCTTCTTTGATAAATCATTTATTGATTTTAAAGATTTAGAGAAGGTTCCGTTATACAAAAAGATGATGCATGAAAAGTATGAGAATCTTTACTTTATTGGCTTATTTCAACCAATCGGTTGCATTTGGCCACTGGCTGATTACCAAGCAAAGCTGGCAACCCTTGAGATCTTAGGCAAATACAAACGCCCGAAAAATATGAAATCAGCAATTGATCATGAGGTCAAAAACCCTCACTTTAACTTTGGGCCAGGCCAGAGACACGCAATTGAGGTTGATTACCACACCTTCCGAAATGAATTAAAGGCGGAACTGAAAAAAGCTGGGGTTGATATTGGCAAACCGCCTGCTGGGAATAAAAAGAAATATAAAAAGCAAGAATTGTTAGTTTAAGCCTTTACAAACTGGCTTAGGCCCAGCATTGGTATTTCCATACCTATGATGAGTAATTGACACACTTTGCTCTAAGAACCATCTACTCATCTCGACATCACCGCGAGAAGTTATAGGGCGCATATCGCAACTAATTCCATTTTCCATTAACGCATTGATAGGCGCAATCTCAGAGGAAAGCCACCTAGCCCGATCAAACTCTTTAGCGTGTTCGGCGAACTCTGCTGCGGTTTCCACTACTAAGTTGGCAAGCCGAGGAATTAATGTATCGCTACTTAACCTAGTAATTACCCCTAAATCATTTTTTAGCCAGCTTAAGAAATCTAATTCGTCTTTACTTGTACCGCTCTCAATTCGAATGAGAAAACCCTTTTGATATGCGCAGTAGCGCTGATAATTTTTCTCAACCTCAAGACCGCTCTTATCAAGTGCTAACTTTCCAACTGTGTTTAACCACTTATTTGCCGCCTCTTTCATTGGCAAGAAGTGCTTCATCTGGTGCCAATTGCGAAGTGTTGCAACATAGTTTGAACCGCCTGCTTTTGCAGTTGCCCCTACTGAACTTCTCTTCCAACCACCAAATGGTTGGCGATTAACTATTGCCCCAGTTACTCCCCGATTAACATAAAGATTTCCAGCTTCAACATTTTCAATCCAATACTCACACTCACCTTGGTCTAAAGATTGAATACCTGCGGTTAAACCAAACTCAGTTGCATTTTGCCATTCAACAGAGGTTTTTAAATCTGGTGAGATCATGATGGCAAGCACTGGACCAAACCACTCATTTAGATGTGACCAGGAGCCTGGTTTAACATTTGTTTTAATTCCAGGTGACCAAAGAAGTCCTGCTTGATCTAATTGTTTAGGTTCAAGTAACCACTCCTCACCCTCATCTAAGGAGGTTAAAGCTCGTTGGAGTGAGTGCTCAGCAGGTTTAATGATTGGCCCAACTGATGTTGCATATTTATATCCAGCACCAACCTGTAGTGATTGCACAGCATCTAGTAATTGCTTTTTAAAGTTTGGATTTTCATAGATGTTTTTATCAACTATCGCCAAGGACGCAGCTGAACATTTCTGACCCGCGTGACCAAAAGCTGATTGCACAAGATCTTTAACTGCAATATCGATGTCACAGCAGGCGGTTAAAACCATTGAATTTTTACCGCTGGTCTCTGCCAGAAGATTTAACTCATTTTTCCAAGAAGAAAATAAAAGCGCGGTGTTATATCCACCGGTGAGAATTACTGCGTTGACATCTTCATGGGTGATTAGAGTCTGGCCAATTTCATTATCCTCGGTTGAAACAAAGTGCAGCACATCCTTTGGCACACCCGCCCGCCAGAGTTGATCTACTAATTGCCACGAGGTGGCAACGGTCTCTGGGGCTGACTTAAAAATAACTGTGTTGCCAGCTGCTAACGCTGCACAGATGCCACCAGTTGGAATTGCATATGGAAAGTTCCAAGGAGGTACTACAACAACTACACCAACTGGAGTTGATTGTTTTTCTAGATCTAACGAGATAGCAGAGAGAGCGTAAAAGTTTGCAAAATCAATTGCTTCCGAAACTTCCGGGTCAGCCTCCGCCACAGTCTTGCCAGCATCTTTAGCCATTATTGCAATAGTGCTCTCCTGCTCTTCATGGGCAAGCAGTGCGAAGCTTTTTAATATTTCACCGCGATTAGCAGCACCCTTTGCATCCCAACTGACAATAGCTTTTTTAGCAATTCGAACCGCAGAGTCAACATCACTTTTTCTAGCAACGGCGTATTGATACCAAATCTTGGCATTATCACTTGGATCATAACCATCGATTAATGTGCGGTCATAGATCTCATTGCCATCAATCACAATCGGTATCTGCTGATCACTCTCTGCTAGTACTGATCTAATCTCTTTATCTAATTTGTTAACAAAAGAATCTTTGGTTAGATCGGCATTTGGGGCGTTCTCAAAGCTATCTGTAATCTCAAACTTAACTTTTTTGTGGCGCAAACTCTTGGTAGAGATTTCATGACGGCTCGTTGCACTCACCAAGAATCGCTCGGCTTGGGCATTAAATATCTCTTTACTATCTGCGATTTCAAAGGAGGATCTTAGGTAGTTTTCGATTGCGGTGTTCTCATCTAATCGCCTTACTAAATAAGCAACTGCGGAGGCAAAATCATCTGCTCTTGTGACAGGTGCGTATAGAAGAATTCGAAGTTTACGGTTTGCAATGGCAAGAGCTTCTGGATTGGCCATACCCTCTAGCATCTCAATATCTAATTGATCCATTACCTTACGTTTTTTAGCGATCTCAAGAGCAAAGGCAATATGAAAAAGATTATGGCTAGCAACACCGATTCGAACTGCATCTGCATGATCATCACGAAGCGCGGTATCTAGAAGGCGAGAGTAACTGGCATCAACATCAGCCTTTGATTGATAAGGAGCTGCTACCCAGCCATGCAAGGTGGCCTCAGCCTTTTCCATTGCAAGATTTGCACCCTTTACTAATCTAATTTTGATTACTCCACCAGTGTTTTTATGGCGCTCCTTTGACCATTCAACTAATTCTGCAAAGACCTCATGGGACTCTGGAAGATAAGCTTGCAGAACAATTCCGGCATATAATTTCTCAAACTCTGATTCTGACAAAACTAACTTGAAGGCATCAACAGTTAAGCGAAGGTCTCTAAACTCCTCCATATCTAAGTTAACAAAGGTGCCGGTTTCAATTGAGTGTTTATAGATAATCCGAAGTTTTTCAGATACTCGTCGTAATGTTCCATCTTGATCTAAGGTAATAATCTGACTTACTACTGAAGAAAGCTTTACTGAAACATAATCAACCTCAGGCCGGTGCATCATCTCAAGCACTCTTTCAAACCGCTCTGCTGCTTCGCGCTCTCCTAAAACTGCCTCGCCTAATACATTTATGTTTAATCTGATTCCCTTTTTGGCCCTACGCTTAATTTGCCTGGCTAATTTTGAACTTTCAAAAGGCAAGATAATTCCCTTAGATAATCGTTTAACCTGGGTGTGAACAGCGAATAAAACTGGTTTTGGTAGAACATTTGCGATCAGCGCAATAAATTTCAAACCAACCGCATTGATTAAGCCAAAGCCGGTAAGGGTTGCACTCCTTGCTGCTTTCTTTAAAACCCGGGCGGCATCTTTAGCAGAGGTGATTCGCATAACCTCATCGGTAAGTGCAACAGTTACTGAGATCGCTTTTGCATCCTTGAAAAGACGTGAA
>Ga0209190_1003791_pt1 | contig 9982 bp, 10 predicted proteins | sample M_140205_XF_Meta_FD_187315 | JGI IMG/M metagenome (GOLD analysis project Ga0209190, IMG submission 187315) | Freshwater microbial communities from Lake Montjoie, Canada to study carbon cycling - M_140205_XF_MetaG (SPAdes) (version 2) | ecosystem: Environmental > Aquatic > Freshwater > Lake... | reverse complement strand
ATCATCACGTCGAGCACGACGCCGATGTCGAGGCTGCGCCCGGGGTAGGGCGAGAGGCGCGTGACCTCGAGAAAACGCGGGCGGTTGAGGTGCTGCTCGAGCGCGTCGAGCGCAGGATTGAAGCGCTCGATGTGGCCGACCTGCAGGACGAGTCCGCGCTCACGCGCGAGGTCCGCCATCTCCTCGGCTTGCGCCGGGCTTTCCGCGATGGGTTTTTCCACCAGCACATGGCGTCCGGCGGCGAGGAGCTTCATGACGATCTCGTGGTGGAGATTGGTTGGCGCGGCAACGGAGACGGCGTCGCAGCGCGAGATCAGGTCGTCGAGCGAGGTGGCGACCACGCCCCCGTATTTGCGGACGGCCTTTTCCGCGGTGGAGCGATCGGCGTCGTAGACAGCGGCGAGTTCGGCGTTGTCGAGTTCGTGGTAAACGCGGGCGTGGTTCCAGCCCATGCTGCCGACGCCGACCACGCCCGCGCGGAGTTTGGTGTTCATGGTTTGATGCCCAGCAGGGTGATCTTGTGCTCGGCCGCCACGGCGCGGAGCTGCTCGGGTTCGATGAGCAAGGTGCGTCCGGCCTCGACGGCGAGGGCGGAGAGTCCGGCGGATGCGCCGGCCTCGAGGGTGAGGGGGCCGATGACCGGAACATCGAAGCGGAAATCCTGGTTGGGTTTTGAAACTTTCACCGCGACGGCCTGCCCGCGTCCGAGCAGCGCGCCACGCTTGATCGCCTCGTTGGTTCCCTCGAACGCCTCCACCGCGAGCACGGTGCCGTTGCGGACCACCACGGTCTGCCCGATATCGAGGCGGCTCGATTCCTTGGCGATGCGCAGGCCGAAGGCGACATCATCCTGCGTGCGGCGCCCGGGTTTCGGTCCGGCGAAATGCCCCTCGGGGGCGAGGCAGTCCTCAAGAAAGCTCGTGGCGGGGAGCAGTTCCACTTTTTCTTTGGCCAGCGCGTCGGCCACCGCGCCGAAGAGCGTCTCGGCATTGCGCTCTTTGAGTTTGGCCAAAATGAGCAGCGCGGCGAAATCGGGCCGCAGATCAAAGAGGTTCTTCGGCGCGATCTGCCCGGCCATCATGGCTTGGCGGACGCCGCTTTCCCGCGCGTAGGCGAGGAGTTTCCCGATTTGCCCGACCTTGAGCCAGCGGAGGTCATCGACCGATTCGGCCAACTTCGGATCGGTCTCGTTCTCAAAGGCGGCGGCAAAAATACGCGGCACCCCGCTGCGGCGCGCAGCCGCGGCGAGCTGGAACGGATACTTTCCGTTGCCAGCGATGATCAGGAGCGATTCCGGTGTGCTCAACGAGCTGGATTCTCGCGCTGCGGGCCGTCATTGTCGAGGCGATGAAGACGGTCATCCATTGGTTTCGCCGGGATCTGCGGCTCACGGACAATACGGCGCTGGCCGCTGCGGCCAAGGCGGGGGAGCAGGTGGTGCCGGTTTATGTGGTGAGCGGATGGAAGAAAGCGCACCGGTGGACGGGTGCGCCGCGTCAGACGTTCCTCTGCGGGTCCTTGGCCTCGCTTGATGGCAACCTCCGTTCCATCGGCAGCCAGCTGGTGGTGCGGGAGGGTGATGCGGTGGCCGAGTTGGTGAAACTGGCGAAGGAGGTGCAGGCCGAGGCTATTTACACGAACCGCGACCCGGATCCGCATGGCCGAGCGACCGAGGAGAAGCTAGCGGCAGCTCTCGCCGCGGAGGGACGAACGCTGCGTACCTTCAAGGATGCCGCGGTCCACGAGCAGGACGAGGTGAAGACGGGCGAGGGCGGCAACTTCCGTGTGTTCACGCCGTATTCGAAGGCGTGGGCGAAGCTGGAAAAACCTCCGTTCGGGGCGCGGTTGAAAAAACTTTCGACGCCGGAGGGTATCAAGAGCGCGCCGTTGCCCTCGCCAGCGCAGTGGGGAGTGTCGGATTTCACCGGCGGCATCGAGCCCGGGGAAAAAGCGGCCCGCGCTCGGTTGCAGAAATTTCTCGCGGGTCCGATCTATCGCTACGGGGGCACACGCGACCTGATGGGGGAGGACGGCACCTCGCGGCTCTCGCAGGATCTGAGGCACGGGCTCCTTTCGCCGCGCGAGGCCTACGAGCGCGCCAAGCAGGCGTCCGAGGAATCTGATGCCGACGGTCGCAACAGCGTGTGGAAATATATCGCTGAGTTGGTCTGGCGAGAATTTTATTTCCAGATTCTGTGGCACTATCCGGAGGTGCTGGAGCATGAATTCAACCTGAAATACCGCGGGATGGAGTGGGATCAGGACGAGGCGAAATACCGCGCATGGTGCGAGGGTCGGACAGGGTTCCCCATCGTTGATGCGGCCATGCGACAACTCAACGAGACGGGCTATATGCACAATCGCTCGCGCATGATCGCCGCCATGTTTTTGACCAAAGATCTCCACTTGGATTGGCGGATGGGTGAAAAGTATTTCATGCAGCGGCTGATCGACGGCGAGATTGCGAGTAACAACGGTGGTTGGCAATGGAGCGCAGGCACCGGTGCCGATGCCGCGCCTTACTTCCGCATCCAGAATCCGTGGAGTCAGACCAAGCGCTACGACGCCGACGGAAAATACATCAAACAATGGGTGCCTGAGTTGCGTGATGTGCCCGCGAAAGATTTGCTCGAGCCTCCCGCCGATGGCAAACCTCTGGCCAAGGGGTATCCGTTGCCGATGGTCGACCATGGCGCTGAGCGCGACGAGACGCTGCGGCGTTTCAAGGTCGTAGCCTAGCGAATCATGGCCCGGTTTTTTGTCCCGCCCGACTTGTGGACTTCCGGCGCACTGCCGGAGTCCGAAGCGCGCCATGCTTCGCAGGTGTTGCGTCTCTCGGTCGGCGACCGGGTGGTTGTCTTTGATGGCACCGGTCGCGCGGCGGAGGCGCAATTGATCGCGGTGGGCAAAAAGAAGGTCGAGTTCAAGCCCGCGCGCGAATGGTTTGAGGAGCGCCCGCGCCCGGAGATTCACCTCGTCGTGGCGTTGATCAAAAACGAGCGCTTCGACTGGCTCGTGCAGAAAGCGACCGAGTTAGGCGCGGCCTCGATTCGTCCTGTCTCTGGGGACCGCAGCGTGGTGAAGCTCGCAGGCCAAGACGCGGAAAAGCGTCGTACCAAGTGGGAGCAGATTGCGGTGGAGGCAGCCAAGCAGTGCGGGCATCTCGTGTTGCCCGCGATCCTGCCCTTGGCCAGACCGGCTGCAGCTTTCGCCTCAGCGCCAGCCGGCAATAAGGGCATACCTGCGCTGCATCCAGGGGGACGAGGGTTGAGCGGATTTTTCGCGGGTGATGCCACCGCTATCACCTTCGCCATCGGGCCGGAGGGCGATTGGACGGAAGAGGAAATGGCGTCCGCGTTGGCCTGCGGATTCGTGCCGCTTTCTCTCGGCAAACACGTCTTGCGCAGCGAAACGGCGGCGCTGCATGTTTTATCCGCGGCGGCCTACCATCTCCACGGCGGGGTCGGGGGGCTATGAGCCATTATTTCGTCACTGGCACGGACACCGATTGCGGCAAGACCTATGTCACCGCGCTGCTGGTGCGCGCGGCGCGCGGTGCGCGTGTGGATGCGGTCGCAGCGAAGCCTTTTTGCAGCGGTCCGCGCGATGATGTGGAACTTCTAGCGGCGGCCTCCGGCCATGTGGAATCGCTTGATGCGCTCAACCCCGTGTGGCTGAAGTCTGCTGCTGCCCCGCGCGCATGTGAAATTCTTGGCGAACCGGCAGCCGATGTCGCGCAAGCGCTCGCCGTGGTGCGCGAGCTGGCCTCGCGCCACGCGCAGGTGTTTTGCGAAGGGGCGGGCGGCTGGCTTGTGCCGATCGTCCGCGGTTATTGCCTTGCCGATTTTGCCGCCGAACTCGGATGGCCCGTGATTGTCGTGGTTCGCAACAAGCTAGGCGCTCTCAACCACGCCCTCCTGACGCTCGAAAGCATCCTTCAGCGCGGGGTACCGCTGAAAGGTGTCATCCTCAATAATGCCGATGGTCTCGACGACGAAGCCAAGCGGACTAATTGTGCCGTGCTCGCAGAATTCTGCGGTTGTCCCATTCTGGCCGAGATCTCCGCCGGTCAGTCCTCGATGGAATTTCCGCGCGAGCTGCTTACTTGATCACGACCAGCGTGCCCACCGGGACGCGGGAGAAGAATTCCTCGGCATCCTTTTTCTTCATGCGGATGCAACCGTGCGAAGCGGGATAGCCTGGCAGTTCGCCCGCGTGCAGACCGAAGTCGCGGCAGGAGAGACGCAGGTAGAATGGCATGGGTGCGTGGTAGAGGGTCGAACTCCAATAGCGGTGCTTGTTGGTCACGACAAACTCCCCCTTCGGCGTCGCGTGGCCCTTGCGTCCCGAAGAGATCGGCACCGGCGTGCCGGGCATCTTGTCGATGATCAGGGTGGCCGTCTGTGCGGTGATATCGACCTCGATGGTCATTCGGTCGGCCTCGGATCCCGGGGTGACGCCGAGCAGAATTTTCATAATCTCGGTTTGCCCCGTGTATCCGGCCAGCCACAGCGCGTTGGTGCCGTAGCGTTTGGTGTGCGCTTCAGGATTGGCCCCCTTGGCGAGGAGAAGTTCGACGATCTCGCGGTGCCCGAGCGCAGCCGCAGCCATGAGCGGCATGAGGTTGCTTTCGCCTCCGAGAAAATATCCGAGCACGTTCTGGCGGAAAATTTGCGCCACCTCCGGATCCACCGGGACCGGCAGGGGTGCGTTGGGATCAGTTCCCTCGTGGAGCATACTTTTGACGGAAGCCGTGTCGCCTCGGCCAATGGCGGCGAAAAGTGCATTGCTGCCATCGGCTTTGCTTTGTTCTGCGCTTTGCGCAGGGACGGCGGGTGAGTTGGCAGGGTTCGCGGCGAGCGCCGACGAGACATCCTCCGCTCCCGCATGGGGGAGGGAGGCCGAGATGATCGCGATGAACGCGAAATAGAGTCTCATCCAGCACTCTTACCTACCGATTTCCGTTGCCGCAGGCAAGCCACAGATAGCACGGCTTGCCGAAAAGGCCGGCCACGCTTTTACTTGGGGTGTGAGGATCTTTCCTGTTGTCGCAACCACCGCCATGCTCAGCCTGCTCGGTGGTTGTGTCGGGATGGATACGTGGGGAGTGCGCAGCCAAGGAAATTTGCCCGTCGGGGATCTTTCCAAGGAGCAGGTGGCGCAGTTGAAGTCCGCCTATTCGGCCGGTGAGCCCGACCTTATCTCCACGGCGGCGCGGATGGCATGGGATGATCCAGAGAGGGCTGTGTGGATCGCCAACTATGCGTCGAACCTTGCGCCCGATCGGTCCGCCGAGATCGCTGCTTCGGTGGCCAGTCAGCTGAAGCGTTCGTCTACCCAGTGAGGGCAGACTGCACCGCTGGCAAAGCGGTTAGCGCGAGGAATTGACGATGCCCCGGACGATGGCCTCGGCAATCCGTTGGCGGTAGCCTCCCGAGCGGATGCGTCGCGCCTCGTACGGGTTGGAAAGGAATCCGCACTCGACGAGGGCCGCGGGCTTGGCGTTGTTGCGGAGCACATGGAAGCGGGCGCGCTTGACTCCGCGACTGGACGAGACTCTAGACATTTCGCGCTGGATGTTGGCAGCCAGCGGATAGGAGCGCGCGTTGAAGTAGTAGGTTTCTGATCCGCTTGGCGCGGAGCGCGGGGCATCGTTGTAGTGGACGCTGACGAAGATGGCGCTCCATTGGCGGTTGGAAATCGCGGCTCTCTGCGGGAGGGGGACGAAATAATCACCAGTGCGCGTCATGATCACGCGGTATCCGTGCGCGCGGAGGCCCCGCTCGACGCGCTTGGCCGTATCCAGTGCGCAGCTCTTTTCGACGGAGCGGTCCACGCCCCTCGCTCCCCGGTCGATGCCGCCGTGGCCGGCATCGACGACGACGGTGCTGAACCGGCCGACCCCGTAAGGACTGGCTGCGCAGCCAGGGAGCAGCATCACCGCTAGGCTGGCCAGTATCGCGACGGGAGCAAAACGCATGCCCGCAAACTAAAAAAGACAGAGCCGAACGCAAAGCAAATATACGCGGGTTGCGCGCTGACCTCTGCGCGGGCATTCTTGCGGGATGTTGACCAAGCGCATCATTCCTTGCCTGGACGTCACCGGAGGTCGGGTGGTCAAGGGCACGAAATTTCTCGAATTGCGCGACGCGGGAGATCCGGTGGAGTGCGCCAAAGCCTACGATGCGCAGGGAGCCGACGAACTGGTCTTCTTAGACATCACGGCTTCGTCGGACAACCGTGCGACGATGCTGGATGTGGTCGAGCGGACAGCCTCGGAGTGTTTCATGCCGCTGACCGTGGGAGGTGGCATCCGCACGGTCGACGACATGCGGATCATGCTGCATGCGGGGGCGGACAAGGTGAGCATCAATACCTCGGCCCTCCAGCGCCCAGCGTTGATTAGCGAAGGCGCGAAGCGATTCGGTTCGCAGTGCATCGTGGTTGCCATCGATGCGCGTCGTCGTCCGGAGGGAGGGTGGACAGTTTACAGTCACGGCGGTAGGAATCCGACCGATCTCGAGGCGGTGGCCTGGGCCAAGCAGGCGGAGGGTCTGGGTGCGGGCGAGATCCTTCTCACGAGCATGGATGCTGATGGCACCAAAGCCGGTTATGATATGGAGTTGGTGCGCGCGGTGAGTTCCGCGGTCGGCATTCCGGTCATCGCCAGCGGGGGCGCAGGGCAACTCGAGCACATGGCCGATGTTCTGCTGCACGCGGGGGCTGACGCGGTGCTGGCCGCGAGCATTTTCCACTTTGGCGAATACACGGTGGCTGATGTGAAAAGGTTTCTCGCCTCGCGCGGTGTGCCGGTGCGGCCGGTTGGCGCGTAGCCGCTGCCTACCAAACCGCCAGCGTGCGCCAGACCAGCGCCACCAGCGAGCAGACGCTGAACCCAAGGAACAAAGGCAGTGCCGCGGACAACGCGGTCCAGCGCCAGCTGCCGGTTTCTTTGTAAATTGTGTAGAGAGTGGTCGAGCAGGGGTTGTGCAGCAGGCTGAAGAGCATGAGGCACACCGCGGTCAACGTGGTCCAGCCGGCGCTGGTCAGTAATCCGTGCAAAATGTGGTCTTCAGTTTCGAACATCACGCCCGCGCCCGCGGCTCCGGCCACGGAGTTGCCGGTCAGCAGAACCGTAAGCATAAGGATACTGGGAACGACAATCTCGTTGGCAGGAATGGCCACGATGTAGGCGACGAGGATCACGCCGGTCAGCCCCATGATCCATGCCATCGGATCGAGGCCGGTCGCCATCCACCACGCCACGCTGTGTCCGCCCGCATCGACGTTGGCGATGAGCCAGATGACCGCGCCGGCGGGCACAGCGAACACGACCGCACGCCAGAGAACGAAGAGAGTGCGGTCGATGAGCGAGGTGTAGAGGGTGCGAAGAATGTCCGGCGGGCGGTACGGAGGTAGCTCCAGGCTGAAGGACGACGCCTGTCCCTTGAGGAGGGTGCGCGAGAGAAGCCAGGAGCTGCCCAGCGCGAAGACAAAGCCGAGCACCGCCACGAAGAACACGCTTGAAGCGGCGACGATGCTGGCAAAGGCGGGCGGGGCCAGCGCGCCGACAAAGACCGTGGCCATGAGGATCTGCGTGGGCCAGCGGCCGTTGCAGAGCGAGAAATTGTTGGTGATGATGGCGATGAGGCGCTCGCGGGGAGAATCGATGATACGCGTGGCGACGACGCCGGCCGCATTGCAGCCGAGTCCCATTGTCATGGTCAGCGCCTGCTTTCCGTGCGCCCCGGCTTTTTGGAAAATGCGGTCGAGGTTGAAGGCCACCCGCGGCAGGTAGCCGAAATCCTCGAGCAGGGTGAAGAGCGGGAAGAAAATGGTCATGGGTGGAAGCATCACGCTGACGACCCACGCACAGGACAGATACATGCCGTCGATAAGCAAACCAGACAACCACGGCCAAAGGCCGATGTTGTTGGCCAGCGTCTTGAGCCACGAATGCCCGGAGTCGACCAGCAGCGAGGCGAGCCACGCGGACGGAATGTTCGCTCCCTCGATGGTGATCCAGAGAACGAGTGCGAAGAGCAGGGCCATCGCTGGAATGCCCGTCCATCTTCCGGTCAGCAGCAGGTCGAGCCGCCGCTGCCAGGCAACGCGCGAAGTGCCGCTGGCCCGGACGTGCCGGGCGGCGAGTTCCGAGGCCTCGCGGCTGACTTGGCTGGCCAGCGCGTCCTGAAATTGCGGGCCGAGCTGCCAGCGCAGTTCCTCCGCTTCGCGCAAAATGTCGGGCGCACGATTCATGCGGCGGCGTGACCCGGTTGCTCGAACTCGCCGTTTTGCAACGCGGCGGCAATGCGCGCGTCACCCTCGAGCAGGCGCAGGCCGACCCACTCCGGGTTCTCCAAATACGGGTAGGCAGCACGCAGGCGCCGCGCGAGTTTGTCCACTGGCTCCTGGAGTTCCGGAGGAAGAACCTCCCGCGCGCGAGGGCGCGGAGCTACGGCTCCAGTGGCGACATCGCGCAGGGCAAGCAGCAATTCATCGAGGCCCTCGCCGCGCCGGGCGGACGTGCTGGCCACGGGAATGCCAAGGTCTCGCGCAATACCCCGGGCATCGATGTCCAGTCCGCGCGCGCGCGCCTCGTCCATCAAGTTCAGGCAGAGCACCACGCGCCCGGTGATCTGCAGAATTTGCAGGAGCAGCGCGAAATTACGTTCGAGGCAGGTGGCATCGGCTACGACCAGCGTCACGTCAGGGCGTCCGAAGAGCAGGAAATCACGAGCCACCTCCTCGTCGGGCGTGGTGCCGAGCAACGAGTAGGTGCCGGGGAGGTCGACGAGTTTGTATCGCTTGCCGTCGATATCGAAGGCGCCCTCCGCGCGCGCCACCGTCTTGCCCGGCCAGTTCCCCGTGTGCTGGCGCAGTCCGGTGAGAAGATTGAAGACCGTGCTTTTGCCCACGTTCGGATTCCCGGCCAGCGCGACCACGTAATCCCAGCGGCCCAGGCGCAGTCCGAGACGGCGCAAGTCGGCGCGGTTGGAAACGCAGGTCTCGCAGGTGGCTGGCGGGCAGTCGGACATGGGATCAGGCTTCCACAAAAATACGATCCGCCTGCTCGCGGCGTAGTGCGATGGTGGCGCCACGGATGCGGTAGGCGGTTGGGCTGCCGAGCATGCTGTCGAAGTCCCGTTCAACGCGCGTGCCGGGCACCAGCCCGAGATCGAGCATGCGGCGGCGCTCTCCACCGATGATGGATGGCGAGAGGTTGAGCACCTTGGCTGCCTCTCCTTGGCGCAGCGAGGAGAGCGGACGCATCGGGGGCGAAGGCTCGCAAGCTTCCACTTGAATCGCGCCGGCCACGGCCAATGGAAGATCACTTTCGCGGTTCTCCAGGCGGACACGCAGAAAACCGGCGCCGCGGGTCAGAAGATGCAACCGCGAACCGGCCACCACGCCGAGCGCGGCGGCACGACGGTAAACGCCTTCGGGTTCATCTTCGAGGTGGATGACCTGCACATTCGAGCCTTCGCGCGCTTCGAGCAAAGGGGTGCCTCGCCGCGGTGGCAGCGTGCCCTCGCGCGTAGGAATCGGATCACCATGCGGATCGTAGCGGGGCCGTCCCAGTCGGTCCGCGAGCGCGTCCACCGCCTCGGATGAGAGATGATGCTCCGCGTCGTCGGCACGGCGATGCCACTCCTCACTGGCGATGCCCGTCTCGCGGGCGAGATAGGTTTCATAGATGCGGTGCGCACGCACAATCTGGCGCGCCTGCTCGCGCCCGGAGTCGGTCAGCACAAGAGTTCCCCCCGCGCTGCCGGTGAGGCCAGCCGCAGCGAGTTCGCCGGCGAGTTCGCTGGCGTCATTGAGCGGGATACCGACCGCGCCGGCGAGACTCGCTGCGGTGGCCGGCGTCTGCGCGTATTCGGATTCGTGGAGGTGCTTGAGGGCATCCTCCAGCCGGCGGCGTCCTGATGGCGCGCCGGCGCCTGGGTCGCTGGAGTTGGCTGGCATTGCTATGGACAGA
>Ga0209190_1003789_pt1 | contig 9984 bp, 10 predicted proteins | sample M_140205_XF_Meta_FD_187315 | JGI IMG/M metagenome (GOLD analysis project Ga0209190, IMG submission 187315) | Freshwater microbial communities from Lake Montjoie, Canada to study carbon cycling - M_140205_XF_MetaG (SPAdes) (version 2) | ecosystem: Environmental > Aquatic > Freshwater > Lake... | reverse complement strand
GACCTGCGTGCAGTCAGCCAGGCAGTAACGATCCCGGTCCTGCGCAAGGACTTCCTGTTCACCGAATATCAGCTGTGGGAAGCACGCGCCGCCGGGGCCGACGCCGCCCTCTTGATCGTCGCCGCCCTCGCCTCGCCTCTGGCTACTCCCGGCAACGCAGATGAACTAGACCACCCTCTTGAAGACGGCGACCCGGACCTCGCTATTGCCCGTGAACGACTTGCCCACCTTCTTGGGGTGGCCCGTGGCGTGGGACTGGAGATCCTGGTCGAGGTACACGACGAGGCCGAAGCCGCCGTCGCGCTTTCCGTCAACGCCGCGGTGATCGGCATCAACAACCGTGATCTCCGCACCTTCATCACCACGCTCGACGCAACCGAACGGGTTGCCATGCGCCTCCCAAGAGGAACCAACGGCCCCGTGATCGTCAGCGAGAGTGGCCTTCATGATCTCGCAGCCGTCGAGCGGGTTCGCGCCGCCGGTGCCCACGCCATCCTCGTCGGCGAAGCCCTGGTTCGTGCCCCTGACATTGGTGCCAAAGTGCGTGAGATGAGCGGGACAGTCCTCGTGCCTGGAGTGACGGACGCGCATGGCCTTCACCAATCAACCGGCGCTCCCCTGGATAACCCGGCGTGATCGTCGCCAATCCCGATCACATTCGAGTCAAGATCTGTGGGATCCGGTCCGTCGACGTGGCAGTTGCCTGCGCCGGAGCCGGTGCCGACTTCCTCGGGTTCAACTTTGCCCCAGTCAGCCGTCGACGCACCGATCCCGCAACCGCATCCCGCGCCATCGAGGCACTCAAGGCCGGTGGACCGCGTGGACCGCGTGGATTGGCACGTGAAACTGCTTTAGATCACTTGCAAGCCACCGGCCACACCCCCCACGCGTCCACCCCCTTCGCTGTGGGCATCTTCGTCAACCAATCAGCCCGCGAAATCGACGACATCGCACGCGAGTGCGGACTAGACATCGTGCAACTCAGTGGAACCGAAACCACAGAAGAATGCGAGGCTATCGCGGCGACCACCGGACTTCCCCTCATCAAGGCGGTACGGCTCACATCTGCATCGGACCACGAACTCGTCAACGCGTATGGGTCTCTGCCAAATCTCTTCGCACTCCTCGCGGACACACCTGGCACATGGGGGGGCACGGGCGAACCCTGGGACTACGCAACGGTCCGAACCCTTGCCACTACCTCTACGCGACACTTGTTCCTCGCCGGGGGCCTGACTCCAGAAACCGTGGCAGAAGCGATTCATCACGCGCGTCCCTGGGGAGTCGATGTGGCCAGTGGTGTTGAAACCAACGGTGTGACCGACCCGGCCCGCGTGGAATCTTTCATCAAGAGTGTCCGAACCCGGCTTCTCGCTCCCGTGGCCTCAGGGGAAGCGTGACCAATGGTTGCACCATCTCGAACAGGCGTTTTTCACCTTGAATATCCCGATCAGGAGAACCCACCATGACCGAACCGACGACCAAGCGGCTGAAGACCTTCTCCGGGGTCAAGCCGAGTGGTGGCCTGCACCTCGGAAACTACCTTGGAGCGATCAAGCGATGGGTTGATGATCAGGACGTGTATGAAAACGTCTTCTGCATCGTGGACCTGCACGCCATCACCGTGCCCCAGGATCCTGTTGCCCTCCGCCAACAAACCCGCGAAGTCGCGGCCTTCTACATCGCTGCAGGCCTTGACCCGGCCAGGACAATCGTCTTCGTCCAGAGTCACGTCAGCGCTCACGCCGAACTCGGATGGGTGCTCAACTGCATTACCCCCATGGGATGGCTTGAACGCATGACCCAGTTCAAGGACAAGGCTGCCCGGGAAGGTGACAATCGTGAGCGCATCTCAACCGGGTTGTTCGACTACCCGGTCCTGATGGCGTCCGACATCCTCCTGTATGACGCAAATCTCGTTCCCGTTGGGGACGACCAGAAGCAGCACGTGGAACTGACACGCGACATCGCCGAGCGGGTGAACCGCCTCTACGGTGACATCCTCGTTGTTCCGAAACCGCTGATCGCCGAGACCGGCGCACGGATCATGGGTCTCGCCGACCCGTCAAAGAAGATGAGCAAGTCGGACAACCTGCCCGGTCAGGCGATCGGCATCTTCGACAAGCCCGAAGACATCCGCAAGGCAATCATGCGTGCCACGACCGATAGTGAACGCACGATTGTCTTCGACACCAACCGGCCGGGCCTCTACAACTTGCTCACGATCTATCAGGTGCTCAGCGGCGAGACGCGTGAACAGATCGAGACACGGTTCGAAGGAAAGGGATACGGTGACCTCAAGCGAACCCTTGCAGACGCGGTTCTGGACACACTCTCCCCAATCCAGGCGCGTTGCAACTCCCTCCTGAACTCTTCTGACCTCGATGACCTTCTCCGAGATGGCGCCGACCGCGCGCGCGTGATTGCCGACCGCACCTTCAACCGGGTGTGTACTGCAATGGGCCTGCGATAACCGCACGAACGATCACGGTCTTCAACCCATTTTCTTTCCTGCAGATTGCGGTGGGGAAGGCGGCTGGGATGAGGGCCAACATGAAAGGAACTGACGCAGATGGCAACTGCAATTCCATCCACCAGAGAAGCCAGACTCTCCGAAGCCGCGCGTCCCGGTCGGTTTGGACCGTACGGCGGACAGTTCGTGCCCGAGACGCTGATGCCCGCCCTTGCGGAACTCATCGACGCATATGACATTGCCCGTCACGATCCAGCATTCACCGCGACCTACGATGCCCTCGCCCGTGACTTCATCGGTCGTCCCACACCCCTCTACCACGCAACGAAGCTGACTGCCCGCTCTGGTGGCGCCCAGGTCTACTTCAAGCGAGAGGACCTCGCACACACTGGCGCGCACAAGATCAACAATGCCCTCGGCCAGGGCCTCCTTGCCCAGAGAATGGGGAAGGAGCGCATCATTGCGGAAACCGGTGCGGGCCAGCATGGCGTTGCCACTGCAACGGTCTGCGCGATGCTAGGCCTGGAGTGCATCGTCTACATGGGCGAGGAGGATGTCCACCGCCAAGCGCCAAACGTGTTCCGCATGAAGCTTCTCGGCGCCGAAGTCCGGCCAGTCAAGTCCGGGTCGCGAACCTTGAAGGATGCGATCAATGAGGCAATCCGCGACTGGGTCACCAACGTCAAGGACACCTTTTACATCATCGGGTCTGTTGTAGGACCCCACCCGTACCCCACCATGGTGCGTGACTTCCAGAGTGTCATCGGCCGCGAAACCCGCGAACAGTCCCTCGCGCAGATAGGTCGGCTGCCAGACGCCGTGATCGCGTGCGTCGGTGGAGGCAGCAACGCCATGGGCATCTTCCATCCCTTCCACGACGACCCATCCGTGCGCCTCATCGGTGTCGAGGCCGGAGGCGATGGCGTCAACACCGGACGGCACGCGGCTCCGCTTTCGGCAGGGCGCCCCGGTGTCCTGCACGGAGCACTCTCCTACCTGATGCAGGATGGGGACGGCCAAGTCGTTGAGACCCACAGCATCTCGGCGGGTCTCGACTATCCCGGCGTCGGTCCGGAACATTCCTGGTACAAGGATTCCGGGAGAGCCACCTACGTCGCAGTCGACGATGAAAGCGCACTGGCAGGATTCGAACTCCTCTGCCAGACCGAGGGGATCATTCCGGCCCTGGAAACCGCCCATGCCATTGCCTACGCCGCCGAGTACGCCGCATCGCGACCTTCTTCGGAAATCATCGTGGTCAACTGTTCGGGCCGTGGAGACAAAGACCTGAGCACTGTCGCGACGCGGTTGGGAGTGACCCTGTGAACAACCAACCCACGCACCATCAGTCACGAATTGGCGCAACCCTGGCCCGTCATCACGAAGCCGGCACTATGGCCTTGGTTGGATGGCAAACCATCGGATTTCCAACAGTCGAATCATCCCGGACCCTCGTGCCGGCCCTCATCGACGGAGGTTTCGACCTGATCGAGCTCGGCGTGCCGTTCTCTGATCCCCAAGCAGACGGCACAACGATTCAGAGGGCCTCATTCGAGGCTCTCAAACAAGGCGCAACGCTTTCAATCGCCCTCGATACCGTTCGAACACTTCGCAGCGACGGTATCACCGCACCGCTGATCTTCATGAGTTACTACAACCCGATCCTCTCTAGGGGGCTCGAACGATTTGCAATCGACGCCAGTGAAGCCGGGGTAGATGGCCTGATCGTTCCCGACCTGCCCGCCGAGGAGTCTGACGACCTCATTGAGGCGCTTGATAGCGTAGGCATCGACACGATCTTCCTGGTAGCACCTACCACGCCTGAACCGCGTCTCCGCGCAATCGCCTCCCGCGCGCGGGGTTTCATTTATTGCGTCAGCCTTACCGGGGTCACTGGCGCACGGCTGGCACTACCAACGGACCTGCCCGAGTATCTTGCCCGCGTGCGCAGCTTCACAAACCTACCATTAGCGGTCGGGTTCGGGGTATCTCGCCCGGAACATGTGGCGAGCCTTCGGGGGATCGCTGACGCAGCAATCGTAGCCAGTGCCATCATCGACCGGATGGAACACACTCCACCCGAGACCCATGTCCAGGAACTTCGGTCTTTCGCAAAATCCCTGCGCAATGCTGCGGACGGCGTGTCCTGAATCTGCCGACATCCGCGGATTCCCACCTTGTTGGAAAAGGATGGGTCCACATTCACTTGAGGGATTAGTGAGCGCGATGCGGATTAGTAGTGACCCGCTATCCGCTCAGGTATTGATGCCGTTGGCATGCCGCACCCGGGAGAGGGCACACACCTCCGGGTGCATCGCCCCCACGCACGGGCGCCCGTACAGGGACGTGCATGCCGCGACCGGGTTCACCGGCACGTCCACACCGGCATCAATCATCAGTCCGACGATCGCAAGGATTGGGAATCCGACGACCGAACTGATGCATCCAGAGATCGACGAGATCAGTGCGCCACCACCACCGCGCGCGTCATAACTGCCGGCGCAGTCAAGTGCCTCGCCGGTCGCGACATATGCAGCAATGTCTTCATCGGAATACTTCCGCATCACTAGCGGTGTGGAGACCTCGCCGCTGACAATCCCACTCCCGGTGACCATCGCCACACCCGTCCGAACGGCGTGCGCCTGCCCGCGCAACCTCTGCAACATCCGGACCGCAACGTCCGATGTAATCGGCTTACCCAATGGTTCGGCACCAAGCGCGACAATGGTGTCGGCCGCAAGAACCACGTCTGGCAAACCGTTGTCACCAGTGGCGACGATATCTTGTGCTTTGGCTCTGGCAATCGGTACCGGGTCAACCGGGTCTGGTCCCTGGTCGAGACGATCTTCGACGTCAGAAACCCGGACTTGGAACGCAACCCCCAGTGCCCGCAGTGCATCCTGACGCCGAGGCGACCGCGACGCTAGACAGATCGAGGCGCGAGGATTGTCAACCGCGGTCACTGATGCACCGTGGGTGGGCGTCGCATCCGATCAATCGACGCTGCCGGCAACGCCACCCGGCCCGGGCGCGTCCACGCCATACGTTTCCACAGTCATGGCAACAACCGTTGGAGACCCAGTGGCATGGTCATCATGTTGGTGGTCCTCACCGGCGTGTTCATGCCCGACACCCTGCAAGGCACCACAGTATGCACAAAGCTCCCAACGTGGATTGACGAGACGGTCGCATGCCCCACACCGATTCTTGAGGATCACATGGCAGCTTGGACACACCACGTAGTCGGAATGGATCCGTTGCCGACAACTCGGACAGTGCAACCGGTCCTCGAGTTCCTGAAGCAGGCTTTCCTCTTCAAGTGACCGTTCATACGCCTCGGCGAGCGTCTCGCGTGGCCGAAGGATGAAGTAGAGCAGCAGCCCGAAGACGTTGAAAACCAGCACCAACGCCGTGGCAAAGATATGCACATAAAGGTCAGCGGACCGGGCGCGAATGTCGTAATAGGTCCAGACAATCATGCTGAACCAGAGAGCGACGAGGTACGCGCCCCCGAATGCAACGATAAACTGAACCAAGGTGCCGAGAGGCGGCATCAGATTACTCCCAAGCCCAGTTCCGTCGCGCGTCCACCTATCGAGTGCCTTGCCGGACGCGCCGGAACCCTCTCAACCCGACGACCCGCCACCGAGGTCACGCCCCCCGTTCGACCGAAACGATCAGGTAACGGGTCGTGCCACCCGGGGTCACCACATCGGTCTCTTCGCCGGCGGTCTTGCCGATGAGTGCCTTGCCGACAGGTGAGCGATGGGAGATCTTTCCTAGGCGCGGGTCAGTCTCTTCCGGTCCAACGACCTGGTACTCCACCTCGTCATCCGTGGCAATCTCGCGCAACTTGACCCGGCTTCCGACACCAATCGTGGCCCCGTCGTTATCCTGGTCCTCAATTAACGCGACGTGCCTGAGCTTGCTCTCGAGCTCACGAATCCTCGCCTCAAGCAAACCCTGACGCATCTTGGCGTCTTCGTAGCCGGCATTCTCGGAAAGATCCCCATCCTTGATAGCCTCTTCAAGGAGCGCGCTGATGCGCTGTCTCTCACCGACCTGAAGCCGGTCAAGCTCCTTCTTCATCTCTTCGTGACGGGCACGACTCACGTACTCCACATCTTCGATGCGTGACGTTCCGGAAGTCGTTGCCACGTGAGTTGGTGAACCAGTCGCCGCCGCAGCCGCCGCAGCAGCAGCCGCACTCTTCTTGACCGCAGCGACCCCAGTCCTGGGCAACCGAACATTCTTCATTGGGTCGCTCGGAATGAGTCGCTGTTCCAAGACGTAAGCGAAAAACGTCTTCAGTGGGGCAAGATACGCACGGGGGGACACCGAAGTCTTGACCTGTTGGGCAAGGAACTCCTCGATCTTGTACGCCTGAACTGCTTCCACGGTGACGCTAACGCCAAGCCAGGTCACAAACTTGCGTAGACGCGCATGATCATCAGGAGAGATCCGGGCTCGGTAATCATCCAGAGCTTGGCCAAGCCGGGTCGGTGCGGTTGGTACGGATGCCGTCATGCGTACATTGTACCGGCCACCCTCGGGAGGTCGGAGTTCGTTGATCACCGGCCGATCTACAGTGATCGCCGTACAACAAATTGGGCCGGTCCCAAGGTCACCCTTGATCCGGCCCAAACACACTGCTACCCAACGGCGAGGAACTATTTCGAGGCGAACCGACCTGCGTCAGCGATTTCGCTAGACGACGACCAGTAGCCCATACCGACTTTTTCCATCCACGGCATGGCCAGCGCAAATCCCACCACAATGAAGAGTAGGAAAGCTACCCCACCGATGATCTGTGGCCAGTTAGGCGGGTTCTTCGGTGGTGGTGGTGGTGGCTTGCCAAAATCATCGAGCGACACCATCTGGGGCTTACCCGCCATGCTACGCCCTCCTGACGGCGCCAAGCCGTCTCACTGAACCTATTTTACTGCAAGGTGCGGTCCTACCGAGCCGCAACCTCATCCTCCGCGGTTTCAATGGCCGCAACGTGAAGTCGACCCGCTGCTTGGTCTCGTCGACGGTTCTCAACCTGTGAACGATGAACAGCTCGCGCCATTCGTTCACGTTGGAGACCTGTCGCGTCGTCGAACTTGACCCCAACCTTGAACTTTGACAACCGCTCACCTGGGTTCACGTCAATCACGTTCATCACTTCGACGGTCACAGCCATCTCACCTGAACCCATCGGGACCGGGAAACGCACCCGGATCTTCAGACCCTGTGCGACTTCCTCGTCCAAGGTCAGGCCAAGGCCACCGCCGCTGATGTCATGCACGAAGCCGCACACTGGCTTCCAGGTCGCAGCGCCGTAACTACTTTCGCGCACTGCGCACTCCGTCAACGGAATCGTCACCGGGAGGCGGTACGAGCCTCGGGGCGCCTGGCGACCCGCCGCCAGAACACGCACGACAACCAATGCCACCGGGTTGCCAGGGGAAGGGGGTAACCGGTCCACGACAACACAATCAAGGTAAATTGTTGCCGTCGGCTGCCCGTCCGAACCGGATTGCGACATGGCGAGCGACACGGAGTCCTCAACTGCAAGCTTGACGCTCTGCCCGCGCTTTGATGGCCAAGTCAGCGTCAGACGGTCACCTGAGAAGTCCTCAATCCGACAACGGTACGTATCCGCACCCAACGTCGGGTCATCGGCCTCCATGTTGAGCGTTGCGCCAATGCGAATGCCCGGAAGATTTCCAACCATGGTTCATTGCTTCCCGTCTGACTTGAAGGTAGCCGCCATTTGCCGATCAGTCAAGATGGTTCCATTTGCCTAATGACGAACCAACGCCTCGACCACGTCCCGAATGACGTCGGCGCTTAGTTCGTCCGTGACAACAACCTGCCCGATATCCCGCAACAGGACCCATCGAACTCTATTCGATTCAACCTTCTTATCGGTCAACGTGCGGTCCAGGATTGCGTTCGCGTTGGTAAACGTCGGGTCATATCTCGTCGGCAGACCCGTCCGTGCCAGCATGTCCTCGATCCGTGCGGCCACTCCGGCGTCTAGAAAACCGGCACGCACACTAAGCCGAGACGCCGCGACTAGTCCGATGGCGACCGCTTCCCCGTGCAAGTACGTCCCATAGCCCGTCGTAGCCTCGATGGCATGGCCCACGGTATGCCCGAAATTGAGCACAACCCTGATGCCCCGCTCACGTGGGTCTTCGTGAACAACCCGTTCCTTCCAGCGCACTGTCCGTTCCAGGATGTCCGCCATCCTGTCTGGCTGCACTTCAACTAGGGGAACTGTATCGAGTTCATCAAAAAGGGCCGGGTCAAAAATCGCGGCTGTCTTGATCACCTCCGCCCACCCGGCCCGCACCTCCCTTATGGGAAGCCCAGTGATGAGGCCAACATCGACAAGCGTGAGGATAGGCGGATGGAACGCGCCCACAAGGTTCTTTCCCGCGGGGAGGTTGACCGCCGTCTTCCCGCCGACAGAACTGTCAACCATGGAGAGGACCGTCGTCGGTACCTGGACCAGCGTGATGCCTCGCAGGAAGGTCGCCGCCACGAAGCCCGCCAAATCTCCAACCACACCGCCACCAAGGGCAACAACCACGTCACGGCGCTCCGCCCGATGTGACGCAAGCCACGCGTACAGGTCGGCGGCGCGATCAAGGGACTTGGAAGCTTCGCCCGCAGGCACTGCGTAGATCTCAGGGAGGATCCCGGCACCAGCCAAGGACGCCATGACCTCGGGTCCGTGTACCGGGCCAACCGTGTCATCGGTAATCACGAACGCACGTCCTCGGAGCCCGAGTTCGGTGATCCGTTTGCCAAGCCCAGCGACGATTCCGTTGCCGAACGAAAGGCGGGTTGGAATGCCAACGAAAGCCTCCGGGACAGGTGACGGAGCGCGGTATTCGGTGATCAATCGTGAGCCCTCCCAACCGATCCACCCTTCCCTCGACGCGGCGAAGAGTATTTCGAAGGGGTGTTGGCGGGTGGCGAAGCTGATGCGGATGCGTTCACGCGTGATGTGCTGCGCGTGCGCGTCTGACCCGGACGAACCTGCCGGATGATCTCGGTCACCACGACCTCCGGACGAACTACCCCGGTCTCGACCCTGACATGTGCCTGCGAGTAGATGGGTGCGCGTGCCTCCAGAAGCGCGGGCAATCGAAGCCTTGCACCACCGTTTGCCAGCAGCGGACGCTTTTCGCGACCCGCCCGTTGCGATCCCTCCATCCGGGAGATAAGGACCTCCATCGGCGCGTCAAGCCAGATCACCGCATTTCCTTCCCACAGTTGGCGGAAGTTCTCCGGATCAACGGGGGCACCTCCTCCGGTGGCAATCACTGACCGAGGCCCAGCGATGGCCTCGCGAACCGCTTCACGCTCGAACGCACGAAATGTCGCTTCACCGCGGGTGGCGAAGATTTCGTCAATCGGACATCCGGCGCGCGCGACAACCGTCTTGTCGGTGTCGATGAACAACAAGTCCAGCCGTCGAGCCAATCGCGGTCCGATTGTCGACTTACCACTCC
>Ga0209190_1003787_pt1 | contig 9987 bp, 10 predicted proteins | sample M_140205_XF_Meta_FD_187315 | JGI IMG/M metagenome (GOLD analysis project Ga0209190, IMG submission 187315) | Freshwater microbial communities from Lake Montjoie, Canada to study carbon cycling - M_140205_XF_MetaG (SPAdes) (version 2) | ecosystem: Environmental > Aquatic > Freshwater > Lake... | reverse complement strand
TATATGGTCACATAGTTGTTTAACATAGCGCCAAATGGTAGCTACGCTAAAATAGGAGCGCCCCGCGCCTTCGGCGCGCGGGACATAGCACGGGGCCGTAGGCTCGTATAGTATGTCAGAAAAGGGGTGCATAGAAATAGAATAAGAAAAAGAAGAAAGAAGAAACACAGGAAAGTGTACCGGACATTTACTGAAAAAAAGACACTACTGCTTTAAGTTATTCTATCCATTTATTATATAATTCTGCAAATAAAAAGTCCAAAAGTATTCCAGAGTTTGAAAAATGGACAAATATATTTGTCCAATTTTAGAATTCTAAAAAAAGTCTTGAGAAAATGAAAAAAAAATAAGGGAGAGCATAAAATTTGCATGCTTTTTCATTTTGTGAGCATAAGAAAAAAAAATGAGAAAAAATAAAATAAAAAAAGGATTTAGGAATAAAATATAATGCTACATTATAACATAAATGCCACAAATTTTCATGCCAGAAAATGCCAAACATTTTGAATGTAAAATATGTGACTTCATATGTAGTAAAAATAGTAATTTTCAAAGTCATTTATCTACAGCAAAACATATAAATGCTACATTATGCTACACAAATACGGATCAAAATGTAATTCCAAAGTTATATATATGTTCATGCAGCAAAGAATATAAACATCATTCTAGTTTTCATCGTCATAAAAAAACGTGCATAGAAGAAGCGGCAATAAAAGAGCTAAAAGCAAAGGAGAAAGAAGGCGTCATATTAAAAATGACAGATATACAAGGTGCAATCCCGAACATGGACATGAGTTTAATATTTGCATTCATGAAAGACACACAAGAATTCAAACAAATAATGGTAGAACAAAGCAATACTATGATGGAATATAATAAGCAAATGATATCAGATCAAAACAAGATCATGACAGAGTTGGTGGAAAAAGTAGGCAATACAACTAACAACAACATCAACACACAAAACAATCAATTTAATCTTCAGTTTTTCTTGAACGATACGTGCAAAGGTGCGATGAATGTAAAGGATTTCCTGAATTTCATCAACGTAGATTTAGAAGACATAGAATACATAGGAACACACGGGTATGTGGCAGGAATCTCTAGGATCTTCACCAAGAATCTAGCGAGACTAGGAAAATTCGAGAAACCGATTTGGGTAACGGACGAGAAGAGAGAGACGATCATGTACAAAGAAGATGGAGTATGGCAGAAAGACGAAGATCATATAAGAATGAATAGAATATCAGCAACAATAGAAAACAAATGCAGAATGGCACTCGCCCTATGGAGAGAGTTAAATCCAGATTGGAAAGAAAACGATAAGAAAGGCGAATTTTTAAATATAATGAATGGATGTGTATTTGGCGGAGAACTAAATAACAAAACAACATTCTATTATCCGCCCGATAAAGATCAAAAGGCGAAAATAGTGAGGAACATGATTCAACTATTGAAAATTCCTAAGAAAAATGTAAAAGAACAAATACTTACTTAAACATATCTGGACAAAGATGTGTAATGTGGTATTACCTATTAGCCTTTATCGTAGGATCATATAGCGGGCGAGTATTTGGAGATCGAACTAACAAATATTACGAGTCTATATGCAACTCACAACAAAACGAAATAAACAAATATAAAAGATTTCTAGCAGACAAAAATGTAGAAGAAGAGTTCATTAATTTTTAGTAAACAAACAAAGTACACGAATAAGAAAAAAATTGAAAACTATTATACACACAAAATAAAAGATATCAATAGCCCTATATCAAGTTTTTAAAAGCAATCAAGAATGTCTCAATACAATAACAAGAACAAGAATTCAAAGCAAGTTGTACCCCAACCCTTCTGCAAGGTATGCAAAGACTCGGATAAATCCGAGGCAATGTACACCTCACATTGGGTAAAGGACAAACAAGGTAAAGTATGCTGTCCAACCCTGTTGGCACAGCAATGTAGATATTGTAATAATCATGGTCATACTATAAAGTTCTGTAAATTTGCAGTAGAAGATAATAATAGAAGGAATATGAAGATAGTAACCAAAGTGCCAGAAGTCAAATTGGTGAACAAACCACAACCCACCTTAATGTCTAATAATCGATGGACAGCGTTAGCGGAAGCGGCTGATGCGCCAGCGCCAGCCAAAGCGCTAGCGCTAGCAGAAGAGTACCCTTCATTGTCCCCCAACGTGACGCTTAGACCTCATCAGAAGCAATTCGCAACGCTGTCGTTTGCAGCAGTTGCAGCCATCCCCCTAGCCTTCCCTCAAGTCACCCCTCAAGTCATCCAAAAAAGCGCTCCTGTCAAGTTCAGCCGCAATTGGGCGGATGACGACTCTTCCGACGAAGAAGAAGAGCCACAATATGATTGTGCAAGCGGATGCAATAGCCCGTGCAACAGCATTGTTGAACAAGACTATGAACAAGACGAAGTCGAAATGTCGTTCTACTACAGACAACAAGTTGCAGCATTTTAGAAGACAAAATAAAACACAAATAAAAACATAAATTAGAACAAAATATAAACACCAATAAAAACATAAATTAGAACAAAATATAAACACCCATAAAAACAAATAAAAATCTAGAGCATTATGCTCTATTTTTTTGTCACCGATAACTCAAATAGACGGCCATATCTGGAATACATATAAACAGCTTAGTAGACTGCCTAGTAGACACCCTAGTAGACACCCAATAAAAAACATACAATATATACACTATGTTTTTTATTTATACAAATATATACTATCTATCGCATGCTATCCACACGACTAAGACCAGCACACTGATTAAACACCCCATCACACTCGCCATATAAATCAAAGATAGTAGACAATGTAATCTTCTTTGCATCTGATTGCTTCTTCTTCAAGAGAGAATAAGCATCACAGGTGCGATCCCAAAAGGCGTCGCTGTCATTGCCAATAGCCACTACAGGAATAGCAGCAAGACCAGGCAAACGACGCTTGGAATGCACATCATACACATCACCCGATACACCCTTCAAATAAGGACGCCCGTTCTCCACTCCAATCACGCGGACAAACACACTCATTATCGATGTCATCGTCTTTCTAGATTTTATCTTCTTAGCTTCTTATTATGTCTTCCTATTCGTTATTGAAAAGTACTTCAATTTTTTGTTTCGGTCACATACAAAGTCGACTACCAAATTTGTCTACATATTTGTCTACCAATTTGACTGCATATATGCTGTAAATTTTTGTCACCGGCTTCTTAATTTGTCACTCATTTCTCGAGTACCCTATTTAGGGGGGTGTAGGGGGCATATGTGGGGGCCTATGGTGAGCCAATAAGGGGAGCCTAGAAGGGGAGCCTATAAAGGGAGGATTATGGCGCGTCTGCAGGGGAGATATGACAGGACATCAATAGGACATCAAATTGTATCAAATGGTCCAAATAGTGGCGCAGAAGATCGTAATCCTTGTAATAACACGTTCAGAGCATACTCCTCCACTGACGTTCTCAGTGGGCACGTAGTGCCCACCAAGTGGTTCGCCGAAGGCGAACAACCGGAGTATAATCGGAAAACTTCGATTCGCTTCGCTCATCTCCGTTTTCCTCCAAATATAATGATTATTTTTTTATCATAAATGCAGTAGGAGCCATAAAATTTGTGCTTTGTAAATCATATGGAATATTAAATTCTTTTAAAAATTTATCAACTCCAACACTTTCACTGAATTTATGATATTCATATTCATCAAATAATATAACTCCACCAGGTAATATTCTATCCCATAAATATTTTAATGCAACATATGTTGGACGTTCAATATCAACATCGATGTATAATAATGATATTTTAAAACCAGGATTGTCTACTATAAATTGCGGAATAGTTTGTTCAACATCACCTTCAACTAATATGTAATTTTTATTAATATTCATATTATTTAAATTAGATTTAACTGAATTTAATGTAAGTTGATTTTCATCTACTTTTGAATATAATGTAGTCATGGTATCTTTATCAAAACTGCCATCTTTATCAAGTATCTTAGTCGCATTAATCACATTAAATATATCAAACCCTATTACTTTTTTGTTTGAGTTTGGGCAAGATATTTCTACGAATTTAGAAAATGTAGCAATTCCAGAACCTTTAAATACACCAATTTCTACAATATCACCCGGAAGATGTTTTATTTTATTAAAAAATTCGTGTCGCAATAGTAATTTTCCTAATAATTTAATATCATTTGAAAATATAAATTGATTAAATGCATCGTATGTTGCATCTGTTGGCATATTTTTTGCATTTGAATTGCAAATTTCAAAAAGTTTGTTATCCATATACTAGTTTATAATATAAATACTTTAAGTACTTTACACCCTGAAGATTTAACCTTTCTCATTTCATATTCCTTCGCTAAAGCTACGGAATATAATCAGAAAACTTCTATTCGCTTCGCTCATATCCGTTTTCCTCCAAAGTAATATTTATTTACGAGATCTGTTCTGTCGTCGAGTTCGACGTATAAGCTTCTTATTTCGATTAGTAGTAGAAGAACGCTTATAGCCTCCCTGTCTACGAAATCCACTGCTAGAACTAGCAGCATCAGGAGTCCATGGATATATTCCGTGTTGACTAGCAGGTTCAGCATTGACAGAAAGGACAGAAGAAACTAAACGCGCCTGCGGAACTCCAGTAACACGCCTGTATATCGGTTCATTTAAGTATAAAAAATCATGAATGACTTCATAATCCATTATTATTTATTATATATTATGCATAAAATATTTTTTTAGTAAACCTAATAAAATATTTAAATTGAAAAAAACTGAAATGCTTTTAGAAGACAAAATAAAAGATATAATTATAATCAATTTTGCCGTAAGCTTTTACAATGTCTCAACAACAACAACAGGAACAACAGGGTCAGGTAGAGGACCAAGAACAGATGTATACTCCAATCAATCTACTTAGCGAGTTTGATACGGCATTCCTAGAGGATAATGAGAATGAGGATGAATGGGTAGATGTAGAGGAAGAAGAAGAAGCAGAAGAAGAAGTAGAAGAAGTAGAAGAAGAAGAACCAGTAGATAAATGTGTATGTTGTAGTACTTCTACCACAGAAACACAAGCAGCAGTCCAAGTGAAACCTCTATTCGAATTGCCAGACGGAATCGAATTAGGTGAGTGTTGCATTTGCTATGAGGAAATGGTCATGAATAACTTCACTGTCACAGAATGTGGACACAAGTTTCATTCCAAGTGCATCTTCAAAAATCTAGCTCAACGATTGGAATGTCCGATGTGCAGAGTAGAACTATTGCGTCTTCCCGAGGAGGAAGACGACGAGGATGAGGATGAAGACGATGGTGATGATGATGAGGACGATGAGGACGATGATGAAGAGGAGCCTGCACAAGCAGTGACCATTCCACAACTCGCTAGTAAGTTGACAGCACTTGGATATACACTGGAAGATGTTTTGCAAATGATATGTGGATCCACGCATCCTCTAGATCTCGCAAACCCCAGATTTAATATTCAAGATCCAGTAGCAGAAGTGGTAGAAGCTCCTACAAATGAGCCAGTCAGATCGACCTACTTTCCAAATGTTGGCAGTCATGTGTTTTATACTAATGAAGACGGCGTATTAGAGTCAGAATCCAACGATTTATCAGAGAGACTTTCAAACGACATTGATTTAATTATGGAAGGAAAGATTACCATGTCACATAGAGATACACGATCATATGCTTCAGTAGCGCTAGCGCTAGCACAACCAAAATCAGTAAAACAAGAAAAGCATAAAGAAGAATCAATAGAAGAACTAGAAGAAATCATTGCATAAAAAACACAAAAACACAAAAAACATAAAAAATATAAAACCCACAAAACAAAACAAAAAATGTATATATTTTTTTTATACCTTGGTTATGCATCGTCATAAAATAACTGGATGGTCTCAATAGTTTTATTTGTCGTATTTATTGGATTTATCCAATAATTTATTTGTTCTTTCAATGCATTTAATCGTTGTACCCATTCACTTTTTTTTGATTTCTTTACAACGCAAATCCCATGTCCGTCTTGACCCCAACAGGATGTGATATTTGTTTCATTTTTTTCATAATCGTCTGGATTAAATCTTATAAAGACTAAAGGTCTATGTCCTAAATCCTGTGATAATTCCATTATTCGTTTGTTTTCGCAACTACAATCATAATCTGTATGCTGGTTTTCATCTACTTCTATAATTACGATTTGGTATCCTAAATCTAGTAACAAATCTGGTCTTCTCTTTGAGCAACCACCATTTATTATTTTATCCGCACTCCAACTTACATGAGGAAAATTTGTTTTCACATATTCTACAACAGCAAATTCCTTGGTTTTATAATTGCGCGATACTGGTTTGTCTGGAAACAAGTTCATAAAACAATATAGACAATATCCATCGTATTTTTTTTGAACAATTGTTGAACACCAATCGCTTTTACAAGTTTTGTTTTTTACATCCACCATATTTTCCAATTTGTGTGTTGCACAATATAGTGCCTTTGTCTCACTTTCATTATTAAAATTTGGTTGCTTTTTACATCCAGTATGAATACAAGTTTTATTTTTAATATCCACCATTCCATGTAATTTGTGTGCTAAACAATATACCCCCCTTGTCTCACCTTCATTGTTAAAATTTGGTTGCTTTTTACAATCTAAATGAATACAAGTTTTGTTTTTTATATCCACCATATTTTCCAATTTGTGTGTTGCACAATACAACGCTTTTTTATAGCCTTCGGTGTTATAATGTGGTTGTGTTTTACATCCAGGATGAATACAAGTTTTGTGTTTTATATCAATCATATTTTCCAATTTATGAGTTGAACAATATAGTGCCTTTGCATAACCTTCTATATTATATGTTGGTTGAACTTTACATTCTGGATGAATACAAGTTTTGTTTTTTATATCCATCATATTTTCCAATTTATGGGTTGAACAATATAGTGCCTTTGTCTCGCCTTCCTTGTTAAATAATGGTCTAACTTTGCATCCTATATGAATGCAAGTTTTATTTTTTACATCCACCATATTTTCCAATTTGTGTGCTACACAATATAGCGCCTTTGCCTCACCATAGTTGTTAAAATTTGGGTGCTTTTTACATCCCGGATGAATACAGGTTTTATTTTGGTTTTTCTTCTGTAACAATTTATTATGTGGAGGTAGATGAAGGTTTGTAGAGCAAGTCGAAGTTTCCTGGTTATAATTTGGTTGCTCTTTAATTCCGTCAACAATACTCATTTATGGTTATAATACATTTACAAAATATTTAAATCAATTTTATATATAAATTCCGAACACGAAGCGAATGTCTTTCAACGTTTTCCAAATCTAGTCTCACCTAATACGTATTGTAACTCGTCGAACCATTTAGCTTGTTGAAAAAATAACCCCCAATTGGAATTTATAAGAGTGATGATACCAAATACTAAAAACAAAAACCTAGCTTCATTGCCAATAACAATTGGTTTGGTTGAAAACGGATGGAAAATCATAATTGTTAACAATGCCATACAACTGCTAAAAATGAAACTAGTTCGTTCTTTCCAATATATAATTTCCCTAGCAAATTCAGTATCGTCTTCACTATTATGTATTAAATAATAATGAATAACAGCTAAAATAGCAAATGAAATTTTAACAGCAAAAATAAAAGTAATATATAATTTATAAGGTGTCCAATCCATTATATATAACTTGAGAAAATACAATAAGATAAAGATAAAGTATGGAAGAAAACCCTAATAAGGTAAAAAGGAATAAAAAATATAGTGACAGATAAGAGAGATGAATACAAATACGACAAAAAACCAAATGACTCCAATAGATAACGCCTTTCAATTTCCGACCCCCATTACACCAGTACATCTAGCCCCAAAATTCACCAACGTATGTATCTTCTGCAACCATCCAGAGTCCATTTCTCTTATGCCAGATGGATCATATAGACAATGTTCTAGATGTCACAAAAATTTCAAGCCGATAATAGAGCGGGTAAATGACAAACGTCCAAAACCAGCCACACCATATATGTAAAGGAAAACATAGACTATGTTTTCTGGATAAACCCCGATAAGGGTGTAAAGAAAAACCAAAACCTAATACAAATTATCGTTCAGTACTAAAAAAAAACACTTGAAAGAGACGTCCATTGGTAGACCGGTCACCGAAATAATCCATAGACATATGAAAGTTATTCGCATTAAACAAAACAAGACGATTAAAAACATTCCCAACTTGATCCACCAAAGACCATTTCGTCATATCCTGGCTAAATGTATCAGTCTCAATCTTATTGTTCAATAATTTCTGATCGGTGACGCAGGTAGTCCCGTCATGGAAACGAAAAAACCCAGTACCGGATGACAAGGGGGCGTCTGGCGTTAAAAAAAGCACTCCTGCCCAATTATTAAATCCGTCCGTATGCACCCAAGAACGATCTCTAGAAGTAGTATATTGGAAAGAGCCATTATATGTTTCTTTAGCAGCAGTGCCAGTGCCAGTGCCAGTAGCAGTAGCAGTAGCAGGACTAGGCAAAGGAAAATCCGTAATTTTACCACCAAACGGCTCCACATATTTTTGAATAATAGCACGTAGTTGTTCCGTTGCATGCGAAATAGTTCGACTACCGGGATAATTACCACGCACCGAAAACTCTTGCGTTAATATAAAATCACGAGTAGCCATCGCATTTTGATAAAAATTGTCAACAACTATTAAACCACAAGAAGGCCCTCTAGTAGATTTATCGGTAGCCAACAAATTTTTAGATATAGATAAAGGATTAGTGTTATGCTTACTATTAGTAGAAACAGAAGCACTAGCATTAGCACTGGTCTTAGTACTATTAGTCGCAGGAGTAACACTAGATTTAAAAGTTTTAATGTTAGAAGGAGTATCCATTATAACAATAATATTAATATTATTATTAACATTATTTTATATAGTTATCTACCAATATAACTATCTACCAATATGTAAGAAAACGTAGGCGTTAGCCGAAGTTTTCGGTGTAATCTAGCGGATTAAAGTTATACACATATTCTAGCCCTAAATGTAATAACCCATGAACGCCAATAGCAAGAGAAAAGAGCAATAACAAGTTTACCAACTGATAAGTACTCATAGAGGAGCCAACTTTTGAACTATGTTGAAAAATAAGTAAGAGAGAAACAAATAGTAATATACCAGTTATAGGTAACGAATAAAAAGACGGCTTGGTAAAAATAGTGGTGTCAATCATGTAGTATAACAAGAGATAAATAAATATATTCAATAAAACAATTTAAAAGCATCCGGACATGTGATTATGTAGAGGATGGATGTGGAGGACATTCAGTCCATGTATCCAACAGCAACAACCTTTTCTAAAAACCCCCGATGGATACAAGCAACCAAAAAAACAAAACAAAACAAAAAGCTCGTGTAGCGCAGTGGTTAGCGCATTAGTCTTATGAGCTGAGGGTCGCCGGTTCAATCCCGGCCATGAGCATTTTTCCGAACAAAATCCTAAATATTGGAAAACTAATAGAATTCCAATATTTACATAACTAAAACAACGAAGGAGCTTAGAGCACCAAGTCAAATGGAGCGTGTGTGGGGATATCCATATCATCGATGGATGGGATTTGATTATGATTGATGTAATAATCAGTGTGGGGTTCAGTTGCACCAGGAGCAATAATATCTCTAATATTCTCTGGAACACCGGCCGCAAGAGAGGAGGTGATGCTTGTGTGAGCACTGGCAGAGTACTCATCTCTGCATTCAATACGGATCTTCATCACTAGATCATTGGGCGACGTTCCCTCATCAACGTCACCGATGTAAGTGATATTACTCATAACAATTTTGAACAAAAAGGAAAAAGAGTCACCCGCAGTGAAAGGCATGGGGTTGAAGACCAAAGTGGGGGATTGAATTTTGAAACGGGTA
>Ga0209190_1003786_pt1 | contig 9989 bp, 6 predicted proteins | sample M_140205_XF_Meta_FD_187315 | JGI IMG/M metagenome (GOLD analysis project Ga0209190, IMG submission 187315) | Freshwater microbial communities from Lake Montjoie, Canada to study carbon cycling - M_140205_XF_MetaG (SPAdes) (version 2) | ecosystem: Environmental > Aquatic > Freshwater > Lake... | reverse complement strand
TGAATTTATCAATGATATCTTTCAGTTCTTCTACTAACATTGCAGAAATATATATGTATTATTTGAATTAAACTAATTATTGAACTATTAATTTTTTAGTAGAAATAATTTTACCACCTTGAATTAATTTATAAATGTAAACACCATTTGATAAATTATCTCTAGAAAATTTTGTTGCGCGCTCAGTTATTTCATTTATTACTCTTACTTTATTTCCAAGAATGTCAAATAATTCAACTGAAATATTTTCATCCATATGTATATCATTTGATATTGAAATAGTCGTATATGAACTAAATGGATTAGGACAAGCTTGTGAATTGTTATCTGCTAACTGAATTTCATCTAGCCCAACTGGTGAATCATATTTAATTGTTACGATGTTTTTTTGTTCAGATGTTAACGAACTATTTCCTGTAACGTAAATATTGTTTGCTGCATCGATTGCGACAGAATTAATACCGTCTGTTAAATGATCTGCACCATCGTAGGATTTATTCCAAACTTCTGCTCCGTCTGCATGGTATTTGATAAAAGTAAAATCAATGTTTGGATTTAAAAGTGTTCCATTATCTGATTCTCCAGCCACAATAATGTCTCCAACCATATCAATTTTTATGTCAGTTGTAACGTCATTTCCATTTGCAATACCGTCAAAAGTGGAAATCCATTGTTGAACTCCAAGTGAATTATATTTTATTGTTGCAAAATTATCACTGACACCATCTGAAGATTTACCAGTCACAATAACATTTCCTAAATAATCTATTACTAAGGCAGATGCTCTGTCAATTCCTGTTCCGCTATTATAGACAGTTGCCCATTGTTGAACTCCAGAAGTATTGTATTTTATTGTAATATAATTATCATCAATACCATCTCCCGTTCTCCCTGTGACATAGGTGTTTCCTATCATATCCACATCGAAGGCTGAAGGTCTGTCAATTAGTGTGTTTGAGTATATAGAAGCCCATTGTTGAATACCACTCGCATTATATTTAATGGTTACAATTTGATCTCCTGTACCATTGAAACTTTTCCCTGTTATATAAGCATCTGTTCCGTTGATATCTATATTAATTGGAATATCAGGGCCATTTCCTGTTCCATTGTATCTTGTAGCCCAAAGTTGAATTCCAATTGAATTGTATTTTACAGTTACAAAATCTTCATTTCCAATTGCTGTCCCATAACTATATCCTGTGACATAAACATTACCTGTTGCATCTACAGTAAGACCGGACGCTTTATCGTATCCATTTACAAGTATATTGTTGTACTGAGTGGACCATAATAAAATTCCAGCCGCATCATATTTACTGGTGATGAAATTGTAACCAGAAATACTTTCTTTGCAATACCCCGTAATTATGACATTTCCTGTTGCATCGACAAAAATATCTGTAGCTTCGTCAGAATTGTTGCTTGAACCATTGTATTTTCTTGTCCATAAAGTATCACCAAGAGGATTGATTTTTACTACCAAAAGATCTCTTTCACTACTTGCATTGTAGGTGTATCCTGCTAAATATGAGTTCCCTGCTGCATCTAGAATTATTTTATTAGCATTGTCTGAATTGTCTCCGAAACCGTTAAAGTTTTTTGCCCAGATTTGAGTTCCAGCTGCAGTATAATTAATAACCAGTCCATCTTTTTGAGTGAGAGAGTTATCGGCTGAACCCGCAATAAAAATATTTCCCAAGCCATCTAAGGCAATTGCATTTGCTCCGTCTGAGAGATTAGAGGTCCCATTATACGTCATTAGCCATGATTGAACACCACCTGATGTATAACTAATTACAGCGCAATTATTATTGGTGACAGTGACACTTGCATCTGAATCACTCTGACCGCAGACTACTACTTTTCCTGTTCCATCGACTATTATTCCGCTGGGCGTATCGTTGCCATTTCCGGCACCATTATAGGTGGAAACCCAAATTTGAGTTCCAGTTGAATTGTATTTTATTGTAGCAAAATCATAATTTATCGTCAGTGAATTATCACGATCTGATCTACCTGTTACGTACACATTTCCACTAGCATCTAAAGCTATTGCGGTTGGTTTGTCGTCATTTGTGCCAGTTCCATCATAAATGACTCCGCCTGGCCATAATTCCATTCCAGCGGTAGAATATTTAATGGTTAAGAAATCGTCATCGGCTCCATTATAGCTTCTGCCCGTTATATATATATTTTCAGAATTGTCAATTGTCATCGTTTCAGCTTTGTCATTATCACCTGAATCAAAAATCCTTACCCACTGTTGTAAGCCTGAAGTAGAATATTTTATCGAAACAAAATCATCATCAATACCATTATCACTTCTTCCTGTCACATATACAATTCCAGCATTTGTGACAGCTATTTTTACAGCTCTATCGGTTGCATTACCAGCGCCATTATACCGTACAACCCAAGATTGTAATCCGGTAGAAGTGTATTTTACAGTGGCATAATCATCATTGATGACAGCATCTGTTGCATCGCTATCACTTTTACCCGTAATATAGACATTTCCTACACCATCAATTCCAATTGAATTCGCTTGATCATCTTGATTTGCACTGTAGTTATAGGTTGCGCTCCATAACAGCTCGCCGATTGAATTGTATTTTATTGTTTGATAATCATCATTCGAAGTATTTCCTTTTGAATAACCGGTAACGTATACATTTCCAGATAGATCAATTGCTATATCTAAACCTTCATCATCACTTCCACCCAGGCCAGCTAGAGTCCTTGTCCATAAAGTGTCACCAGCGGGACTTAATTTAACGGTTAAAAAATCTTTTTTATTCCCCGAGTTAACAGAATAGCCGGTTAAATAAACATTCCCTGAGAGGTCAATTTTAATAGCGTTAAATTTGTCGGAGAGATCACCTTTCCCATTATATTTTGATAACCACTGTTGAGCAGGTACCTGAGAAAAACTAATTTTGATAATAATTAAAAAGAATAATAGAGTACTTATTTTTTTCATAGTGTACCTTGTAAAGTTTACCTTAATATTAAATAAAAGTAATTTTAATGTTAATTTAATGTGAATATACTATTAATTTATCTTTAAATCGCTTAAGATGAAACGAAAAAAAATTATAAAGGTTGGGTATTAATCATTAAACCAACGGACTATTTTAATTAAATTATTTATAATGAGGTTTATATATCTTATTCTTTTAATGTGTTTTATTTGAAAAACACTCACTATTTTGTAGTCAAAACCAAGAGTAAATTTTAAAAAAGTAGAAAGTTACGGATACCTTTTGGGAGTTGGTCCTAAATTTGTTTATTTTTATCTCAAATTATTTTAATAAGTACATTTAAATGAGAGAATAAAATGAAATTAACATTCATATTGCTTTTTTTATCAAGTTTTTTTCTTAAATTTTCCTTTGCCCAAGACTGGCCAAATTTAAGCAAGTACATGACTCAAAATGATTCACTTACTGCGGATGAAATAGATGAAAATAGGGTCGTGTTTATGGGTAACTCAATTACTGAAGGATGGCTTGGCTTGTATCCTTCTTTTTTTAAAAACAAATCCTATATTAATCGCGGTATTAGTGGTCAAACGACTCCTCAAATGCTAGTGCGATTCAGGGCTGATGTCATTCATCTTCACCCAAAAGTGGTTGTTATTTTGGCAGGAACAAACGATATCGCTGGAAATACAGGACCTTCCACTCTAGAAATGATCGCCGACAATATTTTTTCAATGGCTGAATTAGCAAAAGTGAACGGTATTAAAGTAGTGTTGTGTTCTGTCTTGCCCGTCTATGATTATCCTTGGAAACCAGGATTAGATCCAGTGACAAAAATCGCGAAATTGAATACAATGATTAAAGAATATGCTACTTATAATTGTTTCGAATACCTAGATTATTATACCGCTATGGTTGATGAAAGGTTGGGTTTAAAAGCGGATTTAACCTATGATGGAGTGCATCCAAATACTGCAGGCTATAGGGTTATGGAACCCATAACTGAAGCTGCAATCATAAAGGCATTGAGTAAGTAGAATTTGAAAATTAATTCATTTTTCGAGAAATCTTAAATCTCATCTCTAGCGCTGGTTTTTCAATATATCTCCAGGACAGAAATGCAATTGGAATAATGAACAGAAAAAATAAGAAAATGCATATCCAACTATTTGTCGCAGCGGGAATAACTGAGATGATGGTTTGCATGTTTAATACTTTCGTTTTTACCGTTACTTTCTAATTTTTAAATGTTACATTTACACAAAAACATATTGTATATTTATCCTTGTATTTCAATTAAATAGCTATGAAAAAAATATTGAATTTGTATCTAATAGGTGCATTTATAAGTGTTTTTAATTTTTCACCCAAAGCACAAGTTGCCCCCGCATATTTTGCAGATTCATTGCAAGCAATTTTGGATGGCTCAATCCCTTCAACTTTCAGTAATGCTGGTGGTATATTAGGAGTTGTAGTTCCTGGTCAATGGTCTTGGTATGGCGCAAGTGGGAATGCAATTTCTGGAATGACAGTAGGACAGCCAATTACAACTGCAAGTGCTTTAAATCAGTTTCGTGCAGGAAGTATTACGAAAAACATGATTTCTACTGCAATTTTGAAAATGGAACAAGATGGATTGCTTTCAATTGAACATCCAATTAGCATGTATTTAAGACCAACCTTGGTAACTGATACAATCGCTTCTAGTGGAATTGTATTAATTCGTCATTTATTGAATCATACAAGTGGGATTGCAAATTCAGGTGATAATAATGGTTGTAATACAACCGTAATAGGAAATCCCCTATCAAATTACACATTAGAATATGCAATCAATTGTGGCGCAAGTCAAGGTGAATTATTTTCTCCTGGTTCCAATTGGGCTTATTCAAACACCAATTATTCTATTCTAGCAATGATTATTAGAGAAGTTACTGGTCAAACAGCTGCAGATTATATTACTCAAAATATTATTACTCCATTAGGATTACTTAATACTCAAATTCCAACAACAAATCAGCTTTCAAACCCACACATGGGGTGTTATTGGAATATCGGTTCTTGGATAGATTTGACGATAATTAATCCTTCAGTTTATGCAGGTTGGGCTGATGTTGTTTCAACAACTGAGGATCTTATTATTTATTATGATTCTCTTTTGAATGGGGCAATAATAAATGCTGCACAATTGGTAAAAATGAAAACAATTGATGCAAATGCCAACGGCTATGGTTTAGGAATGGATTTCTATACCGCTGTTGGAACTAGTTTTTATGGGCATTATGGCGAAGTAGCAAATACAAGCGGTTTGTTTTTTGTGAATCTCTCAAGTACAACGACTCCTAATGGCTATTATATTTCCTATAATTTTAATACACAAGGTGTCAATATGCAAGGATTAATTGATATTCCTGTTTTGCAATTTTTGAAAAATAATTCTGCTGAGATTTCAGAAAATCTTGTAAACGATCAATTTGAAATATATCCAAATCCAACAAAAAATCATTGCAGAATCAAATTAAAGGACATTTTTGGAAAAGTAGATATATCATTTACTGATGTAACAGGTAGAGTAGTGCTTTCGCAAACAATTGCCAATCCATTAAATGATTTTTCAATAGATTTATCGTCAATGAAAAACGGTGTTTATTGGGTTACTTTAATTAATAACTCTAATTCTTCAATACAAAAATTGGTTATTGATTAATGCGTTTATCTGGTGAATTAAAAATTATTCTTGGAGCTGCACTTTTTGCATTTATTCCTGTTTGTGTCGTTTTAGGGAATGAATTAAGTGTGTTTGCTTTATTGTTTGGACGTTTATTCATTGCATCGTTCATCTTGTTGTTATTTGAAAAGAACAAGAAAAAGCTCTTCAAACTTTCCAAAAAACAATTTTTAATACTTTTTGGATGGTCACAATTAATGCTCGGGTCCATGATTTGTTATTTCTTTGCAATTAAATACTCTAATATTTCTGTTTCTTCAACTTTACTTGGAACTCAACCTGTTGTAATAGTAATTCTAGCAGCAATTCTCTTGAAGGAAAGAATTTCAATAAAAAATATCTTAGTCACATTTATTACATTAATCGGCATATTATGTATTACTGGCATTAAGGATCTTGGAAATCATACTTTTTTTATTGGAGAATTATTAGCAATATGTGCAGCATTTTTTTTAGGATTTAATTTCATCCTTCAAAAGAAATATTTGATTGAATACAATGGCAAACAATTGGCTTTTTATCAAGGTGTTTTTCAATTGCCTTTTTTGATTCCATTCTTGTTTTACAGTCCTGGTAATCTAACACTTAATACCATTTCTGCTATAGTGATTCTAGCAGTGGTTTGCACAGTATTGGCCTATACACTAATTTACGATGGGATAAGAAAAGTGGAAGCGCAAAAAATTGGTGTTTTACAAAGCGTTGAATATGTGTTGCCTATATTACTTGGAATTACATTTTATCATGAAACGCCAACTGTAGCGAATATCATTGGAATGATTCTTATCATTATCTCTTGTATTTTTGTGAGCTTGCAATCTAAGAAAAGTTAAATAGAAGCGTAAAAATTATTTTTCCCAATACGTTTTATTGAATTTGGCATTTGAAAAATCTTCGCCTAGAATTGTGCAATTTCGCTTAATCCCTAACCAATTAAAAGAAATTTCATTTCTAAATTGATAAAAAATAGAGCCGGTAATAAAAGACAATGAAAATGTGATAAGTTTACTTTTATGAATTCCTAAAAATGGTGCAATTGGGATCAACGTATCGATTTCATTTTTCAAAAAATCTTAAATCTCATCTCTAGGGCTGGTTTTTCAATATATCTCCAGGACAGAAATGCAATTGGAATAATGAACAGAAAAAATAAGAAAATGCATATCCAACTATTTGTATGAATAGGAATAATTGAGATAATGGTTTGTTGAATCGGAAAAGCATATAAATACATTCCGTAGGAGAAATCTCCAAATTGCCCAAACTTCGTGAGTTTTATATTTTTTGAAAAGGCACAGAAAAAAATAAAATAGGGCAGTATTACTGCGAATAAGAGATATGGTATTACATTCATTTTAATTAATATAGTACCAATAATAGCCATAGTAATCCCTAACCAATTAAAAGAAATTTCATTTCTAAATTGATAAAAAATAGAGCCGGTAAAAAAATACAGTAAAAATGTGATCAGTTTACTTGTGTGAATTCCTAAAATCGGCACAATGGGGAGAAACGTCTCTATCTCATTTTTGTAAAGAAAAAACAATAAAAGTGTCAGCAGTAGTAGTGATAATCCTAGCCATTTATTTTTTAAAACGTGTAAGATTCCAAAAAAAGCAAGCGCCAGATAACAAGTGAATTCATAGGATAAGGTCCACAATGATCCGTTCACAGAATTGCCGAAAGGGTTGCTATCAAAAACACCTGGAAGTGCGTAATACATCCTGTACAAAGAGGCGTTTAGTAGATATTGATACGTTGTTAGGGACGAAAAGTAGGAGGTGAGCGAGAGCGAAGATAAGATGGGTCCAAGAATAAAAGTGGATAGAAAAAGCAGGATAATCAGCGCTGGAAAAATCCGAAGGATACGTGCCATGAAAAAATCGGATACACTTTTTTTTGATTCCCAACTCTTTGTTACTAGAAAACCACTGATTGTAAAAAAGATGAATACGCCAACCGTTCTTATTGGGATATCAAAGAGCAATTGGAAAGGATCGTAGGCGAAGGGTTTACTGGCAAGCAGGGCAGGCGTATGTCCAATTAGAACGAATGATGCTGCCAGAAATCGAAGAAAATCAAAATTATTTGTATTTCGACGTAAAGAATCATCCTTTATTTTCATATTTCTAAGAAAGATTATTTGATAAATTAAGATTCAAAAATTTCACTTAATTTCTGAGTTGTTGCTAACCAATTAAATTTGTCTTGCACCAAAATTCTACCTCCTTCAGAAATTGTTTGATAAAATACGTCATCACTCAAAAGTTTTTGGATGGCAAGGACAAAATCTTCTTTGGTCTCAGCAACAACAATCGATTTATGGTGAATACCTCCAATAGCATTGTTTGCTAATTCTGTTGTGATACAAGGTATTCCCATTGCCATTGCTTCGATCAATTTATTTTGCATTCCCGTTCCAATCATCATGGGAGCGACAAATATTTTTCCACGAGCGTATGAAATTCGAATGTCATCGACCCAACCAGTTATTTCAATAGACGTATTCTCTTTTGCTAATCGGATGATTTGCGCATGGGGATTTGCGCCCGAAATTAAAAGAGAATAGGATGTAGCGTTTTGTGCACTTAAAAGCGGTAAAATTTCTTTCGCGATGAAGTTACAAGCCTCTATGTTTGGAGCGTAACTCATATTTCCTACGAAAATTAAATCTTTATCACTTGGTTGCTCTATTTTTTCAAAAAAGCTTGAATCAACACCATTTGGAATACAATGAATACTCTTTCTTTTTGGATGTAAAATCAACTCTCTATCTTGTTCACTTATGATTACATGGTTTTCAAAATAGTCAAAAATTTGCCTTTCATACATGCTTAATCTTTTTGCTTCCGCACGAAATATCCACTTGGAATAAAAGGGAGCTTTTTCAATTCTGCGCTCAATCCCTTTCGATAAGGCATCCATATAGTCTAACGTTTTCGGACAATCATGATAATTTTTCACAAATTCGGAGACGCGAATTAATTGACAAAAAATATGATCTGGTTTCAATTCATATAGAATATTTTTTATTCTTGCATTGTTTTTACTAGAATAGAAATAGCCCGTTTGGAAAGGTTTATTGGTGAAGAATTGAAAAAGCACGTTAAAGGCAATGGATATTTTATTCAAGTGCAAAATATAAATCGTAGCACAATATTTTCTCAGTTGCTCAATGGACTCTTTTTGCACTTTTTTATCAGAAGTGGCAATCAAGGTAATTTGATATTTTTTTGAAAGCTCCTTAATTTGGTGAAAAGCACGCAGTTTATCACCTTTTTCCAATGGATAGGGAAAGCGAGATAAAATAATAACTAGTTTTTTACGATATGTGCTGGATGAATTCAATTATTTTTTTTGTAATAGGTTCTATTTGATAATTATTCTCGATGTATTGTTTCGCATTTAAACCCAAAGATGCACGTTTTTCTTTAGAATTTGACAAAGAAATAGCCGCTTGTATAAATTCTGCTTCATTTTTAGCAATAAATAGATCCGTTCCATTTTGTCCATTGATCCCTTCAGCTCCAATTTCAGTGGTTATAATTGGGACGCCAAGACTCATTCCTTCTAAAATTTTTATTCGAACTCCGGATCCAGATTTTAAAGGAGCTAACATAATTCCTTTGGTCGTCATGAAGTCAGAAACATTGTCGACAAAACCAACCACCTCAATACCTTTCGTGGTATCCGTAATAAACTCCGTTGGCATGAAAGATCCCGCTAAATATAATTTAGCATTCGGCAATTCTTTTCGGATAGCCGGGAAAATGGAGGACACTAACCAGTTTACAGCTTCTAGGTTGGGTGACCAATTCATCGAACCAATGTGGTAGAATGAATTAGTAGTATAATCGATTGATTTTTCTTGCTTTTCGATTGCTACAAAGATAGTAGCCATGGGAGTAGTGATTCCATTTTTCTGAAAAGTGAATGTATCATCTCGAGAAATACATGCAATACCATCTACTACCTGTAAATATTTTAATTCTGATTTTTTTAAATCTTTCGCTAATTTTTTGAAGTATAATCGCTTAAGAAATGAAGTTTCGTTTTTTGCTAAACGTTCCCAAATTAAATATTCTACATTGTGCGTTCTTACAATTATTTTAGCTGCTGAATATTTTCGAATGGCTGAGATATATCCGGCTAGATAAATACTTTCTAGAATAATAACATCTATTTTATTAGCGGAAATATACTCGCTAAGTAGCTTTTTAAAAGTAGAATCTGTAAACCGGTCCATATTATAAGAACCATTTTTTACTAAATAAGTT
>Ga0209190_1003785_pt1 | contig 9990 bp, 9 predicted proteins | sample M_140205_XF_Meta_FD_187315 | JGI IMG/M metagenome (GOLD analysis project Ga0209190, IMG submission 187315) | Freshwater microbial communities from Lake Montjoie, Canada to study carbon cycling - M_140205_XF_MetaG (SPAdes) (version 2) | ecosystem: Environmental > Aquatic > Freshwater > Lake... | reverse complement strand
CGCCCAATAAATTCACGGCCAAAAACAATTGCGCCTGCGCCGTGGACACGCCATAGCGGTCCGCGAAAAGATCCTTTAAAACAGGCACAACAAGCGCGTCCGGCAATGCTGAAAGAAAGATGAGAAGGATGACAATGCGCACGGTTAATTTTGGGTCCCTCAAGCCTAGCAACCCTTGATGGGTCACTACACTCTCGCCATGAATAAAGTTTTTGAGACGCCGGCGCTGGCTCTCGCGGGCCTGACACGCGACGGAATGAAAATTGCGGTTGGAGGCTTTGGCCTTTGCGGCATTCCCGAGCAACTCATTCTTGCTTTGCGTGACAGCGGCGCCAAAGAGTTGACGTGCGTCAGCAACAATGCGGGCATCGATGATTGGGGTCTTGGCGTGCTCTTGCAAACGCGTCAAGTACGGCGCATGGTGTCAAGTTATGTGGGAGAGAACGCCGAGTTTGAGCGGCAATATATGAGCGGCGAACTTGAACTGGAATTTTGTCCGCAAGGAACTTTGGCCGAGCGCATGCGCGCGGGCGGTGCCGGCATTCCGGCTTTCTTCACAAAAACGGGTGTTGGAACAATCGTGGCTGACGGTAAACCCACCGAACTTTTTGACGGCGAATTGTTCGTGCTCGAGCGCGGCATTCGCGCCGATCTTTCGCTTGTGAAAGCCTGGAAAGCCGATCCAAGCGGCAACTTGGTGTACAGAAAAACCGCGAGAAATTTCAACCCCATGGTGGCGTCTTGCGGAAAAATCACCGTGGCGGAGGTGGAGGAACTGGTGGAACTTGGCGAGCTAGACCCCGAAGGCATCCATACCCCTGGGATTTTTGTGGACCGGATCGTTGTGACCAAGTCGCAAAAAAGAATTGAGCAGCGAACGGTCAGCCCAGGCTAAGTAAAACCCGATTTGCGCATACATTATGGGCTCAACCTTGCCGCCGGATCCAAGATTTTGTTCAAGAAATTGCCATTTGCCCGAATGAAATATTCACATCTCACGTTGTCTTTGCCGCGTCCAAACTTTTTTGCCCCCTACTTCCAACAATCTCGATGGAGTTCTTCATGAATCGTTTGCGAACCACAATCGTCACCATCTCCCTTCTTTTTGCCCCAGTTGCAATGGCCCAATTTGGCGGCAAGGCTGGCTTCAGCGAAGCGTTAAAACCAGATTTGTTGCCCCGCGATATGACCATGATTGTTGAGACACTGAAACTTGAGGAATGGCAGCGCCCCATTGTGCAAAGTTTGTTGGAGGACTATCAAATTTCCTTTAAAACTGGAACCGACGCGCTGCATCAAAAGATGCAGGAAAATGCGCGCAAGCAAACGGGTGGGGCCAGCGACGTGCGCGGATTGCTTGCGCCAATTGAAGCATGGGCGCCTGAAAAAGAACGCCTCTATGAAGATCTCATGTCCAGTATCAAAAGCCAACTTTCGGAGAATCAACAAGAGCGATGGCCAAAATTTGAGCGCGCCGTTCGTCGCTCTCGATCCTTGGATGATTCAGATTTGGCGGGCGAAGGCGTGGATTTGATTTTTGTCATTCGTCAAATGCAATTGCAGCCCGATGTGGTGGCGGTGGCCGAGCCCGCTTTGGATCAGTATGAAATTGCGCTTGACGTTGCGCTGAAAGCACGCGACGCCAAAATTTCTTCGCTGCTGCCAAAGTTCAGCGAGGCGATGGGTACCATGGATTTGATTGCGGGCGCGAACTTGCAAGATCAAATTATTCTCACTCGCATTGACGTGCGACAGGTCCAAGATGATTCAATTGAAAAAATCGCCGCGGTGCTTCCCGCCCCACATGGTCAGGATTTTCGAACGCGCGCATTAGCCCAGGGATATCGCGAAGTTTTTCAGCCTGATTCTCTTGCGGGATTCTTCGCGGCTGTTCTGAATCTGAACGATCTCACGGCTGAACAAAAGTCGCAAGTTCAAACAGCTCAGGCCAGTTGGAATGATGCGTTCGTGGCGTTGCAAAATCGCATGCTTGAAACCACCCGCATGGAAGAACCAAAGAAAGCCCAAAGAAAAACACTTGCTCTGGCAGCCAAGAGAGCGGAGAAAACCGGAACAGCCGCCCCGGAAGTGCCGGCTGATCCAATGGTTCCCCTGCGCAATGAAAAAAATAAATTAGTGCAAGAAACACGGGAAAGCGTGCTGAAATTACTTTCGGAGGATCAAATCGATCGCTTGGCCGCGGGCACTCCTGGATTGCATCCGCCACCGCCTGCTTCCTTCTCCGCGGGACAAGGCCCCGGCGCCACAAAAACAAAGAAGGCTGGCGATACGCAAGACACGAATTCCAACGCGCCCAAAGACTCCAAGGCGGTGGAGTAATCCACCCGAACACAGTGCATGAAGATGTTCCTAGTCGTGACGTGAGTGCTCGAGTGGCGTCGGTCGCTTCTTTGTTGCGAGCAGCCGCAGCGACCACTCCGCAAGAGCGCTGCGCCGCGGCGGGTTTCACTTGGCTCGCAAAACCAACGGCGTCAGATGCCGACGCGGTTCGATTAATTCCATCTGAAGTGGCCGTGCGACTGCGCATTGTTCCGCTGTCAATTACCGCGGGCAACTTGCGCGCCGCCATGGCGGATCCATTTGATCTTCACGCTGTTGATGAAGCGGCCACCATCGCCAACATGCCCATCGAGCGCGTTGGTGTTGCGCCCGAAGCTTTCGGCGAACTGATGCGGCAATCGTATGGCGTGACCGCGTCGCGCATGGCTGAAAGTTTGGCCGGCAACAATGAGACCAGGGATGAAGTCGAGCAAAATCTTGACGCCATTCAAACCGACGACGTGCATCGCATGGCTGAGCAGCCCACGTTGGTCAACTTGGTCAACCTGTTGATTCTTGAGGCCATTCAAAAGCGCACCAGTGATATTCATATTGAGCCATTTGAAGGCGAATTAAAGGTGAAATATCGCATTGACGGCGTGTTGGTCGCGCAACAAGGTCCGCCAAAACATTTGCAGCCCGCCATCATTGGACGCATCAAAATCATGGCCATGATGAACATCGCCGAGCGCTATGTTCCCCAAGACGGCCACATCACTTTGCGATTTGAAGGCCGCAAGGTCGACCTGCGCGTGTCCACCGTGCCAACTATTTACGGTGAAAGCGTGGTCATGCGCATTCTGGACAAGTCATCGCTGCCGCTTGATCTCAAGAGCTTGGGCATGCACGAGCATCAAGTATTGATGATGGACAAATTGATTTCCAAACCGCACGGTCTTGTGTTGGTGACTGGGCCAACTGGCAGCGGAAAAACCACCACGCTCTACGCGGCGTTGAGCAAGTTGTACGACCCCCGTAAAAAGATTTTGACGATTGAAGACCCAGTTGAATATGAACTCGCGGGCATCAATCAAATTCCAGTGAATCCCAAGCGTGGCCTCACGTTCGCCAGTGGCTTGCGCAGTATTTTGCGCCAAGACCCGGATGTCATTCTGGTGGGTGAAATTCGCGACGCTGAAACTGTTGACATTGCTATTCGAAGCGCGCTCACCGGCCATTTGATTTTAAGCACGCTGCATACCAACGACGCGCTCTCCAGCGTGGGTCGAATTGTGGACATGGGCGCGGAGCCATATCTGATTGCCAGCGTGTTGGAAGGCGTGTTGGCGCAACGACTGGGTCGCAAGGTGTGCAAGGCTTGCGCCCACAAAGTGCCGATGCCAGAGAATGATTATTCCCGCGTTTCGCCTGCGGAATTCGAGCGGTTTGGCGGCATGGTCACGGTTGGCGCTGGGTGCGAAGTTTGCTCTGGAAGCGGTTTCCGCGGCCGTTTAGGTTTCTTTGAATTGGTGCGAATGAATCCCATCTTGCGCGCGGCGGTGGCGGAAAATCAATCCGTCATGGAGCTGCGAAGGTTGGTGGATGAAGGATTTATTTCCATGCGTGAGGACGGCATGACGAAAGCCATAGGTGGCGAAACCACCATGGCGGAAGTTCTGCGCGCCACGCAAGATGTGGACGGGGAATAATCAATGGCGTCTTGGCGTTATGACGGCTTGGATCGCGGCGGCGTTGAGTCAAGCGGAGTAGTTGTGGCCTCGGATCGGGCATCCGCACTTCGGATGGTGCAAAGCCGCGGACTGACGCCTTTGAAAGTTGAATCGGACGAGGCTCCGAATTCAGCGGCGCGTGCCGCGGTGAAGAAGCCCGCAAAATCCCAGGCTTCGTTGACGGGTTCCACCCAAATCACTTTGCCCAATTGGATGACATTGGGACCTCGACGCCCAACTCTTTCGCGCTCCGACATGTCAAACTTGGTGCGCGAACTTGCCACCGCGATCGAAGCCGGCTTGCCGTTAATGCAAGCGCTAAAAATTGTGCGCAAGCAAGCGCCAGGAAAATCCCAGCCCGTGATTCTGGACGCGCTCATTGACAAAGTTGAGGCTGGTCAACCGCTTTATGAGGCCATGAAAGCGTACGGCGCTCCATTTGACGACATGATTATTGGCATGGCTCGCGCCGCCGACGCCAGTGGCCGCATGCCGGAAATCCTGCATCAGTTGGCCGATTTACTGGATCGCTCGGTTGAATTAAAACGGGAATTGATCGGCGCGACCGTGTATCCAATGATCGTGGCTTCACTGATTTTGGCCAGCGTTACGCTGTTAGTCACCGTGATTCTGCCGCAACTTATGATTCCGTTGGCGGGTCAACCGGGAATGGTGCTGCCGTTGCCCACACGTATTTTGCTTAGTTTCGCCTGGTTTATGTCCAATTTTTGGTGGCTGCTTGTTCTCATGACCTTTGGCGCAATCATCGCAGCGCGCAATTGGCTGCAAGACGCCGAACACAGACGCATGAAAGATTACGCGCTGCTTAAAACTCCGCTGCTTGGAAAATTGCTGCGCGATGTGGCCGTGGCTCGCTTCACGCGAACACTGGGAACACTGGTGAGCGCGGGCTTGCCTATTTTGCAGTCGCTGAGAATCACAAAGGACACGCTTGGCAACGCGGTGCTTATGAAGGCGATTGAGGAAGTGGAAGAGAAAGTGACCACGGGCCAATCGTTGGCGGAACCTCTGGAGCGCTGCGGATTTTTCCCCCCGCTTCTGATTCAGATTGTGAATATTGGCGAAAAATCCGGCCGCCTTGAAAGCATGCTTCTACACGCCGCCACGGCGTTTGATCGGCAAGTCAACTCCAGCATAAAAATTTTCACCAAATCCCTGCCCCCAATTCTGCTTGTGATCATGGCCATCATCGCCGGCTTTGTGCTGGCGGGAATTCTTATGCCACTTTTGGAATTGCAATCCGCTTTGGGCGGCTGAATTCCGCTTTGTCGGCGGCTACGCTATCGGACGGAGTTCGAAAATGCCGAAATCTTTTAGTCAAGTTTGGCAGTAAATTCGCCTAGTCCGCGTTCATCATCAAGCCCATTGCAGCAATGTTAAAAAATCAGAAAGACCTTTATGAAATCAGATCGTTCCATTCGCCTTCATCTTCGCTCTAGGAAAGGCTTCACGCTGCTTGAAATCATTATCGCCGTCACCATTGTGGCCCTGCTGTCCATGTTGGTTGTTCCCAAAGTGATGGGCGTGCTGGGCGGCGCCAAATCAAACAAAGCCAAGGCCGATGTGAACACACTCGCACAACAAGTCAGCCTGTACATGGTGAACAATGGAATGTCACGAGTGGGCGACGACTTTGAGCTTGAAAAATTGTGCGAGGGTGACAACGCGCTGATTGGCAATGTGAGCCAACTGAGAGATCCTTGGAATAATCAATATGTGTTGGTGTATCCACCCACATATAACAAAGATTTTGATGTCGTAAGTTACGGCGCCGATGGTCAACTTGGTGGCGAAGGCGAGAACAAAGATATCATCAACGGAGCGCCGTAAAACGGCGTGGCGTGAAGTGATGCGCCGCGGCTTCACCCTTCTTGAATTGATCGTGGTCATCTCCATTTTGGTGGTCGTGTCGTCTGTTGTTATTCCACGCTTGCGAGGACTTTCCAAAGGCAAAGCCGATGTGGCCATTGAGCGCCTGAGCGAGTTGCTCAGTCTGTTCGCGTGGCGCGACAACGCGGGCTCGCAGCAATGCGCTATTTATATGAATCCAGATTCAGGCGCGGTTGAATTATGGACGCTCGAACCAAATCCGAATCAACCAACGGAACCAGTCGACTGGATGCCCGATCGACTTGTTCGACCAGTGCTGATGCCCGAAGGAGTTGAATTAACGGAAGTGCTGGCCGACGGAATGCGCATGAGCGGAAATGAATGGCGCATTGTTGGATCGCCCACTGGCAATCGCGCGCGCATTGAAATGCGAGTGGTTGCGGACGGCCTTGATGCGATGGTGGTGCTGGAACCTGGCGCGGCCATGCCAACACGCGTGGACAATGGAATTGTGATTGAAGATCTAAGAGCGGCGCGTGATTTGGACGCGCGCGGAATGAGTCGTGAACCATGGTGATGCGTCCACGATTTGCGGCGCGCCGCGGCTTCGCATTAATTGACGCCATTTTAGGCGGATTATTGCTGGCTTTTGGTCTTGCGGCCGTGGTGACACTATCCCAGCGCAGCCTTTCCATGTTGCAACGCGGCGAACGTGAGGCGCAGGCATCCGCGCTACTTGATGAATTGCTTGGTCAAGTTCTAGCCGAAGGTCCGGTTGATTTTTCACATCGGCGACCCGTGGTTGGAAAGTTCGACGCGCCTTGGAACGAGTGGAGTTTCGCGATAGACCTTTCCTCCAACGGCGAAGGCGACGCGTGGGATGTTGTGGCCCGCGTGCAGGACATCAATGGCGTGGAACATCGTTGCGCAACCAAAGTGGCGGCGCGCAATCCCAATGATGTGCCGGAGCGAAAGCCCGAACAACCGATCGATCGCAAAGATCGATTTGAGAAAAGAAAAGAGACCATGAAAAATGGCTAAGCGTGGATTCACCATCATTGAATTGGTTGTGGCGATTATCATCGCCGCGATTATTTCCGGCGCCGTGGCCAGTTCGCTGAGTCAACTAGGCCGGGCGCGTGATGTTTCGCGCATTCGCATGACCGCGTCGCGTCGGGCCACTGATGCGCTTGAAAGTATTCGACGCGATGTGCAAAGCACGCTTCGTAGCGACGATCTGTTTGACACGCGCTTGCGGATGGCGCCAGAAGTTGCGCGCTCATCCATAGGCGAAGTGGACCGCGATCAACTACTTTTATTTGCAACTCGATTGCGACCCATTCGATCGATCGAGTATTCGGGCGAAGGCTCTGAATACGAAACGCAATATCGCATTGAGGAGGACCGCGATGGCGCCGCGCTGTGGCGCCGCCGTGACGCGGTGCCCGATGAATTTGAGGACGCGGGTGGAATTGCGCAATCCGTTGGAGACGGCGTGATTGGCGTGCGATTTGAAGCGTTCGACGGACAATCATGGGTTCAAGAATGGGATAGCGATGTGGATGGTTTGCCGATCTCAATTCGCGCGACCGTGACCGCCTGCGGAGTTCGTCCCAGCGAAGATGCCTTTGCCGATCCGCGATCGTTTGCCGTGATGCGAACAGAAATTCCAATTGACCGAGTTATAAAACCAAAATTGGATGAGGCAACTCTTTTGGCGCAAGCCGAAGCTGAAGCAGCGGCGCAAGCGGCGGCCGGTGGTGGTGGCGCCGCTAATGGAGCGAGTGATACGACAAATGGCGGCGCAACCGACACGGGTGGTGGAAGTGGTGATACAACGAATGGCGGAAAAGGTGGCGGCGGCGGCAAGGGTGGTGTTGGTGGTGGTGGTGGAAGAGACGGCGGCAAAGGTGGAATGAATTCGGTCGGTGGAAATCGCATTCCCATATCACCTGGCCGCGGCAATCGTGGCGCTGGAGGCGGTCCATGAATTCAGCACGCTTATTCCAACACAACACATCACGTAAAGGCGTGGTGACGATCATGGTGATTTGGGCCATCGCCATCGCATCGATTGTTGTTGCCGCAACGCAAATTCTTGCTTTTCGCGAAGCAACCATTGGCCGCGAATCGATTGCGCGCGTGCAAGCGCGTTGGGCCGCGCGCGCCGGCGTTGAAACCATGATCGCGATTATGGAATGGCACAACTCAAATCCTGATCCAGATGACGCGCTCTCGCTTGCGAGAGATCTTGAAAGCAACGCGCTGGGATCGGTTAAAACTGGAACGTGGGACATTCGCCACTTCATTGATGGACAAGAGTGGGCGGGACCGTTGGATGAAAATTCCAAATTGAATATCAATCTGGCCACGCGCATGCAATTGCTGGAGTTGCCAAACATCACGCAAGATGTGGTTGATTCCATCAGTGATTGGCGCGACGCCGATGATGAGCCGCAACAACTTGGAGCCGAAGCGGATTACTACCGCAATCGCGGACTGGGGTACGAACCGCGCAATGGAAATTTTAGGTCGATCGCGGAGCTTGAATTGGTGGCCGGCGCGTGGCCTCAATACGTGCGCGGCGAGGATTGGAATCTCAACGGACGCCTTGATCCCAACGAGAACGACGGCAAGCGCACCATGCCCGATGACAACGTGAACGAAAAGTTGGAGGCTGGTTGGTCGCAATATCTCACCGCTTCCACACGACCGATCACCGCTTCGACAAGTGGTAAAGAGCGGCTTGATCTTCGCAAAGCAACCACGGAGGAAGTGGTGGCTCGCACGGGCGTGGACAGTATTCAAGCGGCCACGCTTGTGTCCTACGCCAAATCCAGCCGCGCGAACATGTCCCAAATTTTGGCCACCCCACTTTCGCAAATTTTAACTTCAACCAACCCAAGCGCCGCGACTGGCTCGGGCGCCAATCGCACAGGCCGATCCAGCGCCGGGCGCGCTCCTGCACCGGCCACTCCAAAAGCCGCGGTCAACGCGATTAAGAACTTAGATCCCAAGCAATTACGCCAAGTTTTAAATGAATGCTCTCTCACGAACACTCAAACTTCCCAGAAAAACGCGGGCAAAGTGAATCTGAATACTGCAAGTCGCGGTCTACTGAAGGACATCTTGCAACTGGACACGCGCTTCGCCGACTCCATTTTAAGTCGACGGATTTCAAAGCCTGAAGGCATTGTCAGCCTCGCCGATATCGTAGATTTACCTGGTGCAACACAGGAGCAACTATTGATACTTGGTCAAGTCGCCGATGTGAGCAGCAGCGTGTACATGATTTCCAGCCGCGGTCGCGCCAACACTTCTGGCGCCGAGGCTGAAATAGTTGTGCTGGTTGATCGTTCGGAATCACCAGTTCAAATTTTGGAGTATCGAGAACCATGAAGCGGAGAACGAAAGCTCAGATCGATCCAGATTGCGTGGTCACTCTCTCCGCAAGCGATGAGAAAGCATTTCGATTTCGCCGCGGCGAAAATGGCGTAGTCATGGAAGGCGCTTGGGAACCCAGTCAATCCGGAATTGCCGCGAAGTCCCCCGCCGCCACCATCGCCGTGTTGCAACCCGCGCGCGTGGTGTGTCGAACCTGCGAATTGCCAGATGCGGACGAGGATAAATTGGAGACGGCATTGCAATTGCAAGCCGAGACGCAGCAACTGGGTTCCGTTCCCGAGTGGCGTACCGCGAGGGCGTTGTTGAAATTCCGCGCCGATGATGGCGGGCGCACTGGCGTGATTGTGGATTGGCCCTCAAATGATTCAGGTCCATCACTCTCGCGTGATTTGCCGCCCGATGGCGAACCACTTTTCGCGGGCGACTCCGCAATTCTTGCGGCGGTGTTGGATGGCTACGCGGCTGGACCATTGGTGACCGTGACCGCGGACCGCACCGCATTTTCTTTCGCGCTGAGAACTCCCAAAGGTCTTTCAGTTCGCAGCACGCGAATTGATCCTTCGCAATGGCCCGATGCCGCCACCGTGGCGGTTGTTGAAAGCGCGCTCCGTGGTGGCATGAGTTCCGACCAAGCGGAAACTTTAGTTGAGTTGCTGGATGAGGCCATTGCAGCGGCTGGCGATGGTGGATTTGGCTGCACACAAAATGATCGGGACGCGCTTGC
>Ga0209190_1003781_pt1 | contig 9996 bp, 23 predicted proteins | sample M_140205_XF_Meta_FD_187315 | JGI IMG/M metagenome (GOLD analysis project Ga0209190, IMG submission 187315) | Freshwater microbial communities from Lake Montjoie, Canada to study carbon cycling - M_140205_XF_MetaG (SPAdes) (version 2) | ecosystem: Environmental > Aquatic > Freshwater > Lake... | reverse complement strand
TTAAAAGTTATTATCCCTTTTTTACTGCGTTTCCACGCTTTCCTGCTGGAGTCATTCCGAAGAATACCTTGCCACCTGCTGGCTTAGAGGTATCTTTCTTGCCTTCAACTGGCTTTGAAACTGGCGCTGTTGCGCGAGATCCTTTGTTCATATTTACACCTCCTCTTATTATGCTGCGCCGGTGATACCAGCTAGTAGTTGGGCTATATCGGGTTTTTGACCAGCAGCAGGGGCCTGACCAGCTTGTTCTTGTGGAGGTTGCTGCGAGGCAGGAGCGGGGGCCGCACCTGCTGCTGGAAGCTGTTGCTCCATACCTGGTGCCATAGGTGGCATCTGCTGGGCTGGAGGTGGTTCTGGTGTAAATGCTTTTTCAATAACTGATTCTAATGACTGTCCCTTTTGACGACCTTGGATAACAGATGCGATACGTGAGATAATCTCACTAGGGTCTTGGCCTTGCGCTGCAAGGGCTGGGATTGCCTGAGCATACTGTGCAACAGCAACACGCAGAGAATCGCGCATCTCTTCAATATCAACACGTTGTTCCTCCTGCGTAACATTTAAGTCCATTGGAATCTCACGACGTACATAGTCACGAGATACGAGCTTGTCTGAACGCATTTGTAGTAAAGCAATGATGGCACGGTTAGGATCCATACCAGACATAATTCCGTAACGTACATCTACGCCGTACTCACCTTTGATGTCACGAGATGGTGTGTACTTGAGAATGTAAGGTGTTCCATCATCTGTTCCCTTGATAGTCTTTGGAATACCACCAAATACTTTCTCATCTGCTTCAAAGCAAATAGAGATAAGTTCTTGGAACATACGAGCAAACTGTGCTTGTGCTGCCTTGATCTGTGTATCAAAGCCTGCTTGTAGGGCCTGTACACCGCGACCAGTAACAACTGATGCGTCAATGTTACCTGAACGAGATTCTGGGTAACGAGCACCAAGGCGTAGTTCACGCTCTAATACACCTGATTCTTGGAAGACTCCAGGTGGTAGTTCCAATGGAACACGGCGAATACCTTGTGGGTTAGCAGAGCGCATAATGGAATCTGGACCGAGGGCCAATTCTTGCACATCTTGTGGAATAGCAATAGGTGCTTGGATAGATTTTTCTGCGGCTTGAATCTGTAGGATTGCAAAGCGAGCACGGGCAAGCTGTACTGATAGCACATCATCAAATTGTCCACGTGCTTCACCATCTAGAGATGCACGCATTACAACAGATGCCATAGTTTTACCTAGGATGTTAGGTGTGCGTGATAAGACTAAGTTTTTTCGCTCTGGTAAGTAGAGCAGGTCTTGTTCTTTGTCGTGATACTTGACCATTGATATATAAGGAGAAGAAAGACCATACTGGTTTCGACCTAAGATTAAATCGTAGAACTCTGGGTACTGCGCCCCTAGCGTTTCTGCATCGGTAACGATGACCTGAGTAACAGATAAGACACGTCCATAACGATCTAACTCTGGGTAAGTACCAAATGGGTTGAGCATACGGATACGAGGATTGTTGTCATCGTAATCCATCTCAACCATACCAATACCAAGACCATAGGTGTTATACCAATCTGCGCCTGTGTACATCTGCAGTTGTAGGTCAGAGTTTGTTACATAAAAGTTTGCAATACGAGTTCTAGTATCTGCAGCCTTGCGTGCAGTATCTGAAACCATATTGGTTGCTGAACAGTTAAAGGATGGCAGTGGTGCCATTGCCTCTGCTAAGTCACGTGCAGCTACGTCAATGAAGTTTGCAACCAGAGGCTTTGGGTACTCCTCTGAAAACATTGCAGGGTATACCTTAGAGATATCACCTTGACGCACTGAGAGCACATCACGCATACGTTGATCTCGCGCTGATGAGCGCGTACGTAAGCGTGCTAGCTTAGCGTCTACTTCTTTGACTGATAACAATGGGGGTCCTTAGCCGTCGTAGCGTTCTGGGTTCTTTAGGTAACGAGCCTTTTGTGCAGGTGTCATCTTAGATGGAGAAATTTTGTCAGGCATTACTAGCACCTTCTTTTTAACAGGTGCCTTAGTTATGGGTTTAACTAACATAGGATATCGTTGACCCTTTTTTGTGGGTACACCAATTGCCTCTTTAGGCATTGAGGTTTTTGGACTCATACCTGGTTTATTTCTTTGAATAGGCTTACCAGTATTTGAATTTATTTTAGGCATTGGTTGCTTTGGACTAGAAGGTTTAATAGGACCTAAAATTTTAGGCATTGGCTTTTTAACACCTTTTGATGGTGTACGTGGCGCCATTGGCTTCTTAGGCGCAGGCTTTTTCATTTGTGCCATTACTTTTTACCTATTTTTTTAGCAAGTCTCTTAGAAGAAGTTGAAGTTTTTTCTTTACGAATAGACAATGTGGGAAATCTTTTTTCATAACTTCTGGCACTTGCTTCTGCTTGTCTCTTAGTAACCTTTTCACCAACAGTAGTTGCTTTCTTTTTAGTAATTTCTACTGCTTTACGATATTTTGCTGGCTGATCTTCTTCTATCATTTTTCCAGCGCGAGGTTGGTTACTACGACGTGATTGACTGGCAACTTTATCTTTTTGAGTTTGTGTCATATTCTTTTTTGCATTCTTAAGTACTTCTTTTTTAGAAACAGTAGTGCGCTCAGACGATGATGGAAAACGACTCTCAAAAGCCTTTGCGACGTTATCTGCGTACTTTTTTGTCTTTTTTTCTTTTGCTGTGTATGCAGGTTGTCCAGCAACTTCTACCGCATAATGGTATTGAGAGTTCTTAGCCCCACCTGTAATACGTGGTTGATTACTACGATTTTTAGCTGCCATTATTTTTTACCTGCTTTCTTAGCTACTGCCTTAACAGTTTTCTTTGTTGATTGAATACCTGTAGTGTTTGGTTTTGAAGCTACTCTGTTTGGATTAAACTTTTTATCTAATTTTGCAAGCTCTGACTTTAACTTCTTTTTATCTGCTGGTGTTTCTGCTGTATCAATAAGCCAAGAGCGCTTATTCATATAATCGTCTCTACGATTAGCCATTATTTTTTCCTTTATTTAGGTTTCTTGGTTGTTGATAATTTTGGAGTTTTCCAAGCATCAGGAACTGGAACTCCTGCATCTATAAAAGATTTCTTAAATCTTGCAATAGCAAGAGTTGGATTTTGTTTATACTTTGCACCAACGGCTGCAATGAGTGAAGGGCCTTGTCCTACATCTCTTCTTGTTTCTGTTGTTTCAGTAATAGTTTGTACTGCGTCGTTAAATCTTTTTTTGTTTCCACCTGTAGCATCTGGGTTAATCCAAGATACATCTGGACGCTTTTTTGTTGTAATACCAGTTGCTTTGGACATTGGCTTTACTGCTGTTTTTGCTACTGGCTTTGCTTTAGCTACTGGCTTTGCTTTAGTTGCAACTTTCTTAACTGCTGTTTTTTTCATTTGCGCCATTAGTATCTCCTTAGATGAACGTGCGGTCTTTCTCTGCGAGCAGTTCATCTATATTGATAACTGTTCGTTTGCCTACCTCGTGGCGAGATAGGAAAGGATTTTTCATATGGTGGGTCTTGTGCATACCTTGATTGAGCATCTCACGTGCTCTAATCTCACAGAACCACAGAGCCATCACCATATCGGTCTTGCCTTTAGTAGTTGGCGACCAGGTAATCAATTGCTCTATAAGCGCCTTAACGTTTTCAGTTTGATCTGAAGGTAAGTGAATAAGGTTATCGCGGTGGTGCTTTCCATCGAACTGCTTGGTGCCAAACAAAGTTGACATTGATGCAACTCCAAAGCCGGAGTCCCACTTGTTGGTTCCAGTATGGTGTTCCCGCAGTAGCACTCCTCGGCTAGCCAAGTTTGCACGGATACCTTCATCCTGAGTTAAGAAAGATTGAAATGCGTTTTTCTCTACAATCCACTCACTAGGTGAGTAGAGGGTAGTCCAGTCAAAGATTAACTGACGGATTGCAGCAGGCGTTGGCCTAGTAATTTTAATAGCATCAACGATATAGCGTTTATGTGTAGCCCTATCAACAGCGTAACAAACGACGGCTGTATCACCAACCATAGCGGGATCAAGACCACAAATAAAAGAAAAGCCGTTGACATCACGCGGATGGCCTGGGTTGCCAGGAACCAAACGACCTGCTTTACGCATACCATCTATAGAACCTCGCACACATACTGGGTCAAAGATGGCATCATCTGAGATGTCTTGTTGTTGATAGACCAAGGCCCAGGTGCTTGCATCCATAGCTTGGCGTTCGTTGTAAAGGTTGCGACCATTCCATCTAGGATAGAGGCCGTCCTCATCTTTATCAGATTCCATCTGACCATCAAAGGGGGCATCACTAGCAGGCCAAAGGGTTTCCCACTTGTCGGGGTCATTGTCTGTAGAAAGCAGAGCCGGCATTGCAAGGTAAGTCCAAGGTACTAGGCCGCCTGGGTAGCGATCTTCTGAGCGTAGCTCCTTGTATAAATCTACAGCAGAGACACGTGTACCAATAATAATCAATTTACCAGTAGGGTTCAAACGAGAACGCACGTCCTGGGTAAGCCATCTAATCTGCTTCTCAAACTCATTGGCGTTCTTCAAGGTTACTGCGTCATCTACAATAATCATATCTGCACGCTTACCGTAGATCTGACCACCGATACCGACGGCTTCAATGTTCGGGTCCTTTTCAGATGACTCACGTAGCTCATCACCAAAGGTGACACGGGTAGCCTGCCACGAGGCTGACTTAGAGTTAAACCCTACGCCAGCAGCGTAAGCCTGTTGGAGTGCTTCATAATTTGGATGAGTCAGGCGTTGCTTGATGGCGTAGAGAAAATCTGCAGCTAACTGCTGCGTCTGAGATACGATGAGTACTCTAAAGTTAGGGTTCTGACAGACCTGCCAAGTGACGTAATCAATGGTCACAGTCATAGACTTGGCGTGGTTGGGCGGAATGTTCAAAAGGATTCTGTTATTAGCCAGACCCTTTTCAAACTTCATACTAGGATGTAGCCAGCCAGGTTCGCGGCCTTCGATTACATCTATCAGGTTCTGCTGGTGTGCAAAGGTGCGGGAGTGTAAATACTTCTGGCGAAAGTCGGTAAAGCTCAGGTCGTGTACATCAGATGCTGCAAAGGACTTATCCTTTAGACCTAGGCGTGTTCGGTCAACCTTGTCTGTAAAGATCTTGTCAGTTCTTCGATAGTACTCGTAGGTCTTCATTGATTTGCCAGCCGAGGTACAGGCGGCTTCAATGGTCATACCTTCGGCTACACAGCCAAGGATAATTCTCTTGGCTATGTCTGCACTATTGTCAGCCACGTGATCTCCTAAAATTATGGGGGACGGGCCGGAATCGGATTACATCATTACTAGTCTTGGTAGATTTTTAATAGAACTATCCCCACTAAAATACTGGAGCGGTTCGGGCTTAGCGCCCGAGGGAGCTACAGCGAACTGAGGGGTAAGACTTAACTCGGCCTAGGGGCCTCGCTAGAGGCCATACCGCATCTGCTCAGGGCTTTTCCTATTAAAACCCCTTACTATATATAAGGCAGGAAATTTAACGCATTTCCCGTTTTACAACTGTGAGTTGTATCACACCTACTATAACCGCAGGTCAGAGCTATATTATGGGATCTCACTTTAGGAAATATATTTTGTTGGGGACTATATACCACCCGTGCAAAAGATTAAGCATAGGGGGGTCGTGTTTTCCGTCTAAGTCTAGCCGTATGGTAGAGGGTTAGACAGATACAGGGCTGGATGTCTATGATGTATAGGCAAGCGGTTAGCGGTTACTACCATATCGGCGCGGTATCCCCCCTAGAGCGATTAACTAACCGCCTAACCTTGCAAGGCCTAGCCCTAACCGATAGAGATACCAGATACCTAGCCATTACGATCTGGTAGCTGCTAATCATTAGACATAAGCGCCATAAATGTCTAGGCATAACCGGCCTAAATCGTTACCTAATCGTTACCTAATAAGCTGCCTAATGGAATTGACAAGCTATACCCCATAGCCCTATTCTCCACTTATTAGAGCTACACCTACCTAACAAGCTCTAAGGATAAGGATATGCAATGACTACTAATACCGCCACAATTAAGCTCTGGTGCCCTTGCAGTGTAACGCAATGGAATCAAGCCGGACAAGCTCTACATATCAAGCTAAACGAAAAGCTAATCTGCACTAAATGCGGAAGAGGTAATAACTAATGACTAAGACACAAGAGCAAGGCACTAAGCTATCTTTCCCTTGTAGCTGCAACGGCTGCCGTAATTACCCTACCCGCCCCGCAGAGATATGGCACGAGAGCCAGATAGCGGGCAAGGCGCAAGGATACTTTTTTACACCCGACACAATGCGATTCTTTAAGTCACGCATAGCAGACTTTAAGCCGGTAGGTATTAGCCCTAGAGCCGATAGCCTTATGGTGATCGTCTCTAATAAACGTGATGACGATCCCCGCTATTACGAGATAGTAACGCTCTGCCCTTATGGAGAATTAGGCCGTGAATGGGTAAAAGATAGCGACGGCTCACCGATAGCCAGCTATGAGAGCTTATATAAGGCGCGTAAGTCTGCACGCTGGAATTGCACTATTGCGGCTCAGATATGCGACTGTCACGGCTGCCAGCTAGATAAGGCGGGCCGATAATGGATAAGTGTGATAAGTGCGAGAATATGGCGCGGGTTACCGTGTCCGGCTTTATAGTGGCGCAGTACCTATGCGCCCTACACGCCGGGCAGTTATGCGAGAGTGTAGGCGATAAGGCGGGGGCGGATAAGTTCGCCCTCCTTGTGGCCGGGGATAAGGTGTTAGCGTGAGAGAGCTATCTAAGCTAGGTAACCTACTGCTAGGCGTAGTAATCGGGCTAGGCCTGGCGCTCTTATGGTATATCTCCGGCCACTTATGGTATGTCCCGGAGGAGGGCTACTGCTTAGGCACTATGGCTCAATGCTTTCACTAGGTAGGTGACTCTCCTCCCTTTACTTACAGTAAGGGGAGAGAGAGCCGGTATCTAGCCGGATCTTTAATTGAAAGGGTGAATTATGAGCAGTAAAAAAGAATATATGCGCCTTATAGACATTGAGACGCGAGAGGTAGTAGGCGCGGGCGATTTAACGCCCGCAGCAGCTAAACGCTTAATCAAGCTCTACCAGCAGTATGGCATATGGGTAGAGGTAGCTTAATGACTAAGATACTAGAGACTAAGCTGGTTAATGGTATGCAATTAGTAAAGAATAGTAATGGCCTATGGGTCAATGGCGAGGGTGATAGCGGATACCATACACACTTTACAGGTGTGTGGGTATGCTATAACTGCGGACACTTATGCGAATGTGGAGAGGGCGAATAAATGAGAGACATCATAGAGGTAGAGGCTAAAGAGATACTAACCCGCTTAATGCAGAGCGCGGGCGATAAGGTGAGCTATAACTACTACCAGGGGAGAATAGACGCTCTCTCCTGGGTACTAAAGCAATTACCGGAGGAGGGCTAACTATGAGCGCAGAGTGCATAAGCGAGGAGGTAGCTTTCATCCCTTGCCTACATCATCACGATATTATCGGATCTAAATGCCTACTAGCTTACTGCTCAGAATGCGGGAAAGATTTATACCGCGAATGCGAGAGAGAGCCTAGCCTTACGGTATAGTACGCCATAGTAGTATGCTACTTATCCTCCCTCGCTTACGGGCGGGGGAGGGTGAGAGGTAGATTACCTCAATTAACACTAATAAGGGAGAAAGTGAATGGCTAAAAAGAATAAGCCGGTGTGTATGGAGTGTGGCAGTAATGACGCACTATATGTAACGCTACGCAATGGTGACCGCTTACCTAGTTATACCTATGCAATAGGTAAAGGGATCATATGTAATGGATGTAAAGCTGCTAAGGAGGTAGCGTAATGCAACCAACAGGGATAGCTCTAAAAGTAACAGGTAAAGACGGCAAAATCTCCTACCCCTCTTATGAGGCGTATGGGTGGGAGCGAGTCAATGCCGTAATAAATGGCACGCTAGCTCTACCGAATGTAGCAATGGTTGAGATTGAAGACATTAACGGGAGAGAGGTAGCCTAATGCAATATGACTACCGCGTTACTTTTGTAACCGATTACCTAACGATTACTACTAACGTAGAGCTAGAGTTAGACGATTACACCGGTAATTGTAGTGGTGAGGCATATAGTCAAGCCACTTTTAACGCTATGAATAATATAAAAGATGAGATAGGTAGGATAGATGAGAGTATCATTAACGATATTACCGTGACTCTCATACTAGATGATGAAGAGATAGAGCTAGAGGGGGAGGATGAGTAATGGGATATGAACCAGAGCTAAATGACCCAGTATTCTACGAGAATGAGGGAGAGCCGGAGCTTACTCGCTGCTTTAGGTGTAGTAGTGGGCTAGAGGCTGACGATATTATCTGGGCTAATGATGAAGGCCAGATAGTAAAAGAGGGCAATGACACGCCTTGGTGTGTAACGTGCCTACCTATGGAGGTAATTATGAACCTGCCGTTTATCAACGCTAGTAAGGGAGAGAGTAATGAATGAGGAATACCTACGGGCTAAGGCGAACCTATGCCTTAATCAAGCTGAGATAGATCTAAAGCAGGAGGAGATAGCCAAAGCTATCAAAAACCTAGAGCGTGCCAATAGTGCGCTATCGCGTATCTTTAATATGGAGGAGGACGAGAAAAAATGAGCGCACCTTATGCACTACCATTTTGTGAGGTTTGCGAACAGTATAATTTTGTCTGTGAAAGCTGCGGATTATGTAAAGAATGTGACGATTGCGAAATGAAAGAGGGAGAGGCTAATGAATAAAGAGATACTCATTGAAGCGTTAGAGATAGCTAAGAATAACTTTGACTACGACGGAGAGTATGACAAAGCGGCTGAGGTATTGGAATACTTAAAAGAATTGGAGGACAATAATGAGTAGAGTGACAGGATTTACTATCTTTAATAAAGAGACAGGACAAAAACTAGCAACGCTTCCACTTACTATCCCTATCGGGGCAACAGTAGAGGCGTACGAGAGAGACGGACAGAGCGTGGGTTGGGGTTGGGAGGAGAGTAATGAGTAATATCTACACCATACACCCGCCTAAATCTAGCCTGATCTTATTCTATGAGGTGACCACGCCAGAGGGAGAGAATGAATGGGGTGGGGCTAATGCTGAGCACGCTATTCAATGGCTCAGCCTTGCACCTACCGGCTCACGCATACTGGTATCTGCGTGGGATAGTGATGAAGAGGACGCTCATCTAGTAGGGCAGACCCTAGACATCACCGAGATAGTAAGGGCAGCTAGCCTATGAGCCTAGCTTTAGGTCTGATACTAGTAATGCTGGTAGCATATGTTCTCATAGTGTGGGAGGACAAGATCAATGGAGAGTAAGCAGGTAAGCGGGAGACAAGTAGTTCATTACCGCAACTACCGCAGAGCAAGAGACAAGGCGTTAGTGCGCCTAGCTCACCTGTATCCGGACACGTATAAGCAACTGCTTGATGAACAAAGGAGTTTTGATGAGCAAGAGGGCAAGACTTGGAGTATTAACCCTGATAGTAGGCTTACTGTTGGTATTCATACCAGAGCAAACGGCGCACCACCCTTTGGAGATCCCGCAGATGCGGGCGAGGACGAAGGCAACAATGGAAGAGAAGCGTGAAAATAAAGCACTTACAGTTAGTTACGCAAAAGCACTCGGTTACAGTAACAAAAACATTACCTGCTTACTCACCCTTTGGACCAGTGAGAGCAGGTTTGACCACCTCGCAGATAACAAACGAAGTACGGCTTACGGAATTGCTCAACTCCTTAGAGAGCGTAGTAGCCAACCTGATATCCAAATCCTGCACGGTATTAGATACCTTAACCACCGCTACGAAGGAAATGCTTGCCGAGCCGTTGCCTTCCACGCTCGACACGGCTACTACTGATGCTCGTATTTGATTTATTCTCAGGTACTGGTAGCTCTACCCA
>Ga0209190_1003780_pt1 | contig 9996 bp, 20 predicted proteins | sample M_140205_XF_Meta_FD_187315 | JGI IMG/M metagenome (GOLD analysis project Ga0209190, IMG submission 187315) | Freshwater microbial communities from Lake Montjoie, Canada to study carbon cycling - M_140205_XF_MetaG (SPAdes) (version 2) | ecosystem: Environmental > Aquatic > Freshwater > Lake... | reverse complement strand
CTGTCTAGTTTTGTTCGGTGGATAACCAGTCGCCTTTGCGTTAGGGAACGCTGATCGGTCGCTTAGGCGCGACCGTCTACCCTCGTTACCGAGTGTTCCCACAGCAGGGGTCAGGTTCCTGCAAGGGCTAATGCTCCTCTCAATTAGGAGCTGATGTTGTAGGGGGTGTCGGGTCAGTGTTCACTTCTGACCCGACGATAGGCATGTTAGACGCGGGCTAGGTGTCAGATGTTGGAGGGATCAGGAGTTCTGAGGTGATTGGTCTCTAATCGAATCCACTGGCCGTTAATACACATCTCTGCAAACTTGATTTTGTTTGGCGTATAGAAGTTGCCGTTAATGGTCAGGTATTCGACATCATGCGAGTTTGATATAGCGATAGCAAACACGGGCGTACAGAATGACCATTCGTCGTTGCCTGTAATGATTCGCATGGGGTTGATTGGTTGCTGGAATTCATTCATCGTCTGGTCTCCTGGCTAGTCGTTCGCTGATCTTGTCTAGGTCTTTGGGTCGCCAGACGTGGACTTCTTGTCCTGCGTCCTCCAGTGCGTTAATCCATTCCCATTGCGTGTTACTGACCACGCCTTTAGTGGTTTTAAGTTCTACAAAGATGGTGCCTCGAATTGGGTGTGTCATCACTAGGTCGGGGAATCCTTGGTCGCCTGTTGTTGGTGTGATCCATCTACCCGGGCGGATCTGTGCGGGCTGGGTGTGCATAACTTTCCAGCGATGTAATTTCGCCAAGGTGATGACGGCTTTCTGAAACTCTGCTTCGGACGGGTCAGCCATTGTTAAGCAGCTTGTCTATGATTTGTGAGGCTTCACGCTTAGTCGTCGGCGCTTGACCTTCATAGTTCCTGGCTCGAAGCATTGCCATTTGTTTAGGTGTCGGTCCTTCACCGCTAGACCCGACAGACTGCAAGCGTGGCGCAGCTGAAGGTGTGTCGTCTACGGCTTGTCCGTCTTGCCGGTACACCTTGACCATTTCCTCTAGCGACGCCCGTTTTGTTGAGCCCTGATACTGGTAGTTGGCAAGGGCCCGACCGATAGCAGACGTCTCACAATTCTCTATGGCACTCGTTTTGTTGACCATTGACGACCCTCGCACCTCCTCGGCAAACCCTGTAGTCGTCGGCATAAGGTCGGCTATGTCGGCGTACAGTTCCGCTTTAATAACAATGCGTGTGCCGTCGTCAGTAATAATCTGAGTGTTGATCCGTCCCCTGGGGCAGTCTTTCCAAAACAGTGGTAAGCGTTCTTGTACTGATGCGTAGTCAGCAGGATTAAAACTCATGTCTCCATGTCCTTCTGTAGTTTGCGTTGAAATGCGGTCATTATTCTGTCGGCCCTAACGACTCGAATCATTGCGACGCATCGGGTTGTTTCCTCCAATGTCATCCCAAAGAACTCGCCTTCCTCAGCGCACAGTAAACAGATGCCACGAAGTTCGGCTTGCATCCTCATATCGCCAGTGCCGAATGGTGCGTCACAGATTTTGCAATGGTTTATGAGGTCCATCAGCTGCCTAAATTCTTGTCAAATACTTGTCGCTGTTCAGGCGTCATCCGTAGATAATTCAACAGGTTATTGCACCTGGCACGTTCGTCTTGAGTTAAACCTTCCCATTTGCCTTTGTAGCCACATTCCAAACATATGCCTTTAAGGATTGGTTGCAGGCGCATGTCATGATGGTGCAATTCCATTTGGCATTCTTGGCACAAAATGACGTTCATTTGAATCCGCCTAGACGCATCGCGACGATCGCGTCCTGTGTTGACTTAGTCATATTTGATAGATAAATGCCGTGTTCCTCAGCAACATAAGCCAACTCAAAAAGGGCTTTGCGCAACATAGACACATCGTCGGTTAAGCGTTCTATCTGCCAGGCGGCGGCTTTCATAGCAATATCTGCTTTAGCAATAGCAGCACTTACTACGGCGAGTTGGTCGGTCATGTCGGGTCCTTTACTTGTCGGTACTTTCCGTCACTATAGACCAGGGCTGTGGCATGAAAGTTTTTAGATCTAATTTTGCGACGGTCGTTCTCTGTCGTGCCCGCCCAAATACCCCGTTCGTCTGGGTGCGACAGTGCATAAGCCAAACATTCAACGACGACAGGACAGACCGCACAAAAAGGCTTGATAACGTTGATGTTTCGCAAGGATTGCATACCGGAACTGGGAAAGAATAAGTCGAGTGGTAGGTCGTGACAAGCTGCGAGGGTTTGCCAGTCGGGTCGGTAGATGTTCAGCACAAAGACCACGGTTTCCAACCGCATCCGCCTGATTCCTCGGTTGCTTCATAAAGCAGATACGCAAAACGCAAGTTGAGTGTGGGGTCTGACATGGATTCACGAAACGGCATGTTAAACAATTCCTCAACCCATTTGGTATGGATTTTGTTGATTTGTGCAACACCGTGGTCATGGCCGTTGAATTGTGGGTGGGTGTAACTCACATTTTGGCATCGGGTTTCTTTGTAAAGCAGACGGCCCAACTTTTCTAGGACTGCTGGATCGTTGGGCCAGCCAACCGAGATAGCAGTGGGGAACCATTCTTGGCATTTAGTGTCTGCTGGTACTGCGACTACGGTCGTAGACGGCTGAACGGTTGTCGTGGTGCTTGTTGTTGTGCTGGTTGTAGATGTTAATTCGACTGCCCGTTCTATTTGTTGCTGGGGTGTCAGGTCCTGCAATGTGATCGTTCCTCTGGGTGCGATGGTTAGGTCGGCAGTTGTTTCTTGTACGCCTGTGATTGCCCATAGTGCGCATAGGGCATAGGTTGATATTGCGATTATTGCTAGTCGTTTAAGGTTCATTTAGTAGTCCTCTGTTAGGTCCGCAACTGATTTGCGGGTGCTGAAAAAGCCTTCAAATATTGGGTTTTCTTGCATGATCTCTCGAGCCATGAAAGCGCGGTAATTGTTATTAAATTTGAAGTCACTGGTCGGATCGTTGGTCGTTGCGTGTTGGTAACGCAAGACTTCTACTAGGGCCGCGATGCCGTAGTGCGTGTGCCCTTGAATATGCAGCTTGTAAACCATCTGCAGTAGTGCGGGCATAACCCACGGGTTTGCCTCTTTGAACGCTTCATACTTGAGCCGTTCAGCCGGAACGTCTAATTCCGCTAAAAGTGATAATTGCATCTTTCCTCCTGAGTCGGGTTTCCGAGGTCGGGAGTAGGTTTACCGACTCATAGGTCGGTAGTCAAGTCATTGCCCAAAGATCGTTTTGAAACTCTGGTCAACTAAGGCCACACTGTCGGCGTGAGCAGGGTCTATCTCAATATGGGTCCAGTCGGCTCCAGGGGTGCCACCGTTGGCTTTGTCGGTCCAAATCTTCCAGGCGTCACGATCGCATCTCCAGCCCGCACCCCATTTGCCACATTTAAGCGGGACGCCAACGCCGTCGTAACTATGTGCTTCCTCAAGGCCAAGGATGTCGGCGTGAGCGACTAGGAACTCGTTTAAGGCTTTGCGTTGCTCAACCGTTCCCTTTAGGTCTATTGCTCGCCAGGTGGCGTGTACGGACTTTTTAGAGGGGTCTGATCGCATACCACGGTCTGCATAGATACCAATGTTTTTGACACCAAACAAAAATTCGCAGTAATCCAAAAATTTGAGGGTTCCCATACGGCGGGTGTTGCCTCGAGCGTCGGTTGATCCTGTGTAGTTACGCTTCGTCATGTTTGTCCCTATCTTTCAGGCCGTTTGAGGCGAGGATTCCTGACAGTGCTCCGGTCAGAAACAACATCATTGGGGAAAGTAACGACCATGCGCTTTCATCGTTTGGTGATACATCTAGGGGCTGTACGACAAACAGTAAGCCGTAAAGCAGAGCTGCGGTACTGAGAACAAAGGTTGCTGACAGTGTGATGCCGACGATCAGGATTAGGCGTGCTTTGATTTCGCCATTAGTCATTCGTTTCATGGGTTGCACCTTGCTGATGTTGGGTGGGTTTGGCAGTTGTCTCGAGTGCGGTCGTTACAGCTGGTGACAACAAATATTAGGGCGATTGCTAAACCTGCGATCACGACCAGAGTTTTCATGGTGTATCTGGTAGGTCGGCTTCTGGTCCTGCTGTCCATGTTTCGGGGAAGTCCCTGAGGGCTTGCCGGTAGGTTGCCCATGCTTGACGGTCGCACGGTGCGTCTGGTAGTTGTGTCCAGTCGGATTCTTTGAGTAGGCGGTCACGGTGTAAGCGCATACGCTCATGCCACCATTCGACAGGTACATCGTCTGGGTCAAGTGTGGAAGTTAGGTCGTGGTTCATTGTCATGCCGCCTCGTAAATAAATGCAAACCTAAACTGGTCGCTGTTTGCCAAAGTAACTGGAACAGTTGATGAAAACTGGCCTTGTGCATTGCCGATACGAAATTCAAAAAGGCTAGTAGTGGCTTGTGTTGCTAAACCTGTGTAGGCGACATAGCCCGCTGAAGCGTCAAGTAATGTGGCGTAACCTACTGCGCCGTTTGTTGCAACCATAGTGCCGAAAGGTAGCGATATTCGATAAGTGCCCGTCCCAAATGTGGTTGTTGAACCAACAATTATTGACATTTGACCGATAACAGTTTTGTTAATGCGGGCGTAACTACCAGTAATTGTTCCGTTGCCAATAACGGGGTTGGTCGTTGAGGCTGTCCAAACGGGTGTCCATGTTTCCCATGCGGCCCCGATGGTGTTGAGCGTCGCCGCAGTCAACACCTGCCCGCTAGTTGTCCCTGCTGTCCATTGTGTAGCCATAATGTTTTCTCCTTTATGCAAGCCGACTTGAGTCGAGTATTCCTAAATAAGTGTCATCCAAAATAAAACTTTGATACTGGTATGCGGGCAACAAACCTAACGTTACTTGACAGTCCGACGGTGTAGCCGAAATACGGCGACTAGCAATAACAGACATTTTAGTTTGCTGGGCGCACCCGGTCGGCGTATAAGTCAACTGGACTGGTTGCCACATAGCGGTTTCAATGTCAAGAATCTTGTTCCAAAATGGTTCGGCGGCGTCAGCAGCTGCGGATTGAACCATTTTAGAACTAAGAGTTAATTCTTCTGGGGCAAAAGTTATTTCACCAAAACGGTTAATCCATGAATCGTTTGTGGTTTGTTGCGGAGCAGTAGAGGGACTTAAAATGAGTGGGAACCCTGCTTGCGTGTAGGACCTGAAACGTTGCCCATATTTTGTGGTAGACGCAGAATTGAAACTTGTGATCGTGTTGCTGTTACTAACATTAGTTGTTGTCACATAGTTTGTGAGTTGGTCCTCGTTGTAACCAGTAACAAGGTGACCGATAGGCAGTTGTGTGCCGGAAACTGTTTTGTCTTTGAAAAGAAAAGTTGTTCGGTTGGCGGCGTTTCGAGTCATTGTGTAATCAATAAGTTCGTACCCAAAAACAGGGCTAGTCAAAGTAATTGTCGTTGGAATTGCCATAGACGGCCCGATCGGGGTGACGATCAGTTGTATAGACGACGCGATTGAGTTGCCAATGTTTGCGGTAGTACAATCCACAACAAAATCGTCTGTCAAAAGTTTTGTGGTGACTGCGTAACCCGTGTTTGTTCCGCCTAATGTTGGCATTTGTGCAGGGTTTGCAGGTGTTCCGTTTTCGTAGAATTGTTCAATAATTGTTGAGGCAGTACTACCCGAAAAGTTTGTGTTCACTGTTGCGGAACGACCGCCAGCAGTCAAAGCGTCAATAAACGAAATAGTGACATACGAATTTATGCCGTTGTCGTCTAACGCAAAAGTGTCAACGATCCCGTGAAACAACTTAAAACTGGTTGGTACACCGCTGACAGTGGTCGTGCCGTTAATGAGTACGGCCTGATTGAACCAGTCAACCGACCCATAAGTTCCACCGCCACCCGGTGTGAAAGACCCCGTGAAGTTTTTAATTAACATTGAGCCTTTACTGGTGCCAATCTCGGCCAAAGAAACTTGCGTATCAACATGGAATGACATAACACTAGAAGTAATGTCATATGACGCTCCAAGGTTGCCGATCGTGATCGTAAAAGCGGTAGTGATAGCCACTTAAAACCTTGCGCCAGTCGTGGTCTGCAAAGGTATTGCACCGTTCTGTCGAGCATATTTTTGTATTGCTTTAACTACAGAATCAGGGTCGCCACCATTAACGTTTACAGTTACTGTTGTTGCCGCAGTGTTAGTAGAGCTGCTAGATGAACTGGTACCAAACCCGCTCATATCAAAACCAGGCGGAAGCGCGTTGGGTGCCGACCCGTGAGTGCCACGATTACGCATTGCGTTCAGTTCAGGCGTGTATCCGCCAGCCGCAATAATGTTAATCATGTCAATGGCACGCTCAAGTTGACCGGTATCTACAAGGATTCGAATCTGATTCTTTTGTGTGTCCGTCAAAGTAATGGTTTCGGCAAGGTCAAGGACCATAAGTTTGGCGTCAATCAGGCCCTGCTCATAATCGGCTAATGCACCGTCGGCACCCTGGTATGCCTCAATTGCCACTTGCTTGAGTTTGTCTAATTCGTTGCGGGCTTTTTCGGACTCTGATTTTAAGTTCAGTTCGTCTTTAAATATTTGCCATTTAGTTGTTGCTAGTGAAACCTGATCCTTGAGGTCCTCAACGGCCTGCTGGAGTTTGTATGTATCGTCTTTGGCGCCTTGCGCTCGACTGGCGTAGTAGCCACCATACATTTCAGCAAGGCGTTCAAACTCAAGTCTGGCAATAGCAGTCTCGTCACCTATTGAGGCCATGTACTCAACAGAGAAAGCGTCCTCAATAACACCACCAGAGCCGCGTAACAGTTCAGGAAGTTTTGCTAACAACTCAAGCAGTTGCGCGACTTTGGGAATCAAACGTTCGCCAAGGTTGATAGCCATTTTTTCAAATGAATCTCGCAAGTTGTCCATTGCGGCGCGATAGTTCTCTGCCTTTTTGACTTCCTCTTTGTCAATAATTTTTGAGTCCTCAACATTAGCCAAAGACTTTGTGAGTTGATCGGCACCTAAACCAATAAGTTCGGCCATGGACTGCCAGCCCTTGCCAAGCAGCTGCGAAGCAACCTTGGCTTTTTCTGCTGGGTCTTTAATGTTTTTAAGGTGGTCAATTGTATTTAAGAAAGTTGCGTTGACATTAAGCGCGCCAGTGTTGGTGTACTCGAGGTCAATGCCAAGGTTTTTGAATAGGTCAGGATTTGCCCCAATCGTTTTGTTCATTTTGCCAATAGCAGTCTCAAGTTGGTCTGAACCAATGCCTATATCCCCAGCAACCTCCATCCAGCGGGAAGCATCCTCAACTGCTAGTCCGGTCGCATGAGAAAACTTGCTTGCTTCAATGGCTAGGTCTTGAAACGCGTTAATGCCTTTGGCGGCAAAAGCAGCAAAGGCGGCACCTGCAGCAATAGCAAAAGTTGCTGCGTGTTTTTCTACTGTGTCCATAACAGACTTGGCGCCTGCTTTGAATTTGCCTAGCCCGCCTTGAGCCTCGCTGACGGCCGTCTTAAAATTACCAAAAGCGATTTTGGCTTGTTTAAGACCTTGATCTTGAAGGTCGGTAATAATTGGGATACGGATAGCCATTAGAGGATCACCAGTTTCGTTATCGCCGAGATTCGACCCATGACTTCATCTACCGACTTTGACATCTCTGCCTCAATGTCACCTGCGTGCTGTTCATAGGACCGCCACATGACACGGGAAGGGGTCTGAAATGCGTTTAGAGCGTTGCCAAGAGGGTTAGAGGTCTTTCTGCCTGCCATGTCAAAAATGGCGGCTGCAGCGTCTTTTTGAACAATGGTCAAAACTGCGTCTTGTTTTTTAGAAAGTGACGTTGAGACTGCGACACCTTTTGAGGCTTTCGGTTGGCTCCACGGAAACAACGGTCGTCCGCCTGGTGCCCACGCGCGAGACATTCCAGAAAGGTAGTCCGTTTGGTAAGCGTTTTTGGCTTCGTCAATTGCTGGACGAACAATCTGTTTGGCGTCAGCAAAGAATTGTTTTTTGACTTCGGGTTGGATTTGTTGCAATGCCTTAAGAGTTGACTCAAGTCCTTGGACTTCCATTGTCATCGCGTCACCTCTCTTTCATGATCTGTGCGACTGTCGAGAGGTCGTCAACATCAAACTCTATACCAGGCGGCCACCACCCCGTGAGGACCAACATTTGGCTCAAGGTGTAACTGTGGGAGCCGCTTTCGTAGGGTTTGCATTGCCACTACTAACAATCTCAATTTCCACCAGTTTGTTGACAAACGAATCAAACTCCACCGGAATAGATTGCCCGTGATCGGTCTGGATTTTGGCTGAGTGCCATGCCATGAACGCTATGTCCTCCATACCGAAATTGTCGGCAAGGTCAGACGTTTTCATTTTGAACTTTCGTTCCCACGCGACAAGTGTTGCAAGCGTTGTCGTAATGGTGGCAGGACCGTAACCGATATCGAATCGGATCGTTAACTTCATGTCGGGCTCATTTCTGTTGAGGTTTTAAATCAGGCTTCAGCCCAGGCGAACGTGCCGCCCATCAGGACTATGTTGCAGGTGGTAAGGGCTCCTAGGGCATATACGACAGGTTCCTCGGAAAGATACGAGCCACTTAGGGTGCCAATCGGATTCGTCGCACTGGTTGCGGCCGACGAACCTTGGATGGTCACGGTTGCGATGACGGTGCCGACGAGCGACTTCAGAGTGGCGTAGGTTTCCGATGCGGCAGTGGACCAGTACAGGTCAAGGCTTAAAGTGTTGTCCTGCAAACCACCGACGTATGCGATGCCAGTGCTGCCGAAACCGTTTGCTTGTAACGCCTGAATTTTGTATGACAGGGTTGCACTTGTGCACTGGTCCGACAAGTCGACTGCGCCAATTTTGACGACTGGGTTAGAGAGAACTGTTGAAGTTGCCATGACGGATCAATCCTTTTTGTTTTCGGTCGCGTCGGGCTTCGTCGCTAATTTAGCACCCTTAGACGGGTGCGTGTCGGAACGCTGAATAAAGCCGCCCTCAAGCAACCATTCAATGTCGTCGGACGGTGACGCGATAAACGCCGTACCGATCTCGCCGACTCGAATTGAACTGATGATGTAACGATCCATTGGTTTATCCGTTCTGTGCTTGTATCGGGATGATGAGTTCAAAGCCTGCGTAATCTGCTCCGCCGACCGTGACAACTTTGGGTGAGGCTGACATGACCGCAATGTTTTTAAATACCAAAGATGACGTCAGGTTCAGCAGCTGACGCAATGCGTCCAAGTTGCCTGGGCCGTTAGAAATCAAGGTCACTGGGAAAGTCATTTTGACGATGTTGTAGTTGAACGATTCGATGGATGGAGCGTCCACAAAAGCGCAAGGTGGAGCGATATTGCGAGGATCATTAACGACACGCAAACCCGAAATAGTTTGGAGAGTAGTGACCAGATCATCTAGTGCCTCATTCAGGAAGTCGGTGTAAGCCATTTCAGGCGACCTGTGGTCTGTTGATACCTAACAACTGTTTGACGATGCCTGAGAGCCCTACAACGGGCGCTGACGCCATGTCAGTGAACGAAGCAAACTGGTCAACCGAGCCGCGCTGACGGTAAAGGGCTGACCCGTACATAAGCGTTCCTAAAGTGACATCTCCCGACGGCGAAGTCGTCAGCGAGTCAATGTACCCAGACTCTTGGCGACGCCTGAAACAGAACGCATTTGTGGCATCTGCACATTGCACCAAAAAAGCGGTTTCATCTCCAGCGGTCGTGATGCCAAGATAGGTGGCGATCTGTGGCCCTGTCACCCAAGTGCAAGTCTGCGTAAATGTCAGCGTGCCGGTATGGGCATGCCAAGCCTCAGAAGTTTGCGTACGCGCATACATGATCGCGTTTTCAATTGGGTACGAGGTGTCGTACTCAATGATGCCGTCGGTGCCAACATTAACTGGCAAAAATTGTGGCATTTCGTAAACAACATATGTGCCGTTGTACGGGGCAGTAGCAGACGCAACCGTGATGGTAGCGCCAACTACAACTTCGTTTGGTGTCAGCGTCG
>Ga0209190_1003776_pt1 | contig 10001 bp, 7 predicted proteins | sample M_140205_XF_Meta_FD_187315 | JGI IMG/M metagenome (GOLD analysis project Ga0209190, IMG submission 187315) | Freshwater microbial communities from Lake Montjoie, Canada to study carbon cycling - M_140205_XF_MetaG (SPAdes) (version 2) | ecosystem: Environmental > Aquatic > Freshwater > Lake... | reverse complement strand
TCTTGGAGAGCACGGTGGTGATCGCCGCCGTGAGCGTTGTTTTGCCGTGGTCCACGTGGCCGATCGTTCCGATGTTCACGTGGGGTTTGTCGCGTTTGAATGCTTCCTTAGCCATAGTGCTTGATGTGTTTGGTTTGAATGTTGCGAATTTTGCGCCGCACGCGGCTGGAGCCCATGACCGGGATTGAACCGGTGACCTCGTCCTTACCAAGGACGTGCTCTACCAACTGAGCTACATGGGCAAACTCCGCAAAGTGTTTAAGGTTGATTGTTTCAGTATTCTCGTGGCGACAAAAAAGGCGAAGCAGCCCCTAGCCGTCTCCCGCGTTTTTGCGGATTTACGGCCTGCGGACTGCGCGACTATTTCGCACCGTTAGACCTTTATGCCCCTGAGGCGTCCTTGTGTCAAAAAGGTTTTTAAGAAAAGAAGCAGCTTAAGGACCTCCGGCCCGAACGTTGCGCTTCGGCTTGACATGACTAAAGAGGGCAAGCACCCGCGGCCAAGCTCCCCATTCACGGGGATATGTCAGGGTCACTGCGATCTGGGGTTTTCACGGTCCCTCAGGCCTTGCCGAAGGTGTTTGATTCTTGTAAGCTGTGGTCATGATCCCCTCGCCTTCCCCAGTCGACCTCGTCTCCACATTCTTCGCGGCGGTGGACCGACTCGACGCCAAAGGGGTCGTCGGCTTCATGGCCGAGGACGCGGCAGCGGTCGATGAGGTGACCAAAGGCTGGGCCCGGGGACAGGCAGCCATCGCGGCCGCTTGGATGCCGGTACTCGAGTCGATGACCTCGGTATCATCGCAGGTCGACGAACTGGCCGTCTGCCAACTCGGCGAATGCGTGATGGTGACGTGTCGGCTCCGGCAGATCTATGTCATCGACGGCGTCGAGACCCGCATCGAGGCCCCGACGACCTTCGTGCTGCGCCGGGTGGGTAGCGGATGGCAGATTGTGCTCTTCCACTCGGTTCCGGTCGGCACCACTGCGTGACACAATCGCGACCCTAACGGGATTCGAACCCGTGTTACCGCCGTGAAAGGGCAGTGTCCTAACCGCTGGACGATAGGGTCTGGCGAAAGGAGCAATAATGCCGCAGCCCACGGCAAATGCAAGGACAAGCGAGGGGGAGCCAGCGCAAAAACGCTCAGCCAGAGGACTCTGGACTTTGTTCTGCGACGGGGCCGTGTAGCACTTCCAACGCCACGGCGACAGAGTGCGCACAGATCATGCCGTCGCCCTCGACCTGCGAGATGCGGCAGGAGCAGATGTTTTCCACCTCGCGCTCGGAGACGATGCGAAGTCCGGACGCAAAAAGACGGGAACCGGCGCGCACAGCACCCTTGAGCAAGGGCGGATCGTATTGCGCACGCTTGACCCGGCCGGCGGCGCGGATTTTGCGGGCTTCAAACACCACCGGCCAACCGGCGACGGCGGCGAGAAATTTTTCCGAAATGGTAACCACAAGCCCTGTGGATAGCACAGGCGGGGCGCAAAATCTTGGAAGTTCCGCGCATTACCTTTAAAAAGGACCCTCATGCCGAACCGCATCGACCAGAAATTCGCCGACCTGCGCGCCGCAGGGCGTCCTGGTTTCATCGCCTACATCACCGCCGGCGACCCGTCGCTCGCCGCGACGGAACAGCTCGTGCCGGCGCTGGAGGCGGCGGGGGTCGATATCATCGAACTGGGTGTCCCCTTCTCCGATCCCCTCGCCGATGGCGTGGTGAACCAAATGGCGGCGCAACGCGCGCTCGAGGCCGGCGCAACGATTGCAAAGCTGTTCGAGTCGATACGGCGCATCCGCACGAAGTCGGAGGTGCCGCTGGTGCTCTTCACGTATTTGAATCCGCTCTACGTGCACGGATTTGCGAAGTTCCATGAGGAGGCTGCCGCCGCCGGGGTGGACGGCATTCTCATCCTCGACCTCCCGCCCGAGGAGGTCGCCGCGAACAAGGAACTCACCGACCTGCACCAGATGAAATCTATCCGTCTGATCGCCCCAACCACTCCACCGGCGCGGATGGAGCGCATCGCGAAGGCGGCGGATGGATTCATCTACTACGTGTCGCGCGAGGGCGTGACCGGCGAGCAGGTGAAGTTGTCGGACTCGATCGCGACGCAGGTGGCGGAGATCAAAAAGCACACAGATTTACCGATCGCGGTGGGTTTCGGTATCTCCACGCCGGAGCAGGCGGCCGAGGTCGGGCGCAACGCCGATGCCGTAGTGGTCGGCAGCGCGATCGTGCGGCGTATCGCCGAGCACGGAAACGACGCCGGCTTGGCCACGAAGGTCGCGGACTACGTAAAACCCATGGCGGAAGCCACGCATAGGGCGAAAAGCTGAGCGGCGGCTTGTCTTTCCACCCGCCAACGTGTTGAAACACTTGCTCGCATTCGCATGATCTACGATTTCACCCTGCGCACGGTCGGGTTGGCCGTCGGCCTCGCCCTGCTGCTCTCGCACCTGTTCGCGCTGTTCATGCCGGTGCAGGTCACCGCGTGGCTGAAGGATTTCCCGAGGTCGAGGATGGCCGGCGTCGTGCTGTGCACCATCGCCGCGCTGTGGGCATTCTGGTTGGCCGCGACGATGGATCTCGGCGAGTTCACACCGAACCGCACGCTCATCTGCGGTGCGGTCATTGCCGGCGCGGTGATGGTGCCGCTCTTCGCGGAGGAATTTCTCGCCGTGCGGTCCGTCGGCATGCTCGCCCTGCTGGCGGCCGAACCGCTGCTTGGCGCTGCTTTTCTGCGCGCGGAGCAGACGCGCCTGCTGCTCGTGGTGCTGGCCTACCTCTGGGCCCTCGGGGGCCTCATCTGCGTCGCTGCGCCCTACATGCTCCGTGACCTCATCACCTGGGTGACCGGCGCCCGCTGGCGCTACAATCTGGCGGCCGGCTCTGGCGTGATCTACGGGCTGCTGCTCATCGCCGTCTCGATGCTTTTCTTTCGGGCCTAATCCGCCGCAAAATTCTACGCGATGTTCCAGATTATCTTCAACGACTTGAGCGCGGCAGAAATGGCGGCTCTGCCCAAGCTGCTGCAACTGGACATCCTCGGCGAATTCCAAGTGCTGCCCGACGACTTGGGAAAACTCGATCCGAAGCGCTTCGGGCAAGTCAGGCGCGACGGCCACACGCTTTACCGCTACCGCGCGGGCGACTACCGCATTTATTTCGAGCCGCACGATCACGGCCTGCTCATCCGGCGCGTGCTGAGCAAAAACACCATCCGCGATTTCCTTTTCCGGGCGAGCCTGCCGATGGCGGAAGACGAAGAGCTGGCGCAGAGTCACAAGTTCTGGGAGCTGATCGAGGAGAGCGGCAAAAAAACCTGACGGCCTTTGGCGCTTGCCAGCGGCGTCCCGTCCCTCGAAAAAGACGCCGTAACCAAAATCGTCCATGTCCTCCCCCCAGAAACTGACCAATCCTTTTTACGTCCTGCTCAGCCTCCCCTCGACGGCGATGGGCTTCGCGCTCTGCGTGCAGATCTCGGCGCTGAGCTGGATCCTAAGCACGAAATACAATCTCTCCATCGAGTCCGTCGGGCTCGTCTGGCTGGCGGGTCCGCTGGCCGGATTGCTCGCGCAACCGATCGTCGGACTGATCAGCGACAAGGTATGGTTCTGGGGTGGACGCCGGCGTCCCTTCATCCTCATCGGCGGCGTGACTGCTTCGCTCATGCTGCTGGCCCTGCCCCATCTCGGCGAGATCAGTGAGTGGAGTGGCGTGCGCATTCTTTGGACGGCGGTGCTTGTGGCGCTCACGCTCGACTTGGCGATCAACGTGGGATTCAACCCGACGCGTTCGATCATCGCGGACCTCACGCCGGAGGGCGAGGCGCGCACCAAGGGATTCACGTGGATGCAGACCATCTCGGGATTATTCGGCGTGCTGGCCTACGTGATCGGGGCGGTCTTCGGGAACTATGCGCTCATCTACCTCGGCGTGGCGCTGGTGCTCGTCTTCAACATCATCCCGGCCTTCCTGCTCAACGAACCGCGCGAACTCGGCCAGCCGGCCGCACATGACGCGCCGACCGAGCCGGCGGCCGGCCGCGGCAAAACCAACCTGCCCCGCCTGCTCCACATCTACCTCGCCCACGCCTTCACCTGGCTCGGCGTGCAGACGATGTTTGTGTTCATGTTCGCCTACGCGCAACATTCGTTTTTCCCGGGTGCCACGGATTTGGACGAGGCGCAGAAGACATCGCTCGGTCAGGTCATCTCGATTTCGTTCCTCATCATGAACGTCGTCGGATTCATCCTGCCGGTGGCCGTGCTGCAGCCGCTGGCCAAGAAGATCGGATTGGTCCGCACGCACACGATCAGCATTTTCATCATGGCCCTGGGCTACGGGGCCATCGTACTCCTCGGCGGCGGCAATGCCGCGATCCTCTACGCGCTGATGGCCGTGGTCGGCATCGGATGGGCCGCGGTGGTCAGCCTGCCGTTCGCCATCATGAGCGACAGCGTAGATAAGACGCGCATGGGTCTCTTCATGGGCATCTTCAATCTCTCCGTGGTCATCCCGCAAATCCTTGTGAGCGTCGGGATCGGCAAGATGATCGGCGCGGCTGCCGACAAGTCGCTCGTGTTCATCATCTGCGCCGGTTCGCTCGCCATCTCCGCCGTGCTGTGGGCACTACTCCGCGAAGATCGCATGGAACCCGGCGAGATCGCCATGGGTGGCGGCGGGCACTGACGGTCGCGCGCTGCCAGCGCACGTAAGACCTCAAGAGCCAACACGAATACGACTCAAGGATTCGGCTCGAGCGTGAAGCGCAAACGCAGAAATCTTTTGGGCACATCCATCGGGACACTCGCCGCCCGCATCTCTAAAACTTCGGTCCCAACCGTCACGGGTCCAAGATCGCTGTTGCTGACCCCTTCAGAATTCCACGGATTGGTGTAGGACAAATCGGTGCCGGTTTGCGGAGTCACCACCAGTTCGGGATCATTTGTTCGGACCTGATACGTCAAGACGAGTCGCTGATTTGTCACCGCGGTTTGCGGAAAGATCGCCGACTTTCCCTCCGACCCTTGGGCCCGGCTCCACCCGAACGCATATTCGGCCAAAGCCACCCAACCGTCCCCATCCTCATCACTCGTAGCCGACTCCCCCGGATACGCCGTCGCAAATGATGGCGTCGGTATCGGCGTGGGTGTCGGGGTTGGCGTCGGGCTTGGGGTGGGGGTTGGCGTCGGCGTCGGCGTGGGAGTTGGTGTGGGTTCCTCAGGCGTTGGGGTTAGCGTAGGCGCAGGTGTTGGCGTAGGCGTAGGCGTGGGTGTGGGCGTTGGCGTGGGCGTGGGCGTGGGCGTGGGTGTTGGTGTGGGTGTGGGCGTCGGCGTTGGCGTTGGTGTGGGCGTTGGTGTGGGTGTCGGTGTGGGCGTCGGCACTGCCACGGTGGCGACCGACAAAGTCAGATTGGTGGGGTGACTGACCACATTACTGAGGCCGGCCTTTACATAGCTCGTCCCGCTGATCGGCGTGTTGACAAAACTCAGCGAAGAAACATCCGTCGACAACCATGATTTGTCCGGATTCCCTATGAAAACCATATAGCTCCCGTTGTTACTTGCCGAAAGCGGATCCAGAACAAGAGTTGCCGTGGTTTTTCCCGCCAAGTTCACCCCGTCCTTCTTCCATTGATAGGTTGTCCCGGGGGAACTTTGCGTCACCACGGGTGCGGTCAGGGTAAGACTCGCCCCCGCTTGGCTGACTGCTGCAGGGGAAAATGTCTCGGTCAAACCCGCAAGCTTCCTTTCCCATTCCTTGATAAAAAACCGAACCGTCAGATCCGCGGCCGTGGGAATGGCGTCAACCGAGGCATAGGCTCCCAAGCTGGTGTCAAACTGGTGCCCATACCCATTGAGAAAATGAAGCTCCGCAGGTACCCCCTTCGCGATAAGTTGGTTGTAGAGATCCGTGGAACCAGAGGTGGCAATCGAACCGATCTGATCGGTATTCCCGTCATAGGTGCCGTGAATCATGATGCAGGGCAGGTCGGATGAGTTCACGGTGTAGGCGCGGAAACTTGTCTCCGGGCCTCCAAACAAAACTGCCGAAGCCACCATATTGCTCCGGTTGTAGACGGCGTTAGCATCGGACGTCACCGAGGAGGCGGGCGAAGTGGTGGACTTCGGATCGGCCGTGGAAAGTCCACCCTGATCCCCGCTCTCCCTCACCGCCAGCCAAGCAGCAATCCTTCCCCCGGCGGATCCACCGAGCACAAAGATGGCGTTGGTATCCCATCCGTAGTTTGTGGCGTTGGTCCGGACAAAGTTTACCGCCTCCAATGCATCGGCCGCAGCGTCCCTGAGAGCCGGTAGTTGCAGGTCATCGTTAGTTCGATCCGCTGTGGCCCGCAGACGGTAGTCGATGGACAGCGCTTGGAATCCGCGCGCGGCCAGCTGGTTGCCCAAGCTGACAATGTAAGACTGATCACGTCCGGCCGAAGAGGCATTGTACCCCCCCCCGTGGATCATGATGACGACGGGTTGGGGAGTCGCGACCGATGCGTTGGTTCGCCGATACAGATCGAAGGCAAGGTTGGTTAGCGCGCCTTTGTAGTCGTTGGTTGCCCGGTAGAAAATTCCGCCGTTGATGGACACCGCATACCGATTGGTCAGATAATCGGAAGGCACCGGCTGGCTGACAGTGAGGACCTGGCTGACATCGGAAGCCGCATAATAATCGAGATTGCCCGCCTGGCTGGCCGTGATAGTGCTGGTTCCAACCTTTTTCAAAATCAAAGAGTTGTTGGAGACCTGAGCCACGGAGGGATCGGAGGAGACATAGCTCACTGTCAGTCCGGAACTGGACGAAGCAGGCGACAAGGGGTCGTCACCCAAAATCTGACGACCGAACGAAGGAAAGGAGATCGTCTGGGAGTTTTTGGGCATATCCTCCACCGTTCCGGTCAGGGCAAAGTCCAATGTACCCAGTGGGGCATTGGCAACAATGCGGCCGCTGCCGCTCGTGCCGGTGCCTCCGAATCCGACCAAGCGGAAATATCCTGTCTTTCCCGCAGTGAGAGTGATGGGGTTTGAAGAAATCGCGCCACTCAAAGCAGTCGTAACATCCGTATCGGCCACACCGCTCGAGGGGTTCGTCACATCGAAAGGCCCATAACTGCGCAAGGGGTTGGGATCAAAAGCCGAGTTCGCATTCGTTTCCGCATAAAGGATAGACCATTTCTTGGGCCCGGATGCGCTGACCTGAAGAATCAAACGGGAGATTCCGGAAATCGTAACTTTCTTCCCAGTGTCTGCCTGAATTTCGAAGGAAAAGTAGTCGTTGTTGGTTGTGCCATTGGGACCCGGCCCGGTTCCGTTCGCGGTCCAACTGCTGGCACCCCAGGCGTAGGGCGCGTTGGTATAAATATTCGGAGAAAGCCCTGAAGCCATGGCGAAGGCCTTCGGGCCCACAACCCCGAGTGCATTCGTGCCGGAGTTCACCGTGTTGGTTGTCGAGTTGGTCGGAAAATCCCAACCGATCAGAGGAATGGGAGGAATGACATTAAGATAAAACCAGTCGGTGCCGACGCCGCCATTGGTAGCTTGCTGGTAGACTATCACCATGACGTTGCTCCCATTGGTGTTGGGGCGGGGACGGACGACGAGGCTGCGGTTCGTGTTGGAGCCGCCGAAAATAAACCCCGACAAGTCGACCGCATTAGTGTTCGAGGAGTTGGCGGTCGAGGATTCGACGATATTCGTATTCCCCGACCCGCCCCAAAAAATGCTGTTGGAGCTGGCCAAGGTGATGCTCAAGGCCGGTGTTTGGCTGTTCTGGAAAATGGTTTGGTCGATGAAGGAATTGACCGGGGGCGGAGGCGTGGCTTGCGTGTCCATCGTCATCTGGAGGTGGTATTTGAAGAACTCGTCCAGCGAGGCGATGAGGTTGGAGGCGAAGGCGGCCCGGTTGGATGAGGTATCCCGCACATTCGTGTAGTTGCACTCGATCTGAATCGCGTCGATCGTCCCGCCATTGTTCGTGCTTGTTCCGTAGATCCCCACATTGTAGCCGCCGTTGAAGTAGACGTTCGTTGCGCCCGAAGAGTTCGTCCCGGGATTCGGGTTCGAGGGGCTGGGGATGCAGGGATAACCACGCTTTTCCAGCAGCGCACCCAGGCTGAGATTGCTCCGCACCAACTCGGTGAAAGTTTGGCGGGAGCGCTGGCTCATGGCGCGGATGGTGGATTGATCCTCGTCGGTCGACGAAAATGTCGTTTTGAACAGGTCGGAGTCGGAGAGATCGTACCCGATCTCGTTGCGCTGGATGGTGTGCCCATGGCCGTGCAGGTCGATGTAGAGGCCGCGATCGTAGCTGTTGCTGACCGAGCGGCGGGCGATCTGGATGAACTCGTGGAATTCTTTCCACAGGGTTTGCGTGTTCGTGTTGCTCTGCGCGCCCTCGCCTATTTCCCGGTTGCAGTCGACTTTGGAACGATCCACATCGCAGATAATCACATGCGGATACCTGCCGTAGCGGTTGAAGGCGGCGGTGCGGATGGCCCGGGCCAGATTGTCGGTGTTGAGATCGGCATCGGTGGTGATCGTGTAACTCGACGTATTGGTCCGGTCTGGGAGTTCGGAAGGCGTCAGGCTCCCGCCATGCGGCGCGGAAATGATCAGCGGCAGATTGCCGGCGATGTATTCGGTGTAGTTGCTCCGTCCGTAGTACGTCGTTCCCGGCACGTAGCTTGTCAGGTTGGTCTGGGCTGACGCGCACGGCACCAGCGAAACGGCCAGCAGGGCCAACAACCACCAAAGGCGTAAGCCTCCGCGTCCGCGAAAAGTCCCAACGCCACGCAGGTTGGGGCCGATGCCGGCCCCGGAGGAGGTCCTCCGCACAACAAAAATGAGAGCGATAGAGACAGGGAGTCTCATGGGAATAGCCTAACACAGAGTTTAAGTTTTGATAGGGACGATTGACCGCTTAAGGATCATGCCAGCATGGGCGGTGCCGTTCGGCTATGGATAGACTAAGCTGAGGGTTCGGCCTTGGCCTATGACGCTCGGCGCCCCCAGCCCCGCAAGATGAACCACTCAACTTCGGCCAGCGGTTGTCAGCAACACGGCCGCCTCATGGCTCGACCGGTCTGCAGTATGGCCCCCATTGGCTTGCCCGCGACGCAGATCAGCGTCGCATTGGAGGACTCGCCGTCATAGCATTAATTCCCAAGTGACAACGACTCCCTTGCCGGAAAGTCTGGGCGTGCTCGCCGCGGCACCGGGGCTGGTCTTCAAGCGCCATCCGTGGAGATGGCTCGCGGCCTGCATCACCATTGTCTTGGTGGCGTCCTATTTGGCTTCCCGGATCCAGAATTCCTGGGGGGAAGTGCGGGTCACGGGAATCAATCTTCCCACGCAAAACGGGCAATGGATCGCGGCGGATTTGTACCGTCCGCTCTCTGCGACCAAGGAGAACCCGGCGCCTCTGGTCATCGTTGTTCCCGGCTTTCAGAGATCGAAGGAGACACACGCCAATATCGCCATCGAGTTGGCTCGGCGGGGAATTGTCGTCATCAACATCGATCCTTACGCACAAGGATCATCCAGCTCTTCGCTGGATCGTCGCTCCGCGAGCAATGAGGGATACGGAATGTTTGCGATCGTCGATTATGTCGCCGATACGGACATTTTGAATTATGTGGACAAGGCCCGCATCGGCGTGACCGGCCACTCCGCGGGCGGCAACGCGGCGCTGCAAGCCGCCTCTTTTTTCGGTAAAGAGTCCGTGCGCACGAAATCTCCCAGCAAAATTCACGCCGCTTACATCTCCGGCTATGTGCTGACGATGACGAAGAAAACCCTTCGCGATGTGAATTCCAATCTCGGCATGAGCTACGCGCTCTATGACGAGGGATCTTATCGCAACGAATTAAAAAACGGTGATATGCGCACGGCACCGGAGGCGCTGCGTTTCGTGAACTCGGGAGCGAAGGGCGGCGAGGATATCAGCGAACTGGAAATAGGAAAATTCTATGGCGACGCC
>Ga0209190_1003774_pt1 | contig 10002 bp, 6 predicted proteins | sample M_140205_XF_Meta_FD_187315 | JGI IMG/M metagenome (GOLD analysis project Ga0209190, IMG submission 187315) | Freshwater microbial communities from Lake Montjoie, Canada to study carbon cycling - M_140205_XF_MetaG (SPAdes) (version 2) | ecosystem: Environmental > Aquatic > Freshwater > Lake... | reverse complement strand
TATTTTTACATTATTTTTCTTAAAATTAACAATTGTAAAATTATTAATAAAATCGCGTCCTTGTAACATAATAAGACACGATAATTTTGTAGAACTGACGGACCTTGTAGAACTGACGGACCTTGTAGAACTGACGGGTTCGTAATTGGTAAGGTTGTTAAATGCAAAATAATAAGTAAAAAATGTTTTATATAAATTATATACAAATCGAATATCATTTGTTATCAAAGACTTGTCATAATTATTTAAAGATTGTGTAGATATCATTTCATAAAAAAACAAATCGCCATTATTATTGACGTTGTTTGTATTTTCTGGTAATAAAACTAGAAACGTGAATAAATTATTAAAGAGTATATTAAATTTATGCTTGTATGAACGACTATAGTATTTCATATAATCTTTTGTAAAAGGTTTACATAATAACCAAAAATTACAAGCTGTTATATAATCATCTAAGTAGAAATATATTTCATAAATAATATCAAACGGAAGTGTAATCATTACTTTAACTTTGTAAATTTAATTTACTTTAAAAAAACAAATTTGTATTTAAAAAACTGAATTATTTACAACAAATAGATAGTACAAAGAATTATGGACAAGTTTTATAAAAAGAATCTTATTCATATACCAGATGATTTTTATAAAAGTGATATTGATATACAAATTATAGAATGGTGGGCACAAGATGAAGAAGATATTGAGAATGATATATTATCAGAAGACTCGGGTGGTTACGATGGTAAGGAGTTGAATAAAGAAGTATATACAATTAGATGTTTTGGAGTTACAAAGTCTGGGATATCAGTTACATGTAAAATAACAGGTTTTAAACCTTATTATTATGTAAAAGTTCCAAGTTCATTTACAAGAATACATTTAAACTATTTTTTAAAATACATTGAATCAGGGTACATGTTGAAAAATTTTAAAGAACCTTTAGTAAAAGAAAATGGTAAACATAGATCGTGTATAGAACAAAAAAAGGATTTATTTGGATTTAGAAATGGAAAAGAATATAAATATGTCAAATTAGTTTTTAACAATTATTCAGCTATGATGAAGAGTAGATATTTATTTAAAAAAGCAATAGAAATTCAAAATGTTACAAAACGTCCAACAAAATTTAAATTATATGAAAGTAATTTTGAACCGTTTATGAGATATTGTCATATTAAAGATATTTTAATGGCTGGTTGGATTCGATTACCAAAGGGTAAATATACAATTACAAAAGATAGTTCTACAACTCAAATAGAAGTAGCAATTGATAGAAAATCTGTAGTTTCAATGAAAGAGCACAAGGATCTTGCAAATTTTTTACAAGCTTCTTGGGATATTGAAGTGTATAGTCACGATAGAACATTTCCAGATCCTGAATTTAAAATTCGTAATTCTGATGGAAGTATTAATTACCCAAATGAAATTTTTCAAATAGCAACAACTTATAAATATGTTGATAAAACTGGAACGCTAGATGAAACAGATGGGTTTTTAGTTAAACATTTATTAACATTAAAACGATGTGCTAAAATAGATGATCCTGGTGTAATTGTTGAAGAATGCAAATCAGAACGTGATTTAATTAAACGTTGGGTTGATATAGTTTCAAAAATGGATCCTGATATTTTTTATACATATAATGGCGACTCTTTTGATTGTATGTATTTAATTGAAAGAGCGGTAATATTAGGTTTGGCATCAAAAAAGAAATCTGGATCAAAAACTGTATATTCTGGGTATGTATTAAAACAATTGAGTAGAATGACTGATCGTCAAGCAGAAATTAAAAAAGAATTTTTTAGTTCTAGTGCATATGGTGACAGTGAATTTAATCGTGTATATATTCCAGGACGTTTAAATTATGATTTATTAATTCATTACAAACGTGGTATGAAAAAATATTCTAGTTACAAGTTGGATAATATTGCATCGGAAGTATTAAAACAAAACAAACACGATGTTAGTGCAAAAGAGATGTTTGATTACTACCAACAAGGTGATCCTGAAAAGATAAAAGAAATTGCTCTGTATTGTATACAGGATACAGCTTTACTTCAAAGATTAGTCGATAAACAATTAATTTTGACAAATATTATGCAATTGGCAAATGTTACGTTTGTACCGATTGGATTTTTGACAACTAGAGGTCAGACAATCAAGGTGTTTTCTCAAGTTTTAAGAAAAGCAAGACAGATGAATTTTTTAGTACCTCATACAAATTTTAATGAAGATAGTTTTCCATTACAAATTAAATGTCGAGAACCTCATAATTTAGATAAAGATGATATTGGTGAATATATCGAAATTAATTGTGGGAAAAGTCAGTCTGAATCTAATAAGCCACTTGTATTAACAGCAAAAATATCAGAAATACTTGATGAAAATCTATTTGTTGCTCTTACAGATACAGAAATTAAATCAGAATTTTTCAATGTAAAATTTAAATACCGAAGAACTGATTATGTAATTTCTAGAATATCTTCAAACGAAGATGCTATAGACACTAGTTTTACTGGAGCAACTGTTTTAGAACCTGTTTGTGGAATGTTCAATGATAACGTGGCAGTTTTAGATTTTGCTAGTTTATATCCGACAATTATGATTAGTAGAAATTTATGTTATAGTTCGTTTGTGTTAGACAAACAGTATTTAGGTATACCGGATGTAAATTACGAAAACATTAAATGGGATGATACCGTTGAATACAAGTTACGTCAAAAGTGCGAAGCAATTGGTAAAAGTGGTAAAAGTAAAGGACAAGTTTGTGGAAAACAAGCATTCTTTGAAATAGATGAAAAATATTATTGTAGAATTCACGATACATTAAAAAAAGAGAGGACAAGTGATGAGAAATTTCAAAAACGAGATGTTAGTTATGATTATACAATAGTGCAACCACATACAGATGAAACAGGGGCTGTAGTTAACAAGGGTGTATTACCAGCTCTTTTAGAGGAACTTTATGCGGAAAGAAAGCGTGTAAAACGTGAAATGGCACAAGCAGCGGCAGAAGGTAACAAATTATTGGAAAGTATTCTTGATTCTACACAACTTGCTATAAAGGTGTCGTTAAATTCTACATATGGGTTTCTTGGTAGAGGTCAGGGGAACTTGATTTTAAAAGAACTAGGTTCTATAGTCACATCAGTTGGTAGAATGTTGATTGAACAAAGTAAAGAATATGCAGAAGGACCATTTATAGAATATATAAAAGAAAATGGTCTCTTACAGCATAAATTAGAATACAAACCAAACGATTTAAGTCCAGAAGAAAAACAAGATGTATTAAAATTATTTTCCGTAAACTGAGCGATTATAAAGTATTATGTGAAATTAGAAAACATTTATAATAAAGTAATTAAAGAAGCAATTTACTTGAAAAATTGAATTAAAGTTAAAAAGTTAATATTATAACTTTAATTATGTCAAATTTAGATAAAATATGGAAAGAATTTAAAACGAATAAAAGTAAAGATACCTTAACGTCTAACGAAGGTACTTTAACGTCTAACGAAGATACCTTAACGTCTAACGAAGATACCTTAACGTCTAACGAAGATACCTTAACGTCTAACGAAGATACCTTAACGTCTAACTTAATGTCTAATGAAAACTTTGTTAAAGATCAAAAGTCTTGTAAAAATTGTTTTGGTGAAAATCTGCATACTAATTATTTAGATTTGATTTGTTATGATTGTGGACTAGTAATTTCTTCAAATTATGTAACGAATTGTAGTTCATTCGAAACAGTACCTGAAGCGATACCAAAAAAAAAATACAGTAATAATTATAACAAGAAAATAAGCAAGATGCAAGATTGGTATATGTGGACAAATGATGAAAAGAATATTTATAAACTTAAAACGTATGTTAAAAATTTATGCAAAGATTTGAAAATATCAGAATATCTAATTGAGGAAATTGTGAATGTAGTAACTATGGTTATGGATACAATTAAGCGGAATGATGGTACAAAAAGAGCAAGAGTTAAAGATGGTATTTTAGTTATATGTATATATTATGTTTCAAAAGATACAGTTACACCATATTCTTATATGGATATGGCAAAACGATTAGATTTGGATATAAAATATGTAACTAGGGCAGAAAGACTAATTTTGGAATTGGTAAATTCTAAAAAATTAAATCTAAGTAAATCAGTGGTTTTAGATACACAAAAACCATATGAGTATATAATTAATACAATCAAAAGTAAAAATCTAAATATAGATAATCAAATCTTGGAACACACACAGTCATTAATTACAATTTGCGAAGATAATGATATCTTATTAGATCATACACCACTTTCTGTTGGAGTTTCTTGTTTTTATTATATTCTCAAGTTAAATAATATAGATATCGATTTGAAGATATTTTCTGAATTATATGATTTATCTGTAGTTACTGTTGTTAAAACATATAACAAATTAAAAGTTTACGAAAAACAAATTTCAAATATGTTGTAAAATTTCAAATATGTTGTAAAATTGCAAAGTGTATATTAAAAAAAAAGCCCAATAATTTAAGTTATTGGGCTTTTTTGCATTAAATTTATTTTACATTTTGTTTAAGTTTTATAGTGAGTAGCTGTTTTATCAAAAATCCAATGGTAATTATTGTAATGAACATCTGTTAAAATTCTATTTCTGAGACCTGGTGGTGATATTTTAGCAGCTTTAGCCGCTGCTGCTATATTTGGATAGTTTGTCCGTTGACCTGTGTTACAGTTTATTTTAATAACAGGTTGATCTAACATTTGATCTTCTTTACTTACACCACTGTATCGCCACAAATAACCTTGACATATACTCTTATTTCTCAATGCCACACCAATTGCCGTTCCAGTGGTAAGACCCAGAGACCTACCGGCGGCCTCGATACTAGGAAACGTAGCTATTACGTCTCCAGTATCCTTTTGAATTTGGTCAATTGATCGTTTTGCTTTTCTAACAAATGGCACTTCTGGATCATTTAATTCAACATTTTGAATTGTCTCACCGCACAATTTATTATTTATATTATATAGGTCATTATTTATTAATAGTTCTTCTAATTTAGAAATTATTTGCAATATTAATTTAACATTATCAAGTGATCCATCAAATGTATCATTATTTAAGAATACGAGATGTCGTTTTAATAAATACATCATTGTTTTTTCTACGAATGGATGTTTAATTTTAATCTGTAATTTCATTTCACCAGTTGGATGACTTGACTTATACACCTTTTCTCTAGTTTCTATCGTTGCTGTTTTACATAATCCAATTTTATATCTTAGATTACTACATTCGAACGCAAATAAAGAATAACCACCTAACGTTTCTACTTTATTATGTGTTTTAAATTTATTTTCATCTGTACTTGGAGTAAATTTAGCAAGTTGTTTTTGTAATTTGTCATTTTGAGCTTGTAAAGTTGCATTTTCATCCCTTAATTGATACAATTCTGTTTCTAAATTAGTATTTCGTTCAATCAACTTTTTATAATTTTCTATATTATATTGATTATTTTCAATAATTACCTTGATATATTCCTCGAACTTTTCCAATGAAAAATCAGGATTTTGTTTTGTTGGATCAATACAGATAAGTTCTCTATAATTCATATCGTTAATCATTAAACTTCTGATATGCTTTTTTAATACAGTATGCTGCTTAATACAATTTTCAATTTCAATTTGATTTGATACTTTAAAAACATTAATTAACCTAAAATTAGTATATGTTTTTTTATGAACTTTTACTCTTTCTTGTAGATTATTACTGTTACCAAATTTAAGTAAATTACCACCTACAGTATCTTTATTGTCAATTTTACCATAATAAATACATTGAGTGTTAACTGGAAATTGACTTAATAATGTTTTTTCCAATAATTCTTCTTTTTCTAATTCAGTTTGTTCTTTGTGTTCAATTAAAAGTTGTTCTTTTTCATATAATTGAATTTCATATTCGATTTCATTTTGTTGTAATTGAGTGTTCTTAATTTGCAATTGGGATCTTAATTCATTACTTTCTTCGTTTATTGTTTCTTGTAAACTTTCTTCTAATTTAATAAAATAATCATGTATTTCATCTGCTTTTTTTGTATTACTTTTAAGACACAGTTTTTTAAATGTATTTACAGTCATTAAAATATGTTCTTTATTTTTACCAGCACCACCTAAATTCTTAGTAGGAAAAGCTGCTCCGCAAGTTGGCGGAGCAGCTTTTTCTTCCATCAAATCCTTATGGATTTTATAATCTATATCTTGTGTAAAATGTTTTGTTAAAACTCTTTTACATTCTTCTTTTCTACCAAATCCTAACCATTTCCATACATCACTCATATCTATAACAAAATCTGTTTTAGAATTGTAGTTAAGATAACAATAAAAACTTGATACAAATAGTCTTTGTTCATTTTCTGTAAATTTTTCTTTAACTTTTGTAAGGAAATTGTTTTGATATTTTTCTGACAACTTTATTATAGGATTATTGTCTATTAAATTTACTATATCAAGTTTTTGCATTTCCATTGTTTATAATATTATATAAATTTTAACTTTAAATTAAAATTTGTAAAAAACAGCAAAGCTTTGTAAAAAATTGCAAATTGTAAAACTAATCAAATTTTACAGTGTATTTTACATTTTGTCTAGACACACTTCTCGAGGCAGAAATGCTTAATGGTTGACGTTTTTGAGCAGAATCGTCTTTATTTGACTTTTTACTTTTCAATGAATTTTTCATATCTTGTTCAATGGTGTTTAAATTAGTCTTTACGTAATTAAGTATATCATTTTCAAAGCACCATCTAAAGAAACATAATTGACCACAAGACGTTTCTATGTAATCTTCGTCATTGTAATAAAAAATGATCTTATTCTTACGACAAAAAGGGTCAAATTGTTTTTTACTGAAGGACTTTAGTTGCAGTTTATAATTTTGATATACATCAATTGATTTATTATTGTTATTATTGTTATTATTGTTTGAAATAATAGTACGATGTTTTTTTGAATAATTAGTAATAAACCAATCTAATATTCTTAATGAAATAATACTATTTTGATCTATAATACTACGAATTTGTTCAATGTAAATTGAATTTCTATAAAAATCAGTCAGGGATTTCATTAATAAACTTAGTTTAGTATCAATGTCCAAATCCCCTTTAATTCTACCCCTTTGTTCATCTCTTTGTTCATCTCTTTGTTCAGCTCTTTGTTCAGCTCTTTGTTCATCTCTTTGTTCATCTCTTTGTTCAGCTCTTTGTTCATCTCTTTGTTCAACCGCTTCTGTTTTACTAATTGAAAGTGACATATATAGAGTTAATATTATACAAATTTTTAAATTAAAAAAGCAACGAACTAATAATAAAAATATACATTAATTTTATTATTATAATATTTTTTTTTTAAATGTAAACAATATAAATATGGAAGACGTAAAAACAGAAGTGGTATCCTTATTAACAGCAGTAAAAACCCAATTAACAATTCATAATTTAGTAATATATCTAATTGAAGGTTTGGCAGTTGCAATTGCAGCATATGTAATTCCTAATAGAAGAACAAAAATAAATGAAATTTTAGTAATAGCAGCAATTGCATCAGTCAGTTTCTTTGTTCTTGATTTATTCTCTGAAAAAGTAGGTTCAGGCTCTCGTCTTGGTGCAGGTATAGGAATTGGTTATAATTTAGTCAATATAACTTCAGCACTTCCATTTATATAAAAAAATTAAATAGTAATCTAAACAAGTTACAATTTAATTTAAAAAAAGAATTTAAGAAAAAATTGAAAAAGGATTTAAAAATATAAATTAATATCAATTATAACAACAACAACAAAACAAATATTAAAAATGTCTATTATTAAAGCAATCAACCTTGACTTGAACAAAGTTTCATTCTCTGATGTTAAAACTGACAACCACGGAAGAAAAATGGTATATGTAAATTACAATGGCGGTAAAATTATGGTTCAAACACCAAAAATGTATGTACCAAATGGTATTAAGCGTTGGCGTAAAAAGGATGCCACTGATAATAAGGATGATTCTTTTGAATTGGAATTATCTTTTGGTGGCGAAGATAAAGAAGATAAGAATTCACTTGAAATTCGTGATTTTCATAATAAGCTTGAACAATTTGATGAATTGGTAAAACAAACTATTATGGCGAAAAGTAAGGAATGGCTTGGTAAGCAAAAAGTTTCTATGGAAACTATTGAAGATGCTTATTATGCCCCTTCTGTAAAAGTACCTACTGATAAAGATGGTGCTATTCTTGACTATCCATCAAGAGTTAGAGCAAAGTTGGATCGTGAACGCGAATCTGATTCTGAAAATTTTACTGGTAGATTTTTAAGCAACAAGCGTTTTAAGACTCCTGTTTTATTATTTGATGACAGCAAAACTGCACTTGATCTTAATGAATCAAATTTTGACAGTGTCGTTCCAAAGGGTAGTCAAATTATTTGTGTACTTGAACTTGTCTATCTTAGTATTACTACAAAGGTATCGGCAAAATGGAAGCTTGTCCAAGGAAAAGTTTCCAAGAATCAACAAAGCATCACTACTTATGCTATGATTGATGAAGATTCTCAACCAGATGATCTCGATACTGATGGCGGTGTAGTTGAAGCTACTAAAGCTCTTAGCCTCGGCGAAGAATCTCTTGAAGCAGCTGAAGAAGAAGTTGTTGAAGAAGAAGAAGTTGTTGAAGAAGAAGTTGTTGAAGAAGAAGTTGTTGAAGAAGAAGAAGAAGAAGAAGAAGAAGAAGAAGAAGAGGAAGTTGTAGTAGCTCCTCCTCCACCAAAAGCTAAGGGGCGTACTAAGAGAGGAGTCCAAGCTTAAAAGGTAAGTAAAGGCGATTAAAGGCGATTAAAGGCGATTAAAGGCGATTAAAGGCGATTAAAGGTAAGTTAAAAGGTAAGTAAAATTATAAAAGGTAAGTAAAGGCGATTAAAGGTAAGTTAAAAGGTAAGTAAAATAAAATAAAATAAATAAAAACGTATTTAAAAATAAAAAACAATATAAAGTAATAAGGAATATAATAAATGTATAGAATTATATAAGAGTAATAATCATAAAAGTTTATTACATTCGCTGTCCTAAATATGACTTGAAACTATTTAACAAACTGACCAATAACTCAGCTGGTAGAGTGTCCGTCTTATACGCGGAAAGTCGGCGGTTCGAGCCCGTCTTGGTCAAATTTTATTAAAAACTGAATATCATTTCATTTTACATTGTCCTAAATATGACGATAAACTGTTTAACAAAGGTTCAGTAATTCAATGGCAGAATGTCGAGCTGTTACTTTTAAGCTGAAACTCGGAGGTTGGAGGTTCGAGCCCTCCCTGGACCGTAGTCCTTAAATATGACATTAAACTGTTTAACAAAGTTTGGTAGTGTGGCAGAGTAGTTATTGCGACGGATTACTATCCCGTTTCCATTTGGAGCATAGGTGCAAATCCTATCACTATCGTAGTCCTTAAATATGACACAAAACTATTTAAAAACGCCCATTTAGTATAGTGATTATTACGCTCGTCTTGTAAACGAGAGGTCAATGGTTTGATTCCATTAATGGGCAAAATTTTATAATTTATTTTTAAAAAATAACTTAAAAATAAAAATCTATTAATATTAACTAATTTTGAATGCCAAAAAGTATTAGATCAACTTTTTTAGTTGTTAATGTAATTTTTTTTTAGTTATTTATTATATAAATACGATGGAATTTGATCAAACTACATATATATACATTGGAGTAGCAGTTGTTGTTTTAATTTTAATAATAATTATTATTTTGTTTTCTGGTAAATCAAAACCAGAAGAAATTAAACGAGAAGAAATTAAACGAGAAGAAATTAAACGAGAAGAAATTAAAAATAAACAAATAATTATGTCTGATTTAAACGGTATTTCTAATTTTGATATGAAATTAGCTGCTCAAGCAAATAGTATAAATAATACAAGTGGTCCTAAAGAAATGACTGCAAA
>Ga0209190_1003770_pt1 | contig 10004 bp, 6 predicted proteins | sample M_140205_XF_Meta_FD_187315 | JGI IMG/M metagenome (GOLD analysis project Ga0209190, IMG submission 187315) | Freshwater microbial communities from Lake Montjoie, Canada to study carbon cycling - M_140205_XF_MetaG (SPAdes) (version 2) | ecosystem: Environmental > Aquatic > Freshwater > Lake... | reverse complement strand
TTAAATGATTTGGACGATTTTAATGTGAATCTTCGATCATCATATGATGTGCGAGGTAATTATTTAGTCACTTGCCCGCTATCTTCTGAGTTGGTATTTAATATAGTACCTATGAAAAACTCAATGAATATCAATGAGGAGAAAGGATGGTTTTCTAATTTCCGTAATTATAAATCTTTAAGTTTCAGTAAAACATGTGGGGCAGATAGTAATGATTTGTTTGCAGAATATAAAACCAGTTACGTTCCTAAGAATATCGAACCTGATAATGAGGCAGTCTTTAATATAGTTGGTAAGGGAATAAACATAGCGATTAGTGCATTGGGATTGGTACAATCTGGTGCCATAGGAGGCTCTCAGCCGCTTGATTCAGATATTATATATCTAGACCGCCTTAACTCTGTGAAGTCGCCAAATATAGCTAATTTTAACGGCACGCCCCTGTGCCTATGGTTATCGGGAAGTTCTGTATTACAGGGCTTTCCTAAACAGTGGATGGAGCGATGGTACGATGCTAATAATATAACCCAAGGAAATGCTCTTGTCAGCAGAGTCAACTATTCACCCTTTAGTCCGGTAGTAGATATTCCATCCTCTATGTCTATAAAAGACGGGGATACCATCACTATTAATAGATTGGGACCAAAAAGAAATTTAGAGTTTATTGATTATTTCGCATCAACTCAGAAATGTTGTATATCGGCATGGGGGCAAACTTTTAAAGATGAACTCAATGGAATACATGGGTTTGTGGAAGGATTATATCCTCATCATACATCTGAGCTTATATTAGATGGTCGTATCCATGCCCACATACCACCTGTAGATAATTTATTAAAGGAATATGATTTTACTACCTCGTTTTGGGCATATAAGGATGATTGGATGTATGGGCCTGATAGCCAAATTTTTGGGAATTTTTCCAATTTCGAAGGCTACAGTGTCAACTATAACACCGGAGGTACTACCAGTTTACTAACATTCCCAACCAATGTTGGTATAGTTTATGGATTTAATCCGAAAGGTTATAAGATATTTGAAAAGAATCTTGTTAAGAGTGCGGGATTAGTTGCACCATATATATCCCTTATTACCACAGATTTCTTCGGCGCACGATGGATATTTGACAGTGCTAACCGCAAGCTCATCAAACTAGAATCTGACGACTTGCTTAAAGAGGTTATCACCTTACCATCTAATGCAGTTATTAAATCCATAAAGATAAACAAATTGAATCAATTGGTTATGTTGGATAGTAAAAACCACACTATCACAACATTTGATCAGACGGGTTCACTTGTTTCTACAAATTTCATATCTCCAAATTTGAATAATTTTGAAATTGATGGTAACAACACGCTTAACACGTCTATTGCAGATAGTATGCACTGTGATAACAATAATAACATTTACAAGACTATCGGCAGTAATATCTATAAAAACGATAAGACATATTTCCATGTTGGAAAAGAAATCAATGCTATTAAATTTGATTTATCAAATAATATGTGGATATTGTTTGATAGAAGCAGAATAATGAAGCTTTCGCCTGATAAGAAACTATTATTTAATATAGAGTTACCTCTAACATACAAGGAGACATCCTTTGAGATGAACTTTGTGAAAGATGTCATCGGTTCAACTGAACAGGATATTTTATGGATAGTGTTCAATAATAATAGAAGTATACTTAAAATGAATTCAAATGGGGAAATCATAAAAAGATTAAATCTAAATGATGTAGTAAATCTGAATAAATGTAATCCGTTTTTCTTAACTACTAGAGGAGATTTTACCGATTTTGATATCAGACGTAAATTTGAAAAAGCGGACAACGGTAATATATCAACCGCAAATCCGGCCTTTTCTGTCAAGATGAATCTTAAATGTGGGGATAATAAAGAGTTATTACAGATGTTCTATCCCGTTAAAAATCTACGTGGTTGGGTACATTTCTCCTTAGTTCATAAAATAGAAGACAATGCCACCAGTATTAGTTTATATATTAATGGAATTAAACGGTTATCAAAAACATTTAATGGTAGCAGCGGCACATCAAATATAAAAATGGTTAATTTTGGAACAAAGGTTTCTCCTTTTATTATAGGAGGTACTAGTGGAAAACTAGGAGCGAATAAATTAGAACGATCTATTGAGAATGAATATCTTTTAGGGCGATTCGATGATTTACGCATTCATCATAGTTGTTTAAACAACTATGAGATATTATCATTAGCTAACAACAAACATTACAGCAATTGGAATGATTTAATTTTCCATATGCCTACAGATAAAAACACTTGTATGGAGAATATTAAATTTTTCCATATGAATAGACCTCCCGGCCACAAATCAAATAAATTCAATTTAATTATTGAAGGATTTGATGATGTAGACACGCAGGCAAATATCGAACATTACATTCTCGCCAATATAGATAGTCTAAAACCTGTCAATACTATTCTTAATAAAATTATTTTTAAATAATTATAAATTGATTGAATATATTATTTTCATAAATATCTATCATGAACACTGTTGACAGAACAATATCCAGCTTACCCTATGTAAAATCACTATTTGGGGATAATGAGATTCAAAAAATTAATGATAAATATAACATTTTTAATGGTCCCGGTGTAACAAAAGATAAACAGGTTCAACGACTATCCATTACTAATCAGTTTGATAATCAGATGGAATATACCACTAATGGCGGGCGTGTTCCTAATCTGTTCTATCATCAATTGATGAGCGGAATTAGTTCCGAAAACAAAAAGCGTCGTATAATTGATTTCAGAAGCATGTCCCAATACCCAAAAGTAGAAAATGCGGTGAGAGAAATATGTAACGAAATGTTTGAAAGGGATGATAAAGGGGAAACATTTAAATGCCGTCTCCGTGGAGATTACAATGATGAGGTTCGTTCCTTAATTGAGAAAGAGTTCCAGAAATTTCTGAATATTTATAAATTCGAAGAAAAGGGGTGGCAATATGCTCGCGACTGGATTACAGAAGGTGAACTTTTCTTTGAAAATATTGTGTCGGCTAAACAGACTGAATTAGGTATTATAGGTACAACACGAATTGCCGCAGAACGTATTGATCCTCTTTATTACGATCTTGATAATGAACTTATTGATTGTTTCATCATGAGAACTAAAGAACATGATGACTATCCGTATCAATGGGGTAAATTTACTGCACAAAGCTCAATTAGTTCTGGCAGACAACATCAACCGATGTTTTTAAATGACAAACAGATAACCTACATTAGTAATGATCAGTGGGAAACTACTGGTAAAAAATTCCGTATTCCTATTCTTGCACATGCACAAGGACCATATAGACAGTTGAGTCTTATCGAAGATGCAACTGTTATCTATATGTTAGTTCGCGCTCCTGAAAGATTGGTGTTTAATATTGATACAGGGAATCTTCCTGCCGCACAAGCAGAGAAATATATGAAACGAATGATGGCAAGTTTCTGGTCAAAGAAAACAGTTGGACAGGATGGTAGAATAGAAAACGTTTATGACCCACAGGGGATGTTAGAAAATTATTGGTTCCCTAAAGGACGTGATGGTTCAGGCTCCACAGTAGAAAGCGTTGGTGGTGGCAAACAATCCGCCGATAATCTTGACACATTGAACTATTTCGTTCAATGTTTGTATACTGCATTACATGTGCCTCTTGGTCGTTTAAATTCTGAAACAGCATTCAGTGATGGGGAAAACATCACTAGAGAAGAATTGCGTTTTGCAGAATTCATCATAACTATTCAGAAACTATGGGCAAGTGCTATTAAGAAAACTTTCATAGTTCATTTAAAACTTAGAGGTAGACAACTTCTGGAACAGGCGAAGAAATATAAAGTAAATGATATTAAAGTTCCTAATAAGAACGATCCCAATGCTAAAGAAACATTGAAAGTTACAAATATTTTCAAAGATAATTTCAATAATAAATGTTGGGATTATTATGATATTTTATCGGAAACTATAACAGATAAAATACAGGCTACTAAGAAATCGTTAGAGGAAGACCGCGAAAAATTATATGCTCGATCATTATTAATTAATGAAGAGTTGTTTGAGTTGGATACACAGTTAATCACTGAATCTGATAATTTGTTAGTTAATAAAATTGAAGATAGCAAAGCTCGTTTAATCACTGAGTCAGAAACATCAGCAAAAACTTTAGAATTCATAGATGGAAAAATTAAAGAAATCGAAGATGAAGGTGTAAGTTGGTGGGAACAATACGATATTCAGGAAGAGGATATTGATGTTAAAATGAATGAACCTACACAGTTCTTCCAAATTAGAGAGCAACAAATTTTCCAACAAAAATTAGACAACTACACCAATATTGCATCACAAGATTTCATCAGTGCTACCTTTGCACAGAAGATGTGGTTTGGTATGAGCGATGAAGAGATATTAGCTAATAGATCATTGATGCAAAAAGATGCAGCATTTAGATGGGAATTAGCACAGATCGAAGCAAATGGTCCCGATTTCAGAGAAAAAGCACTACAGGAAATGGAAGACACTCTTGCAGGTGGAGACGATATGGGTGGATTAGATGGTGGAGGTGGTTTACCATCCGGTGGTGGCGGAGGCGGTCTTCCAACTGGTGGTGGTGACGGAGACACTAGTTTACCAGCATTCGGAGCACCCCCTGAAGGTGATGTATCCCAAGGTGGAGAATCCTCGCCACAAGCAGATACAGGCGGAGAAAAAACAGCGGCCCCGCCGCCACCACCACCTAAGTAAATTATGAATAAATAGTAGTAATGAATAACATAGTTCCAGATGGTTTTGGTAGTACTTTCCTAAGTCCGATAATTAATAATTATGCGGACTTAGTATATAGATGTAAATCCTTGTTAGGATTTCCTATCCAGAACGACGAATTAACTGATGCTCAATGGGCAGTTCTTATTGATGAAGCATTAGAAAATTATACCACTTGGGGGGGAGGTTCAAAAGAGGAATATCTCATTTTTTGCGCAAACCAGTATCGACAAGGATGTGGTGTCAAGTTAGATGATTTACTATCTGTTGGTTGTAATAGCCAATACTGTAATATAACCACTGTAGTTTCTGCGGTCACATCATTGGTGACTACCTATGATTTAATCGACACAAAATCAGCATTTTTATCAGTTACTCCTTTTTCATATCCGTCATCTGTCGATGTTGCAAACCCATATAGTGTCGCATATAGCGGTGTTAGTGGGCAATATATGTATCTATATTTTGATCCTAAGAATCCATGGAATGCTAATACGGTATGTAACTTAGATTGCGTCCAGTTAAATCCTATTAATTCTCAGTGGTTTCAACTTAGTAGTAACCCTTCGCTATCTGCATTGACATTTGACTTTGTTAATGATTCAATACTATCTCCTTTAGCATCGGCAGTTTCTGCAATACAGGGATATTCATTAGATTCTATTCCGTTATCAGCAATGGGGAATTTACTATCTGCAATCCCTATATCATATTATGACGTTGCTGTATTCTATCCGTCCAATATACCATTTGGTCCTCCTTTAGAAGCTTGCTTAGAAATAGGCGGGGGCGGGGGTTATGTTTATCCAAAGTGTAATACTCGTCTAATTAATACATGTTCCGCATTATCTGCTCAATATAATATTTCATCTACGTATGATTATGTTATAACAACCGAAACCATTTCTGCCGTAACCGTGGAAACGAGTTCATTAGATTTTCCTACAATATCTGCATATTTTGATTTGTTCTGTAATAATTGTAATTGTAATTGTAATGCAATTTCTTCTATAAATTGGTCCACATCTTCGGTTGATTTCTCATTATTTAGAAATGTTATAAGTGGTAGTGATGGTTCTATTTGGGATTTATCTGCTACAGATATTAGTGCGGCTACTCACATAAAACTTAATAATGTGCCTATCTGTGCAGGTGGAGATTCAATTGCACTGAACTCTAACAACGGAATATTTAGTAATTTCACTTTATGTAATTCGGCACTTAGTACTAATGGTAAAATGTATCTCGAAAGTGTTCAGTTCTTGAAAGACTTTAAACCAGACATTAATGCATTATATAATACAACTTGTGGATGGAACAATAATGGTTTTACGCTGAATTACTATATCAGTGCTAATAATGCATGTGTAACACATACTCCTGTTAAAATTCCCGTTGATATATCATTCTATAAGAAAAACGAATCTACTGAAGTAGGAGAAGTTTCTTCTTATTATAGTTCTAATTATGATTATGGTCTTAACCGCAAACGTAAAATATACGGAGTTTTTAGTCTAGATAATGCTAATAATAGCGGAAGTTATGGTGGTTATGGTTCTGATCTTCTGTTTAATTTTGACTATGCCCTCCTAGCATCTACATTTGGATATAATTTACAAGGTTCAAGAATAACTGCGGGTGGTGGATACGATCTTGTCAGTTATCATTTAGCTCGTTCATTTGTAGAACAGAGTAAAAAGATGTTGAGATATATTTCATATACATGGGATGATCGCACCCAATATTTAAAGATGACTCCTGAACCTCCGCTTGCATTGCAACAAGGAGGACAATGTTGCGGATCAAACACTATTATAGGGGGATACTCTAATCAATGTTATCTCATCGGGGTATATATCGAAGCCCCTGTTCAAGAATTGCTTTCAACTTATTTCGTCAGGGAGTATACCCTTGCAAGAGCAAAACAAGTAATAGGAAATATTCGTTCCAAATATGGCGCAGTTACTTTATACGGAGGCGCTACATTGGATGGTGCAGCATTAACACAGGATGGAACTGCTCGTATAGAAACTCTTATGAAAGAACTTCGAAACGATAATTATTATACTGCGCCCGCCAGTTTTTATATTCATTGACCCCTCCTTCCTTTTTTATTGGACGTAGTAAATTATTATTTTTAATAATAAAATTATAAATACAGATATGACTCCAGAGTTTGATAAATTTATTCAAGAGATATTAACAGAGGCTAAACGATGTCAAGGCCCATCTCTTCGCCAATTAAGTGATAAAGCAGGGTACCGTTTCATGGCATGTCGGGAAAATCCATACTCGCCGGGGTACAAAAGAATTTATTGGGGACATAAGGATGGGTCATTTGATTATACAAAATGTTTACGAAATCCTAGACCGGGGACAGGTGCATATGAAGAGTGTAAGGATATACGCCGTGCTCAAATACGCAGACAAAAAAGACTTCGTAGAAAAAATAAAAAATAAATATGAGCTACCTAGAATTATTATTATTATGTACAGAGGATCATCGAGAAATTGATGAAAAAGATACTAAAAAAGTATCTGATATAATTATAGAAAAGTTTAATAATATATTAGACATCCCCCAAACGAATAATTGTGCCATAGAACCCCAGCACCTTTCCATCAATTGATTTATGGGCAACAGCAGTTGCTCGCACTTTGATTTTTTTATTGGTGATATGATTTAAAACTAGATACTCGGCTTCATAAGGAATATCAAGAGAGATACTTTCATTCCATTGTTTCCATACATATGTACGATCATCGCCTACTACACCAGTGAGCCATCCATTGCCCATACATTCATCATATGTGAGGCCAAACATTTCACATAGGGCTTTGTTAACCCATGTACATTCTCCGGTTGGACTACATTCATATGTGCCTGCTGTTAGTAGGTTACTAGCAATCATCTTAGAACGTAATTCTGCAAGAGCCACTGCATCACTGATACGATTAATTTGATCCTTGATAGACTTTCCTCCATTTTTAGAGAATTCCCTTTTTAATGAATTTATAACAGGTAAAACCTCTTCGTTTAATGTTTTACGAATTTCTACTTGTTCTTTTTCATGATTTTGTTGATAGTCTAGTATCTTTCTTATTGGGCTAACTATTAATTTCCATCCACCCCATAAAACTCCTATAAGTGCAGATATTCCAACTAAAATCTCTACTAATGCTTGAATAATTAATAATGTTTCCATGTATAGTAATTATTTATATACTATCAAATATCTTTTTGTTTAATTAATTTGAGAATCCCATAAACTTTTATAAAACATTCCATAACCTACCATGATTTGTCTAAATCGTAATGTTGTTAAAGTTTGTTTTCTATTTTGACTATCAGTAATTGTTTGCATGGTATTATTATCAATAAATCCTAATGCTATAGCTTCTTGTATTAATGTAGTCATTTGAGTAAATGCATTTCTACTTACATCATCGGTAGATAGGGAAAAACCTTCGGGAAGAACCTCATAAAGATTATTTCCAGAACCATTTTGTAATCCCGCAAAAATATTTACTGCATCATCTATAGAAAGAGCATAAATCCATCCATCTACGGGATATGTATAATTATCTTTGTCCTCTATAGTCAACATATAATTCGGCCCATCAACGATATTTGGGGCATAGAGAATTTGAGTTTCGTCTTTTTTGTAAAATCCTAAGTTATTCATAAAATTATCCTGTTACTGCAAAACCCTTAAGTAGTGCTTTATATGTGCCTAATAAACGGAATGCTAATGTTTGAGAAGCACTTCCTACCATTGGTCTAGTCACTGTGACGCTGGTATTAGCTATAATACTGGCAATTGTTGAATTATATTTAAGCGTTCCAGAACCATTTGTAGTTAAAGGAAGTGCGGAACCTCCGAGGGTAGATGCAACTTGGAACGTGTTAGCTGTTGCGCCAACAACAAAATAAATAGTATTAATTACGATACCTGTTGTTGTAGTGATAACTGAAAAGGATACTTCGTCTCCGTTACTTAATCCATGAGTATTCAAATTTACAGTATCACCTGCATCAGTAAATGTAACAGCTATACCCGTTGTTAACGACGTATTAACTCCTGTGACCTGCATACCAGCAGATAATCCAGCAGTACTTGCCATGGTAATAATCGTTGTTCCTGCTACAGTAGTGCCAGCTAATGAAACTGGCGTAGGAGCACCCCAGTTATTAGTTAATGTAATTGTTCTTGTCGCACCCGCAAATGCGGTTCCTAAATTAGTGAAAAATGTTTCAAGCGCATCTTTCGATAATTTATTATTTGATAAATCAATTGTATAAGCCATCCCAGTCATTGCAATAGTTGCCAGACTGTAGGTATTAGAAAAAGTACTTGCAAAAGTGTTGACTAGATTACAGGAAAGCGCAGGAATATTATTTAAGCTGTAGCAAGAACTAAACATTGCGCTAAAATCTGTAACTTTACCCGTATTTAATAGCGGAACAGATAATAGATTATAATTAGATTGGAACATACTACTCATATTAGTCACATTCGCTGTATTAAATAGCGGAATGGATAGTAAGCTGTAGCAATAAGCAAACATTATACTTGTGTTAGTTGCTTTTACTGTATTAAACTGTGGAACGGTGGTTAAACTATAACATTGATAGAACATATAAGTCATAGTAGTCACATTCGCTGTATCAAGCAGTGGAACGGTGTTTAGACTATAGCAATTGATAAACATCTGGTACATGTTTGCAACAAGTGACGTATTAAACAATGGAATGGTCCTCAATTTTATACATGAGGAGAACATGGTCTGCATATCAAGAACCTTTGCTGTATTAAATAATGGAACAGTGGTTAAGCTATAACATGTACTGAACATGGCAGCCATGGTGGTCACATTCGCTGTATTAAATAGTGGAACAGTGGTTAAGCTATAGCAATTGGCAAACATATAACTCATAGTAGTCACATTCGCTGTATTAAATAATGAAACATTGATTAGACTAGCACAGAAGTAGAACATAGACGATGTATCGAGAACACTTGCTGTATTAAATAGTGGAACAGTGGTTAAGCTATAGCATGTACTAAACATGGAAGCCATGGTGGTCACATTCGCTGTATTAAATAGTGGAACAGTGGTTAAGCTATAGCATGTACTAAACATGGAAGACATATTAGTCACCTTTGATGTATTAAATAGTGGAACAGTGGTTAGATTATAACA
>Ga0209190_1003769_pt1 | contig 10005 bp, 20 predicted proteins | sample M_140205_XF_Meta_FD_187315 | JGI IMG/M metagenome (GOLD analysis project Ga0209190, IMG submission 187315) | Freshwater microbial communities from Lake Montjoie, Canada to study carbon cycling - M_140205_XF_MetaG (SPAdes) (version 2) | ecosystem: Environmental > Aquatic > Freshwater > Lake... | reverse complement strand
AGGTATTGGTTTATCAAGTTGCACTAACACAAGCGGAGGTTGCGCAGAATAGTATTTCTTTAAAAGGTAAATTCGGTCAGATATGAAGTATTTAATTTACATAAACGAGATTGAGGCGCAGAACAGGGCGGATAAATGTTTTACTGATGCTAATTATACAGATGGAATTACTGTTAAATATTGCGATGTTATAAAGCATACTGCGGATGATTTGTGGGCAGTAATTGTTGATATAAGAATGAGTTTTTTATTTACAGCACAGGAGTTAATTGATGCAGTTGATTTAACTTATGATTGGTTTCCTGTTTTACCTGATGATAATCCTACGACATTTAAAAGAATAAACACCAAGACAACAAACATTTTAAAAATAGGAAGTGGCATTTTAAGAAGCATAGTGGTGGGAGTGTCAGGAAGCGGAGGAAATACAATAACTATTTATAATAACACATCAGCAACAGCACCTATAATACAAGTGTTCACAAATATTCAGGCAGACCAATACGATTTGAATGTAAATTTTACGACGGGATTAACAGTAAAATCATCATTAGGAACTTCGGCAGATTTAACAGTTTATTATGAATAAAATAAAAGCAAAACTGTATTTATGGTGGGTTGGATTTATTAACCCGATTGACTTTGATTTAAAAGTAATCTTCGCTGTAATTATCGGACTGATAATATTGTTATTCGGGTACATAGTTAATGCTCAAACGATAACTAAGTATTACGACAACAGTAATAAGATAAGAATTGAAGGAAACACGAATGAATTAAAACCTTGTTTCCTGTTCTTTCCAGGCGGTGGATTTATGACTCAGAATTGGGCTATCTGTAATTCATGGAGTTCTTTAGCAGTGAATCAGGGTTATGTAAGTTGTAAAGTAGGTTATTCTACTTCGCTTCCTTCTTTATCAGCAGCAGAAAAAGGAATCAGCGATGGAGTAAACGCTTTAAAATGGATTAAGCTACACGCTAACGAATACCATATAGACACGAATAGAATTTACTTAGCAGGAACTTCGGCAGGCGGATTTGTTGCTTTAGGAATAGCTTATCAGCATAAGCAAAAAGTAGCAGGAGTTTTAAATGGATGGGGCGGTATTTTGAATCTTACATACCTATACAATAACAATGTACCTGTTTACAATGTTTCTACCGATTACGATAAAACAGTTCCTATTGATTGCGGTAATGCTTTCGGAGTTAGTTGTTGTGGTTCGCAAAGTATCAACGCTCAATTAATTTTATTAGAAGTAAAGACTGACTGGTTAGTGTGGCAAGGATATAAACATGGATTACTACCTAAAGACATTGAATATTCATTTCGTGTAACACATTCTTTTTTAAACTTTCTAACCTTTATAAAATGACACCTGAACACTTCGTGTATGCAATCTGTACTTTAATGGTAAGTATAATTGGCTTCTTTATTGTGAGGTCAATAAATAAAAACGACAAAGTAATTGCCGACCATGAACACCGATTAAACGAACATGAAGAGTTAATTCAGAGGTTAATAGGTCAAATTGAAACCATGCAGAAAATAAACAATATGCAATATGCAGAGGTCAATAAAAAGTTAGATTATATAACTGAAAAAATTGAAAGTTACGACGAAGGCATAAAGGAATTTTATAAAACTTACGAACTTGTAAAGAAGTAATGTGTAAATGGTTCAAGGACTTTTTTAAGATTGAGATTCCTGACTTAGAAGAACCTTTTAATCATGTAACATTTTTCACCACTCATGGCGGTTGGACTGTTTTCACCTTCGATGATACTAAAAGATATTTTCATGGTGAAATTGCAGAACCAGAAAGTTTTGAAGGATATAATAATTTTTATATTCGTTGGATTGACGATGCACCTGATAATAAAAAGCTGATTGAGATTTGGATTTATAAACAGTACAAAAAAGAATGGCAATAGTCGTTAAGTTAATCGGATTGTGTTGTGTGCTGTTTTGTTTTACAGGGTTTGTTCAATGGGTTTATTTAATCATAAAAAAGAAAAAACAATGAGTAAAGTAGGAGACATATTAGGTAAGATAGTAGGAGGTTCGGCAGGTTCGATAGTTGATTCAGTTGTAAATGGGGCTGATAAATTTATACAGAGTAAGGAGGAAAAGGAAGAGTTCAGACAGTTAGCTGAAAAAGAAATTAACAGGCACATTGAAACAATGCAGCAGCAATTAAATGATGCCGAAAAAAATATTACTGACAGATGGTTAGCTGATATGAATAGTGATTCGTGGATGGCTAAAAATATCAGACCAATGGTTTTAATATATCTGTTGGCAATATTGACAGGATTTGTTATTAGTGATTCGCTTCATACAAGTTTTTCAATAAAAGATAATTGGATTGATTTATTACAGATATTAATGACGACTGCCTTCGCTGCTTATTTTGGAGGTAGAACCTTTGAAAAATTTAAAAAGAAATGAAACACGAAGAAAGATTAATAGGAGTTGATATTCGGGTGGTTGCTTGTATTGAATCACTTGCTGAAAAGGTAAAGAAAAAAATGAATCGTGAACTAATTATAATCTTTGGCTTCCGTTCCTTAGAAGAACAAACCAAACTATACGAACAAGGTAGGTCGGCTCCAGGTAAAATAGTAACAAGGGCGCAAGCCGGACAATCCCCCCATAATTTTAATTGTGCCGTTGATACATGGGTAATGAGTGAGGACGGGAAAAGTATAGACTGGAATAACATAGAATTTAAAAACATAGCAAGATCACACGCCGCCGCCGTTTCTGATAAAATAGTTTGGGGCGGAAACTTTCAATCATTATCTGACTTCCCACATTGGGAGCTTAAGAATTGGAGAATGGTAAGGGCGAAGGTTGAAAAAATAATACCTAATACAATTAATAATAATTAATTTTAAACCTTAAATAAAAACAATGAAAACAACTTACACTCAAATAATGGCTGCATTACTATTACTTGCTCCATTTTTTCAAAGTATTTTAGGATTCGATTTAGGTACTGCGCTTCCTTTAATCGAAGTAATTGTAGGATCAGGACTTGCAATATTCGAGCGGTATTCAATCAGTTCATTCAGTTGGACTTCATCCACTCTTTACGCTGTTCTTATTGCCCTTGCTACTTCAATTAGCGCAGCAGGAGGGATTGATTTTGGCGGAGAGGTCTTACCGCATATCAACGAGGCAATAACGGCTGTAATGGCTTTGTTTACCTTATTAGGAATTAATAATGCAAGATTGAAAAAATAACTCCTCAATAAGTAGTTTGGTTAGCCGCAGTCGTGAGATAGCGGCTTTTTTATTTTAGTGTGATGTGAAACTTTGATTTGATTCTTAATGTCATAATTTAATCGTTTTCATCATGTCAATAATCATTTCAAATCTTAGTATGCTTTCAATTATTTTATCCTTATCAGCGTAAGGAATAAGCACCTTTAAGTTATCCCGATTCACATCAGCATTATTACTGTTCTCAATCGTTACTCTGTCAAGAGCAGTCTTATTTTGCTTCGTGGATGGAATTTCTATAACCCCGTCGTAAGTTGTAGGTTCATCAGCAACTATGATAGTAAAAGCCATCATAGGCAGTAGCTTATTTACTTGATTTAACTTGTCAAGATAGATTTTACTCAGTTCAATCTTGTTCATTGTTTTTAGTGATTCGCTATCATATTGTTGAGCGTAACAACATGATGAGATGAGTAGAAGAAGTAGGGTTTTCATTTTATTAGTTTAATCCGGCAATAAGATGCAAGGTTTAATCCTAACTTATCAGCTTCTTTAGTAAGTTTCTTTTTCAACTCCATGCTGACTGGAATGTTAATCGTGATTTGTTTTGCTTTAATTTTTGCTGTCATAATTAATTTTTTGACAAATGTAATAACATAAAGTGTAATAAAGTAAAAGAAATTAACATTAATAATGTTTATATATTTTTATGTAATATTATGAAATACGAAAATCATGTAGTAATATTGCATCATCAAAAACAAACTACACAATGAAAACATTTAACATCAACAACAAAAAAGGAAAAGTAGTAGCAACTGGATTGTCAGAACAAAAGGCAATTGAAAAAGTAAAGGAGCTTGGAAAAGGTTTTACTTATTCATGGGACTTCGAAAGCGAAGATGAAATAGTAGCTACTGATAATGTTTCATCAATGGACACAACAGAATATAATGAATATAGTGTTGAATCAGAAAACACTTTTCAATTATGAGAAACACAAAATCAAAAGCGCAGTTTGAAATATGTAAACCGTACAACACAAAATTCATAACCAATGAAAAACAAACCACTAACAAAAGAAGAATCACTCATCGCAGTAGCTTCTTGCATCCTTTTCTTTATCTTCTTAATTATCGTAACCCTTGCAAACAACAACTAACATGACTGAATATCAAAAAGCTAAAATACTTTCTGAAAAGATAGTAGAGGAAATAAATAAGATTGACGATTCAATGTCAGTTAAAACATTAGCTAACGCAATAGCAATAGTAATAAATGATGAATACGGAAATCATAATGCAGAAGCATTTTTAAACCAACTAAAAACTAAAATATAAATGGAAAAGTCACAATCAATTAAATCAATCGCAGGTGCTTTACTTTTGTTTCAAAACAAAGTAGGCGCAGTAAAAAAGGACGCTGTCAATCCTTTCTTTAAGTCAAAGTATGCAAGTCTTAACACGATTATTGAACACATCAACTTACCACTTTCAGAATGTGGTTTAAGTTATGCTCAGTTCCCTGATGAATCAGGACTTACAACTATATTGATGCACTCCGAATCAGGAGAATATTTACAATCAACTTACTTAATGCCGGTTGCTAAACAGAATGACCCTCAAGCCGTTGGGAGCGCAATAACATACGCTCGCAGATATGCTTTAGGTGCTATCCTTGGTTTAGCTATTGACGAGGACGATGATGCGAACGCAGCGACACAGCCGGCGAAGGAAAACCATATAGTTAAAACATGGATAACAGCAGATAATACAAAAGGTAAGGAATGGTTAAACAAGTTTGAAAAAGACGGCTCAACACTTACTGAAAAGTGGCAGAAAGCAAAGATTAATTTAGAAGCTGGTAAGGTCACACTCGTCCAAATCTATTCTAAGTATATCGTGAGTAAGATTAACCAGGATGAACTTTTAACTTTCGTAAAGAAATGAACCAATACTATCTAAGTCTATGTTGCTCCGCACCTGTTACAGAAATGAAGTGTGACAGGTGTCATCAGGATTGCCAAAACAATCACGCTATTGTAAACGAACCTGAATACGGATATTACGAAAAAGGGGTTTTCATTCCTTACATTTCAAAGGTTGCTGATTATGAATACACAGAACCTATTAAGACTATCCGCTTCAAAGACAATGAGCGATTTGAACTTTCAGAAGATTTAAACTTTCAAAAATTATGATACTCGAACCCAAATTTATTTACTCCTCATGCTGCGGAGCAAGGATATACGAGGACACAGATATTTGCTCAGCTTGCAAAGAGCATTGTGAACCTCAGGATGAAGAAGAGGATATTGAAAAGGACTTTATCACAAACGAAGAAAACCAACTTCCACCAAGATGAGTTATTATAATACGACCAACGAAAAGCAACCGGAGTTAGGATTACTTTGGAAGCGAACCGAAAACCAAAAAGAGATAGTAAAAAGAATCTTCAACTCTAACTTACAAGGTTTGACAGCGTTTGAGGCGTGGAAAATATATGAGAGTTTAGGAGTGACTTGTCCTTTAACTTCGATTAGACGGGCTGTTTCTGACTTAACAGAGGAGGGTTATTTGATAATGACGGCGGACAAACGAATTGGCGGTTATGGTTCACAAAATTTTATCTATAAGAAGAAATGAAACTCCTCATCAGTATTTTAAAAGAGATTCAATTCACATTAATAATTGTGTTTTTTTTGATAGCCGCTGTAATGGTTGGATCTGTTGCGGCGGCATTTTATTACTCACTTGTTAATTATAAACTTTTTTAAATGAGAAAATTAATGAGCCGGTTTTTATTGTTCACAAAAAAGACTTTGGAAATAAGAAATTAAAATTATATTGCAGCCGCGTAATAAAATTCTGACATGATTACACAACACTTTACTAAACTAATTCCCTCTATTATTGAATGTGATATGGTGCCGTCAGAAGCCCTTACGCCACAGGATTTATTAGGGGGAACTTTTTATTATGGCAGATAAAGATATTTACAATTATTTTTTTAAGTGGAGTTCACCAACTACTTATGATAATACATTTAAAGAACCTCCCCTTACTCCAGGTGTTTATGCTATTGTTACAATAGATTTTTTTACTAAGAAATTAATATTGCAATACATCGGAAGTACATCTAATTTATTTGCAAGGTATCATGGGCATCCTGTTTTAAAAAAATTAAGAAAAGATAATTATGCAAGTTTCTTTTTTAAAGAAATTCCGCACGGATTTTATGATGAAGAAATAAATCTAATTAAAGAGTGGAAACCTTTTTTAAACAAGCAGCATAACAAATGAGTGACATAACAGGATATGAGCTTTCACGAAATTGGTTTGATTGGTGTTTTGAGAATACCGAAAAAGTAAACCCTAATCACTCAGCAATTTATTTCTTTGCTATTGAGCATTGTAACCGGCTTGGATGGAAAGAAAAATTTGGTATGCCAACACAAATGACAATGGATGCAGTTGGTATTAAAAATTGGAGGACATACTCAAAAGCATTTAATGATTTGGTTGAATGGGGATTTTTTAAGGTTATTGAAAAAAGTAAAAATCAGTATTCTGCTACTGTAATTGCTATTGTAAAAAATACAAAAGCACATACAAAAGCACTATCAAAAGCAACGCAGAAGCACATACAAAAGCAAAGCAGTAGCAAGGGCAATAGCATTGTAGTCATAGATAAACCTATTAACTATATAACTATAGAACCTATAAACCAATTAACTATTAAAGAGTTTTCAGAAAATATTTTAAAGGATTCATTTGTTTTTGAACACGCTACTAAAATTCATAACTGTAATGAAACTGAATTTAAAGAAATTGTTGCTTTATTTTTTATAAAACAAAAAGCTGATGGCACAAAGTGGGATTCATTGCATGAATGCAAAAAGCATTTTAATAATTGGTTGAATAGATACACACCAAAGAAAAAAAGTATTAATTCACAGGTTCAATTCGACCCGATAAAAAGATGAAACTAACTTGGGAGCAAACCGGAATAGACCTGAAAGGAAAATCAGGAGGGCAGTTAAAAACTAAATGTCCGAAATGCAGCGCAGAGCGTAAGCATAAATCAGATACTTGCTTATCTGTAAACATTGATACTCGCACATGGTTTTGTCACAACTGCGGATTCAAGGGAACTCTTAACATCGCAGAGAAAAAAGAGTATGTGATGCCACTATGCAACCTAACATCACTTTCAAAAGAAACTATTTCATGGTTTGAAAATAGAGGGATAAAAGAAAGCACACTTCAATATTTTAAGATAACAGAAAGTGAGGAGTGGATGCCCGAAGGAAATTTTCAAGGAAAAGTAATTGAAGCCGGTAAAAGAAAAACTATTAACTTTAATTATTATCGTGACGGATCACTCGTAAACATTAAATATCGGGATGCAAAAAAGTCATTTAGGTTAGTTAAAGATGCTGAATTAATTTTTTACAATATTGATGCGATAAAAGCAAAGTCAGAATGTTTGATTTGTGAGGGTGAAATAGATTGTATGACTATTTACCAGGAGGGATATTACTACGCTATCAGCGTACCAAATGGAGCAAGTAAATCAAACTCAGCACAATTAACTTACCTCGATAATAATTGGGAGTTATTTGAAAGCATGGAAAAGATTTACATCGCAACTGATAATGATGAAGCTGGGATATTTTTACAGAATGAATTAATCAGGCGGTTAGGTGCTGACCGTTGTTACATTGTAACCTTCGGCGATTGTAAGGATGCAAATGAATTTTTAGAAAAAAATGGAACAGGAAAATTAATTGATTGTATTAAATCAGCATTACCAGTACCGATAAAAGGAATTTGGACTGTTGAAGGTTTCAAAGAAAAGATTTTCAACCTTTATAAAAATGGAAGAGAGAAACCAAATCAGGTAAAGTTGGGCGACTTTGACCACTTACTTTCTTTTCGGCAAGGTGACTTTACTGTGGTGTCGGGGATTCCTTCACATGGCAAATCAAACTTTACTTTGTGGCTTATGATTTTACTTTCAGCAAGATATGGGTGGAAGTGGGTTGTGTTTGCTCCTGAAAATATGCCTGAAGAAGAAATGTTTTCAATGATTTCATCAATGTTTATTGGTCAATCGTTTGACAGCGAAATACCAAATTATAAAATGGCACCGGTTGATGTTGAAATTGCTTATGAATTTGTGAGGGAACATTTTTACTTCTTTAAATTTTCAGAAGCAGATACAAGTGTAACCGGAATATGCGACACTATAAAAGAGTGTGTGAAAAAATACGGAGTGAATGGTGCTATTGTTGATCCATGGAATTGTGTTGAACACTTAGTTCCTAATGGTCAAAATGAAACTCAGTACATCAATGAATCACTTGCAAAATTCACAACCGTTATAAAAACTTATGGTATTCATTTATTTCTTGTAGCACATCCAACCAAATTAAAAAAAGATAATGAAACAGGGGCATATGAAATACCGAATCTTTATTCAATATCAGGGAGCGCACATTGGTATAATAAAGCTGATAACGGAATAATTGTTTACCGGAATAAGGATAACTCAGTAGATGTTCATATTCAGAAAGTACGGTGGAAATTTGTTGGTGAATGCGGAACTGTACGATTCAATTATGATTTTTTCACAGGCAGGTATTCAGAGCAAGGAAAAGATTTTCTATTGCCTTACAGATTTTGGAATGAGTGGAAAAGAATTAATACTGAGCCAGTACCTTTTTGAAGCACTAACCGAATGGAATAACTTTTTAAACCAAAATAAATAAACCATGAACTTTCAAAAACAATTAATCACTCCTAAGATTGCGGCGCAATTTTTAGAGAAAAACAACAAGAACAGAAAAATAAAAATGCCGAGAGTATTGCTTTATGCTAATGATATGGCGGAGGGTAGATGGAAGGAGGACACCGGCGAAACAATTAAAATATCAACCGGCGGAAATGTGCTTGACGGACAGCATAGACTTCATGGAATAATTAAATCAAAAGCGTCAATAAAATTTCATATTGCTTACGATGTGCCGGAAGAAGTATTTGATGTTATTGATACCGGCTCAATCAGAAATGCAGGTGATGTCTTTGTTGTTCAAGGTATTAAAGGTTCAAACACAATTCCTTCAATCATATCAAACTATGAATCATTAAAAAGAGGAACAGGGATAAAACAGCAAAAAAACAATAAGCCAACAAATGCAGTTTTATTAGAAAAATATTATGAGCGTGAAAAGTATTGGCAATCAACGGCAATTAAAACACATAGCTGGTATTTAGCTTTCGCCAAAATATTAGCACCAAGTTTAATTGGCGGAATGTATTCTTTGTTTTATGATATTAATGAAATAGATGCAGAATCGTTTATGGTTCAATTATGTACTGGGATGCAGGTCGAAAATATTTCTATATCATTACTAAGAAAAAAATTAATGCAAGATAAAATGGCACCACGAAAAATGCCAATTATTTTACGAAACGCGTTAATAATAAAGTCGTGGAACTGTTTTAGAAAAAAAGAAGAAATAAAAATACTAAAATTTGATAGTGTTAGGGATGAATTTCCAACTGCAATTTAAACCAATCAAATAAAATGAACCAATTAAACCACACCGACCGCCGGCGGACCATTTACGAAGCACTCATGTTAGTCACTCAAAGAAAAGGAAGAACTATCTTAGGTTCTGAAATAGCCAAATCAGAAATCAGAGATTCAGAAACTTTGAGAACTAAAAGAGTTTTAATCCGCCTCCTGCAGTCTTACAAAGTTCCTTCAAA
>Ga0209190_1003768_pt1 | contig 10008 bp, 8 predicted proteins | sample M_140205_XF_Meta_FD_187315 | JGI IMG/M metagenome (GOLD analysis project Ga0209190, IMG submission 187315) | Freshwater microbial communities from Lake Montjoie, Canada to study carbon cycling - M_140205_XF_MetaG (SPAdes) (version 2) | ecosystem: Environmental > Aquatic > Freshwater > Lake... | reverse complement strand
CTTGGTGGTCAAAATGGTGCCGACATGCCCGACGCCCGCGTTGTTGACGAGCACATCGCAGCGTCCGCATTTCTCGGTGACCGTGCGCACAGCGGCAAGGCACGAGGACTCGTCACTGACATCCAGCACGAGCGATTCCGCGCGATGACCCGCTTCGCAGATCCGAGCGGCAGTTTGTTGCGCGGCAGCTTCGTCGCGGTCGGAGGCAAAGACGAGCGCTCCGGCTTCGGCGAAGCATTCCGCGATGGCGGCTCCGATGCCGGAACCGGCTCCGGTGACGAGGGCGATTTTGTCAGTGAGGGTAATCATGGTTGGGGATGGATTTGAAGTTGTTCTGCGGCCTCGCGGCTGGCTTTCTCGAACAAGGCGGCATTGCCGGACTGCTTCAGGTCTTGGTCAAAGGTGGGGATCATCCGCCTCATGCGCTCCTGGCCTTCAGCGCTCGCGAGCAGATGCGGCAGGCAAGTCTGAACGACCTCGAGCGCAATGTTCACCGAGACCGATGCGCCCGGCGAAGCGCCCAGCAGAGCAGCGATCGAACGGTCTGCGGAGGAGAACACTTCGGTGCCGAAATGCACCGCGCCGCGGTCGGCTTTCTTGATGGCCTGAACACGGATGCCCGCCTGCACGAGCCTCCAGTTCTCCGAGCGGGCATTGGGGTAAAACTCGCGCACGGCCTCCATGCGACTCTCCATGCTTTGCAGGCCCTGGGTGATGAGATACTTCACCAGCGAGCGATTGCGCACGGCGGTTTGCAGCAGAGCGCCGAGATTGTTCGCGCGAATCGATAGCGGCAGGTCGCTCCAGTGTCCGTGTTTGAGGAAACGCGTCGTCCATGAAGCAAACGGGCCGAAGAGAAGCTGGCGCTGGCCATTGAGTCGCCGCACATCGAGATGCCCAGCGCCGAGGCTGGGCGATGAGGGCGGCGTGGCACCATAAACTTTCGCCTCATGCCGTGCGCAGATCGAAGACTCGTCGCACACTAGCCACTGACCGCCGATGGGAAATCCGCCAAGACCAGCGACTTCGGCGAGGCCGGTGGATTGCAGCAAAGGCAAGCTGCCACCGCCCGCACCGACGAAGACGAACTTCGCACGCTGCTTGCGCTCTTCACCGGAAGCCATGCATCGCAGATCAAGATGCCATTCACCCACACCGCGCTGGAGTTTCGTCACCTTCCATCCGGCGGCGATGCCACAATCTTCCTGCTGCGCCAGCCAGCCGCAAAAACGGCGGGCCAACAGACCATAGTCCACCTCGGTGCCGGCACCGGAGGTGGCCGCGACTGGACAAGCATCGCGTCCTTCCATCACCAGCGGAGCCCACTGCTGGATCATCGACGAATCCGTCGTGAACGTCATGCTACGGAAGAAATGATGCTCCGCCATCGCGGTGTGCCGTGCGTGCAAGAAGTCCACATCTTCTCGACCCTTCACGAAGCAGACATGCGGCACCGCATGGATGAAGTCCGCAGCAGCTCCCACCATGCCTTCGGCGGTCGCTGAGCCCCAGAACTGCTTCGAGTGCTCGAACTGCTCAAAGATATGCAAGGCCCGGTTGATGGGCACGCCACCGTTTTGATCGCGAGCCGGAGTGTAGCTGAGTTCGCAAATGCCCGCGTGCCCCGTGCCCGCATTGTTCCAGCCATTCGAGGCTTCATGCGCGAGTTCACTCGTGATCTCGACCATCTGGATGCGGAGCTGCGGATTGAGCCGCTTGAGCATCACCGCCAGCGTCGCGGACATGATGCCGCTGCCGACAAGCACGATGTCGGGTGCTTCGAGAATGCGAGCATCCATATCCGGTGGCGTTGGCATCAGTTCAGGCGGCGGTTATCAGCACCAATGAGCGCCGATGGCCTCGACATGCACGGCATACAGGCTGCGGCTCGCAGTCATGAACAGGCGATTGCGGCGCGGGCCACCGAAGCACACATTGCTGCACACTTCCGGGAGCACGATCTGGCCGATGCGCTTGCCCTCAGGTGAAAAGATCTGCACGCCATCGTAGCCTTCGCCAACCCAGCCGGATCCGGCCCAGATGTTGCCGTCTTTGTCACAGCGAATGCCGTCCGCGAGTCCGGCGACTTCCGTGCCCTTGAGGTCCATTTTCATGGAGGCGAACTCTCGGCCATTCTTCAGCTTTGCTCCATCGATGTCCCAGACCTTGATGTTCTTCGGTGCCTCAGGGTAATGCGTGGCACCGGTGTCGGCCACATAGACCTTCTTGTAGTCCGGCGAGAAACACAGGCCGTTAGGTTTGAATATTTCATCCGTGACCTTTTCCACCTTGCCACTCGGATCGATGCGATAGACCGCTTCTTTCAGCAAGAGGTCGCCTTTGTTGCCCTCGTAGTTACCGAGGCTGCCGTAGCCGGGATCGGTGAACCACACGCTGCCATCGGGATGCACCGCACCGTCGTTCGGTGCGTTGAAGAGTTTGCCGTCGAACTTGTCGGCGAGGACGGTGAGGCTGTTGTCGGCCTCGTAGCGCACCACGCGGCGGTTGCCGTGCTCGAAGGAAATCTGGCGTCCTTCGCGGTCAAAGGTGTTGCCATTGCTGTGACCGGCGGGCTTGTGGATCGTCGTGACTTCACCGTCGTCTTGCAACCAACGATGTTGCACGTTGTTCGGGATGTCGCTCCACACGAGATACTGCCCCCAACCGCTCCACGCAGGCCCTTCGGCCCAATACATGCCAGTGTGCAGCCGCTCGATGGGCGCGGAGCCGATCTTGTATTTCTCGAATGCCTTGTCGAGCGCGATGACATCCGGCTCGGGATAACGCACTGGCGCGGCACCGGGGCCGAAATCACGGGCGAGCAGGGGCGTGGCAGCGAGTGAACTGATGGAAGTGAGGAAGGAACGTCGTGTGGTCATGGTTGGGTGGATGGTTGGAGTGGTGGGGATCTAAGTATTCACGCAGCGGTCACGCCGTTGACGATGTTCGGCAGCGGCTCACCGCGCACGGCCATCAGCGCGATGCGTGCTGCGGTTTCTCGCAGGGTCTTCACCGCTGGCGGACTCGCGGAGGCGATGTGCGCGGCGAGAATGACATTCGGCATCGTGCGGATGGGATGGTCGGCAGGAATCGGCTCGGGATCGAAGACATCGAGCGCGGCACCGGCGAGATGACCGGATTGCAGCGCGTCCGTGATGGCTGAGCTGTCGGCGAGATCGCCACGGCCTACGTTGATAAAGATGGAGCCTGCTTTCATCTTCGCGAACACAGCGGCATTGAAGAGTTGCTTCGTCTTCGGTGTGGATGGGCAGTGCGGCGAGACGATGTCACTCTGCGCGAGCAGTTCATCGAACGATGCAGCCACCAAAGCGCCTGCTTTGGTGATCTCATCCGCTGCCACGACGGGATCAAACACCAGCACACGAGCCTTGAACGCGAGCAAACGCTTCACCACCTCGCGTCCGATGCGGCCAAAGCCGACGATGCCGATGGTGAGATGCTTCAGCGATGACATCGCGGTCAACGGTGTAGCGAGGCCCCACTTGCCCGCGCGAATGTCGAGCGCGTTTGGAACCACCTGCCGCGTGATGGCGAGGATGAAGGCCAGCGTGTGATCCGCGACTTCGTCGATGCAGTAGTCCGGGATGTTGCACACCGGGATGCCACGCTCGCGTGCAGTGGCGCAGTCCACATTGTCGTAACCAATGCCGTAGCGCACGATGGCCTTCGCTTTGGTCATCGCAGCGACGACTTCGGCGTTCACGGGAGCAAACTGCGCGATCACGGCATCGGCGTCTCGCACGAGGTCGGCGAGTTCGGCAGGCGAACGCTTTTCTTTGAAGGAGACGATCTCGATACCCGCAGGACGAAGCACAGCTTCTTCCAGGCTGAGGTCAGGAAAGGTGTAGTCAGTGATGGCTATTTTAGACATGGTCGTGAGTGAGGTTATTCGCCGATGACGCGGACGGTGGTGAGTGACTTGATGAGGCTGTGATCGTCCCATTTCCAGACGATGCGCTTCTCCTTGTCGTGCGTGACTTCGATGGCGTGAGCGCCCTGGCCTTCTTTGCCGCGCATGAAGTTGCCGATGAGCAGGTTTCCATTCTTGAGCTGCTGAAGGCTGGAGACCCAGGTGATGTTCAAATCGGGCGCGTCCTTGTCGCTGAACTCCCACACGATCTGCTTGTCCGGTGTGACCTCGATCAAACGTTTCTGGGTGCCGCAACAGATGAGCGTGTTGCCATTGGCGAGCCGCTGCGCCTCGCCGGTGTTCGTGACGCCGGTGTATTCCCACACAATCTTGCCGCTCGGATCTACCTCGCGCACCGCGCCCTCGCCTTCATGGGCGGCGAGGATGTTGCCGTTGGCAAGCTTGTGGACATTGCGCACCTGAAGGTGAGTTCCTTCAATGTTCGTCGTCAACGGCGTGACATGCACGATCTCACCCTTCGGATTCACTTCGACAGCCTGACACGGCCCCTGCTCTGCGACTAACGTGTTGCCGTTCGCGAGCCGCTCGCTGCCGAAGACCTGATGCGACTTGCTGACGTAATCGAACACCGTGTCGCCACGCGAGGTGATCTCACGCACGCCCGTGGGCTGTCCGCCGTAGCCGAAGAGGATGTTTCCATTCGGCAGCACTTGGAAGATCACCGTGGTGCTCGGCGGCTTGAACTCCCAGACCAGTTTCCCATCGGCATCGAGTTCGATGAAACGATTGGGTCCCTTGCCATACTCCGTGAAGAGAAGGCGGTGTTTAATAGGCGCGTCAGCGGCAGAGCTTCGCATACCAAATGGCAAAGCGAACGCGAGGACGGTAATGAAGAGGCGGGTGGTGGTGTTCATGGTTGGATTCATTGGATGGCTTTTAGCACGAGCACGGCGGCAGCGGGTTTGTCGCTCAAGGTGATGGCGTGGCCGCGCATGAGTTCAGCGCCGGTGCGGACTTCTTTGCCGCCATCGAGATTTTCGATCTCATAACGTTGCTGCGGAACAAGGCCGTGAAGTTTGACGGTGAGCGTGTCACTCGCGGCATCGGGACGGCGGAACGCTTGCACGATGCCTTCATTCAAATCGGCGCGATGGAACTGCCACGCGATCCACGAAGTCGTGTCGAGGCTGTGAGGTGTGAGCGGGAAGTAGTCGCCGAGCATGAGCGGGGCGATCCGGCGGCACTCGGTGTAGCCTTTCCGAACTGCGGCGATGGATTCCGGCGTCTTGGTCCAACCGGGGGTGACCATGCCAAAACCAGTGATGTAATAGCTGCGCACGGCGTAGCTATCCTTGAAGAACGGCACACCTGCGCCCTGCCAGGGAAGCCAAGACGATAGGCCATAAGTCTGTGCCTGGTTACCTTCGATTTGCAGGGGCTTTTCTCGCAGATCGACGACTGACCAATCACTGCGAAGCAGCGGCACGGAACGTCGCATGGTTTCCAAATCATTGCGGCGGCCTCCAGATGCGCAGGAGTCGATGCGCAGGTTCGGGTTGCGGCGGCGCAGTTCATCCCAAAAGACCAGATGCCCCTGCACGTGGAGATTCTCGGTGATGCCCTGCCGGTCGGGTGCGTCGGCTTTGCGCCAGGCGGTGCCGTAACCATCGCCGTTGAGGTCTTCGCGATACCAGTCGAGGCCCTGCGATTTCACCATGCCGTCGATGTGCTCGATGAGCCACTTCAAGGCATTCGGGTTGCCGAGGTTGAGCACGTCGCCAGCGCTGTTGCCGGGCAGAAGCCAATCGGGGTGGTTCTTGCCGATCCATGAGCCGGGATCACCGACGCGCTCTGGCTCGAACCACAGCAGAAACTGCATGCCATTTGCGCGTGCCTTGTCGCTGAACGGTCGGAAACCCTGCGGATACCTGGCGGGATCGGGTTCCCAGGTGCCGGTGTTCAGCCACTCGGTCTTGCGCGTTCCGACGCTGGGATACCAAGTGCTTTTCGAATCCGAACCTGCATCTCGCCAGAGGATGTCCGGCTTGATGCCCGCATCGAGATACGCCTGCACGCCGGGCCACGTGGCGAGCGAGCCGCCCACTTGAATCTGAGTGGTGGGCGGCTGCGGCACGCCGCCGATGCGTGGCAGCACATGCGCCAGATACCACGAGCGCCAGAGGTTCTGCGCACGCACAAGATCGTCACCTTGCCAAAATAAAAGCGTGGCGGACGGCGTGCGAATCTCTTCGCCCGGCTTCAACACGAGATGCGTGAGTTGCTGCCCAGCCCTCAGGTGCAAAGAACCGTCTTCACTGCGCTCAAACTTCGCCTCCCACTGCCCCGGCCAGCCGACGGCGAGAATCATGCCGCCGCCGGGCTGTTGCAGATTCCAGTAAGGCCAGCCATCCGGGCCATCGCTGGATTTGCCGGATGCGTAGCCGCCTTTCACTGGCGGAGAGAACACATGACGCTCGCCAGTTTTTAGCTCGCGTGTCCACGGCTGAAAACTCTCGGCCACGCAGGTGTCCCCACGGATGCCATGCAGTGAAAGTGCGTCTTTCGGATTCGCGGCGAAGGTGCTGTTGAGACCTTGGATGTTCTCGATGAGCGGCGTGTCATGATTGCCGGTATTGCGCAGCCACACGGTCCACTCGACGACGGGAAAGTCCGCATACTCGGTCGCGACAAGCCGCACTTGAAGGCCCGTAGTCGCATCCATCCATGAGCGCGTGCGCTCACGACGCTGGGCATCAAGTTCATGCACTGCATCGGTTCGCTTCCAATCACGCAGCAACTCATCCGATGATTTTCCACCAAGCGTGAAGCTGAACGGCAACTTCGCCTGCTCCGCGAAGACATGGCGCTTCGCCCATTGCGCAGCGGCAGTGTTTTCCTCCGGTGTAGGCGTCGCCGCATGCAGCGTGATCGCGCTGAATGATGCGAGGAGGAATGTGAGTGTGTGATTCATGCTCTGTATTGCTGGCGGTTCGGCAGATGCGACGTGGGCGCTCAGAACGTCACGATCGGATTGATCGGACTGCCGGTGGCGCCATCGACGGCGAGCGGGGCCATGCTGATGAGAAAATCCCATCGCTTCCGTTTGGCGGCTTCGATGGACAATTGTTCGAGGTCGGCGCAGTCCAGCACAGGCATACCCAGGGAGACCAGACATAGCTGATGCACCGGTTGGTCGGAAAACCGGACTTGGGAGGGAGATACATCCAAGGCAAGGTCGGTGCCGATCATCGCCGCCTTGCGATCATGCAGCCATGGCACGCAGGAAACATGCAGACCCGGACGCTGGGCGGCGACGCCGAGTTTGTCCCGGCGCTTCCAATGGCCAGTGCGCACCAGGACGATGTCGCCCGCCCCGACGGTTACTCCGCTGTGCTTTTCCCATGCATCGAGATCCCTGGCGAAAATAGCCGTTCCCGGTTCGAGATAATCCACGCCTTTCAGCAACGGGATGTCGATCAGGACAGCGCGGCTGAATACACCCGCCTTGAGGTTGATGATGGAGTTCTTTTCAGCCCCAGTGGCGGTGACGGTCTTGTATGAATAGCCATTATACATCTTGCCGCCGTAAAGCTTGTGGCAGAGCGCATCGAGATGCGTGTGGGCCAGGCCATGATAGGCAACCTTGATGCTGCCTCCGTTCCAGCCCTGATTCTCACTGGCAGCGGCGATGTTGTGCTCATAAGGGCTGCCGTTGTCCGGGGCTTTTGTCTTGGCTGCATCGCGGGAGAGGGACACCGTTATACCCTCCTTGACCAGCTTTGCAGCTGCCTGCCGGACCTCGGGTGTGATGTAATTCAGCGTCCCCATCTGGTCATCGGCTCCCCACTTGCCCCAGTTGGACAGTTCGGTCATCAATCGATCCACATCGGTCTTGGTCCATGTTTCCTGTGCGGATGCGGCGGAGCAAAGAATGAATAAGCTTAGCCAACTACGCACGAAGGTCTGCATGATGGGGGCGAGCAGCAGGGCGGTGAGATGGGAGGGAGTGGTTTTCATCGTTGCGTTGTGTTCCAAATTTGTGTGAAACGTTTCGCTGAGCGCGCGGTGTATTTTTGCTTCATCAATCTGTCGTGAATGACTTAATCGGCCGGGTCGAGAACCAGCAAATGCACGCCAAGCACGTAGTCTTTTACGTTGACGCGATACGCTTGCATGTGCGGCGCAACCGAGTGTGCCTTGAGCGCATCGAGGTCTTCCCACTTCTCCACGACGACGACCTTGTCGGGACCGATCTTGGCTTGATTGGAGAGACCGGTTAGTGCGTCCACAGCGGGGCCGTATTCGATGCAGCCCTTTTCTGCGCGAACATCGGAAATGATTTTGCGGAACTCGATCAGGAATGTTTCGCGCGTGCCTGGCGCGAGTTCGATAGTGGCGATGACGTGGATCATATTTTTCTCCTTTAGTTTCTTATTCCAAGCGCTTCGGCAGATGCGGCAGGAGTTTGTCGAAGAGGTTCTGTTGCTCCTTGAGTGCGGCGAGGTGATCCGGCTTGCCTGCGAGGTTCTCGCGTTCGAGCGGATCAGTCTGGTAGTCGTAGAGTTCGACGGACTCGACTTGATCCGTGATGCGAGGCGTGTCGGTGCTGAGAACGGCGCGGCGCCATTCGATGTAGCGGTAGCGTGGCGTGCGCAGCGTCCACCCCATCACTCCATCCTTGCTGGCGTTGGGAGTCATCTGGCTGATCGCAGCTTCGTGCAGCGTGGTCCTCGACTCGCCAAGCAAAGGCGTGAGGCTGGTGCCCTGCAAATGCGCTGGCTTCGACAGGCCGGCGAGATCGCAGAGCGTCGGATAAACATCGAGGAACTCCGTGATGGCTTTCACCTCTGCGCCCTGTCTGTGGCCGGGCGCGGAGAGGATCAATGGAACTCGCGTGGCATCCTCGTAGTTCGTCACTTTCGCCCAATGCCCATGCTCGCCGAGGTGCCAGCCGTTGTCGCCCCAGAGGCAGACGATGGTGTTCTCAAGCGCACCAGATTCCTCCAGCGCGGCCATCAACAGGCCGACGTTGGCATCGCTGTAGGATACCGAGGCGGCGTATCCATGGATGAGTTCGCGCTGCAGCCCTTCGGGGATCGGGCCGGTCTTCGGCACATCCGACCAGGCTCGCAGCTCGCCGGAGTTGCTGTAAAAGGCGAGGTCGTGCGGGCTGCTGGCGGGCATCGTTTGAAAGAGAGCCAGCGGCAGCTTTGCCCGGTCGTAGAGATCCCAGTATTTCTTCGGCGCAATGAACGGCAGATGCGGTCGCAAGAATCCAACCGCGAGGAAGAACGGTTGCTTTGCCTTCGCAAACTCCCGGATCTTTGCCGCTCCGGTGCGCGCCATCGCACCGTCGTAGTAGGCGTTGTCGGGAACGTCCTCGCACTCCACCGGCGGCCCTTGCGTGCCGGGTCCGGCAGCGGCGAGTCGTTGCTGCGTGCTTTTGTTTTGATAACCAGGCGGCTTGCCGACACCACCGGGCGCATCATCAAACTGGAGGACATACGGCACGGACCACGAAGCTGTGTCGTCGCCCTTGTCCACCGTGCGGCCATCGAAGACCTTGCCCATGCCGCAGGTGAGCCAGCCGTTGTTTTTGAAGTGCTGCGGCAGCGTGACGATGCCCGGGAAGCGCTTGCGCAGGAGGTCGTCCTGCTTGGCGGGATTGACCACGACGCGCGTGGTATCCGGCCGCAAACCTGTGAGCAGACTGAAGCGCGAAGGCGCACAGAATGATACCTGGCAGTAATTCGCCGTAAACCGCGTGCCGCGCGATGCGAGATGGTCGATGTTTGGCGACTTGATCCACGATGCACCATAACAGCCGAGGAGAGGCTTCAGATCATCGATGGCGATGAAAAGGACGTTCGGTCGTGCTGGTGTGGTGTCGGCAGCAAATGTTGGGAACACCAAAGCTGCCAGTGAGATGCTCAGTAGAAAAGCTCTCATGGTTTGCCTCCTTTGGCCATGGTTTTGAGCTGCGCCGCAAGCGCGGGAATTTGTGCCGCAGCTTCGACGGTGCCGGCGAGGTTCACCGTTTCGAACGGATCGGTTTGTTCGTCGTAGAGTTCCTGGCCGACGACGTGGCCGGTTTTGAAGTCGCGCCACTCATGGTA
>Ga0209190_1003767_pt1 | contig 10009 bp, 9 predicted proteins | sample M_140205_XF_Meta_FD_187315 | JGI IMG/M metagenome (GOLD analysis project Ga0209190, IMG submission 187315) | Freshwater microbial communities from Lake Montjoie, Canada to study carbon cycling - M_140205_XF_MetaG (SPAdes) (version 2) | ecosystem: Environmental > Aquatic > Freshwater > Lake... | reverse complement strand
ATCGATCATCGTATTCGTCAATCTGATTTTTCAATTCAACATCAAGGCGCACACTGGCTAGGAAGCCATATTGATGGACTAGAGAATTTTGATCAGTACTTTGTTATTGGCAGTAATTTAAGAAATGAACAGCCATTATTAACTGCAAGAATTCGCAAAGCAGTGAGTCGCGGCGCCAAACTTTTTATAGTCAATCCAATAGACTGCGATCCATTAATGACTGTGACTGAAAAAGTTATTCCAACATCTCATAAACTCCCTCAGGCGCTCGCAAAAATTCTAAAATCAATGACAGAGTTAAAAGGTGTCTTGAAGAAAGATACTAAATTTATTAAAGCAGATCTTGAAAAAATTAAATCAGATAAAACAAGTGACGCAATAGCTCAATATTTAATGACAAATATTTTAGCGGGTAAGAAAAGTAATACATCTTTATTATTAGGACAATTAGCTGAAGAACATCCAGATTATTCGACTATTTATAAACTTGCTTTTGAAATTTCAAAATTATCTCAAGCCTCGTTTGGAGTCCTGCCATCACATTTAAATAGCGTGGGGCTTGAAGCTGCAAATGTTTTACCAGAAAAAGGCGGATTAAATGCGCGGACTATGTTTGAGAAAAAATTAAAAGCCTATCTTTTGTTAAATATCGAGCCCCATCTAGATTCATCAAATGCACAATTAATGCAAGATGCTATTACCTCTTCAGACTTTACTGTTGCGTTAACTTCATATCAGTCTAAATATCTTAAAGATGCTGATGTCCTTTTGCCTATTTCGCCATTTACTGAGTCTTCTGGCACGATTATTAATATGGAAGGTAGAGTCCAAAGCTTCACTGCGGTTGCTCAGCCCTTGGGACAATCTCGACCAGCATGGAAAGTTTTAAGAGTCTTAGCTAATCATCTAGGCTTAGATGGATTTGATTACGAATCTAGCTTAGATGTGAAGAATGAGCATATCAAGATAAAAAATCAGTTTATTTCAAAAGAATTGTCTAATGAAATTGATATTAGAAATGAATACAAGATCCGTTTATCTAAGCCTAAACAATTCACTCGAGTAGGCGAAATTCATCAATATCGAATTGACCCGATTGTAAGAAGGGCGCCATCTTTGCAAGCGGCAATTCATAAGACAAAAGCTATCGCAAAACTTCATCCTGTAGAAATGCAAAGATTAAGGCTTAAAGCTAACGACAAAATTAAAGTCATACAAGGTAGCCAATCAATCAGTCTTATTGTGATCGAAGATATCGGGATTCCTGAAGGATCTATCTACATACCAAGTGGTATTGATGAAACAGCAAATTTAGGCGACGTTTGGGGTGATGTTACAGTAAAAAAAATGACTTCTAGGAGCCCATCTTAAGATGGATACTTTAATGACATCAATGTTTGGGACATGGGGCCCTGGCATCGCAAAAACATTATGGATACTTTTAAAAATTGTAGCCATCGTTTTGCCCTTAATGATATCAGTTGCTTATTTAACTTATTTTGAAAGAAAAGTGATTGGCTTCATGCAGGTCCGCATAGGCCCGAATCGTGTAGGTTATTTTGGTTTACTTCAGCCTATTGCCGATGCATTAAAACTTTTATTCAAGGAAATCATTCTTCCTACAGCGTCTAATAAAGTTTTATTTTTCCTAGCACCCGTTTTAGCAATTGCTCCTGCATTTGCAGCATGGGCTGTCATTCCCTTTGATTTGAATGTAGTCATTGCCGATATTGATGCAAGTCTTTTATATATCTTAGCGATGACATCCATTGCTGTATATGGAGTGATTATTGCTGGTTGGGCTTCAAATTCAAAATATGCTTTTCTCGGAAGCTTGCGATCTGCGGCACAAATTGTGTCTTATGAAATTGCCATGGGATTCACATTAGTAGGTGTCTTAATGTGCGCCAACAGTTTAAATTTAGGAAAAATTGTAATGGGTCAAGCAGGGGGATTCTGGCATTGGTATGTCTGGCCTTTATTTCCTTTATTTATTATCTATTTTATTAGTGCAGTTGCAGAAACAAATCGAGCTCCATTTGATGTAGCAGAGGGAGAGTCAGAAATTGTAGCTGGATTCCATGTGGAGTATTCCGGCATGGCTTTTGCAGTATTTTTCTTAGCAGAATATGCAAATATGATCTTAGTTTCTATGTTGGCAGCACTCATGTTTCTAGGTGGCTGGCTATCACCAATTCCATTTATCCCAGATAGTTTTTTATGGCTACTTATCAAGGTTGCGTTTTTATTATTTTGTTTTATATGGTTTAGGGCAACATTCCCTCGCTATCGATACGATCAAATTATGCGATTAGGCTGGAAAATTTTTATTCCAATCACAATCGCTTGGATAGTTTTTATCGGTGGCATGATGCAAACCTCATGGGGATATTTATTTCATTAAATGATTAAAAAAACTAAACAATTTTTATCAAGCTTAATGCTAATTGAGCTTCTGAAAGGAATGCTTCTCACGGGACGCTATTTTTTTGCAAGAAAAATTACTGTGCAATATCCAGAAGAAAAAACCCCACAATCTAATCGTTTTAGAGGGCTTCATGCACTTCGTCGTTACGCAAACGGAGAAGAGCGCTGCATTGCATGTAAATTATGTGAAGCTGTTTGTCCAGCGATGGCGATTACGATTGAGTCAGAAGAGCGTGAAGATAAAACGAGACGTACGACACGTTATGACATTGACCTTACCAAGTGTATCTTTTGTGGTTTTTGTGAAGAATCTTGTCCTGTGGATTCTATTGTTGAAACAAGAATTTTAGATTATCACGGTGAATCGAGGGGTGATTTAATTTATACAAAAGAAATGTTACTTGCCGTTGGGGATAAATATGAAAAACAAATTGCAGAAGATCGTGCGCAAGATGAGAGGTATCGATAATCTATGATTGAATTCAAAGATTTTGTTTTTTTCGTATTGTCATTGGTACTCATAGCTTCAGGATTAAGCGTAATCACATCTAGAAATCCTGTGACTGCCGCACTTTCTTTAGTGCTAGCATTTTTTAATGCTGCCGGTATTTGGCTTCTTTTGCAGGCTGAATTTTTAGCTATTGCCTTGGTATTGGTTTACGTAGGGGCAGTAATGGTTTTATTTCTGTTTGTGGTCATGATGCTTGATATTAATCTTGATAAATTAAGAGAAGGCTTTTGGGATTATCTTCCCATGGCAGGTTTTATAGGCATTCTTATGATGGTTGAAATGGTCATGGTGTTTAAAACTAAACAATTTAATTTATCACCTCTCGCTGAAGCACTTCCAAACTCATCTAATACAGAATTAATAGGTAACACCTTGTATTCAGATTACGTCCTTCCTTTCGAGCTAGCCTCTGTGGTTTTATTGATTGCGATTGTTTCAGCTATCGCATTAACACTTCGCGATCGTAAAGATAGTAAAAAAACAAATCCTGCAGATCAAATTGCAGTTAAACGGAAAGATCGTGTGAGATTGGTTCAAATGAAATCTGAGGAAAAGTATGTCAAATCGAAAGCAAAGGAGAGAACATGATTGGTTTATCTCATTACCTTATTCTTGCTGCGATTTTATTTACTATCAGTGTAGTAGGTATTTTTCTTAATAGAAAAAACATCATTATATTATTGATGTCCATCGAGCTTATGCTCCTTGCAGTGAATATCAATTTCATTGCTTTTTCTCATTACTTAAATGATATTGCTGGCCAAATTTTTGTATTCTTTATCTTAACTGTGGCAGCTGCAGAATCTGCAATAGGGTTAGCAATCATTGTTTTGATCTTCAGAAATACACGTTCTATTAATGTTGACGATTTAAATCGTCTGAACGGGTGATGGTATGAATTCTATTTATTCATATCTAGCGGTTCCTTTACTTCCTCTTATTGCCTCTTTTTGTGTAGGTATTTTAGGTCGAAAACTTCCAGAGCTCTTTGCATCAAGCATGACTATTTCATCTGTTTTTATTGCATTTCTGCTCTCATGTTTGACCTTAAACGAAACATTAAATGGTTTAGTTTTAAATCAAACCATCTATCAATGGCTTAATACTGGACATTTTCAATTTGAAGTTGGATTTTTAATTGATAACTTAACTGCCATGATGATGGTCGTTGTGACTTTTGTGTCTCTGATGGTTCATATTTACACTATGGGTTACATGAAAGGCGATGCAGGTTATCGCAGATTCTTTAGCTATATTTCTTTATTTACTTTTTCAATGCTCATGCTAGTGATGAGCAATAACTTTATGCAGCTCTTTTTTGGATGGGAAGCCGTAGGTCTTGTTTCTTATCTTCTTATAGGTTTCTGGTTTGAAAGACCGACTGCAATTTACGCAAATATGAAAGCTTTCCTAGTTAATCGAGTAGGCGACTTCGGTTTTATTTTAGGTATCGCGATGATTCTTTATTGGACGGGCTCTCTTGATTATGCGACGGTATTTAAAAATGTAGGTGTAATCAGTGCACATACCATGCAACTCTTTGGTCAACCTGTTTCGGTTATGACAGTCATTTGTATTTTGTTATTTATTGGTGCAATGGGTAAATCAGCTCAAGTCCCACTTCATGTATGGCTTCCAGACTCTATGGAAGGGCCTACACCAATATCTGCATTAATACACGCAGCCACCATGGTCACTGCGGGTATTTTTATGGTGTCACGCACATCGCCTCTATTTGAATTATCTGACACAGCACTTTCTTTTGTCATGATTATTGGAGCTATTACTGCTTTATTCATGGGCTTATTAGGCATCATTCAAAATGATATTAAACGCGTGATTGCTTATTCAACACTTTCGCAATTAGGTTATATGACAGTAGCTTTAGGAGCATCTGCTTACTCCGTTGCAATGTTTCATTTAATGACACATGCATTTTTTAAAGCACTTCTTTTCTTAGGTGCTGGATCAGTCATCATAGGTATGCATCATGATCAAAACATTCAGCGCATGGGTAATTTAAGAAAATACATGCCGATTACTTGGATTACTTTTTTAATTGGCTCTTTAGCGCTTATAGGCACACCTTTATTTTCAGGCTTCTATTCCAAAGACAGTTTAATTGAAGCTGTGAAGCTATCGCATCTCACTGGTAGCAACTTTGCGTATTTTTCTGTATTAGTAGGTGTATTTGTAACAGCCTTTTATTCATTCAGACTTTATTTCCTCGTTTTTCACGGCAAGGAAAAATGGCGTCTTCAAAAATTAGCTCGTCACGATGATCACCATCATGGCTTGAGTCCAAAAGATAATCCGCATGAAAGTTCTTTGAGCGTCACATTACCATTAGTTCTTCTTGCTATTCCATCCGTTGTAATTGGTTACATCACTATTGAACCGATGCTATTCGGCAGTTTTTTTACGAAAAGCATTTTCTTAAACCCTGAAGCGCATCCTACGATGGAACATTTAAGCCATCACTTCCATGAAATTTACCATGGGCCTTTTGGTATGGCATTGCATAGCCTCTTAAGCCTGCCTTTCTTGTTTGCTTCAAGCGGAGTTTTGTTAGCTTATTACTGTTATCAAATTAATTTAAATTTACCTAAATTTATTTTTAGCCGCACACAAAGCATATATCGCATATTAGAAAATAAATATGGCTTTGATACATTCAATGAAAAATTCTTTGCATTCGGCAGTCGCTTTTTAGGTGAAAAGTTCTGGCAAATAGGTGATGTCAAAATTATTGATGGATGGCTTGTAAATGGAACAGCTAAATCCATAGGGAAGCTTTCAGAAAAAATACGTGTAATTCAATCGGGTTATATTTATCACTACGCATTTGCTATGGTGATCGGGGTATTTTTATTTCTAACTTTTTTTATAAAAATATAAGATGAATTTAACGCACATATTAAGCTATTCAATTTGGACCCCTATATTTTTGGGGGGCTTAATACTTTTGTTAAGTTCAAAGCTGACTAATACGCAAGCTAAATGGGCCTCACTTATAAGCAGTATCATTTCTTTTTTCATTACATTACCGCTTTACTCTTCCTTCGATTTTTCTTTTGGACAATTTCAATTTCAGGAATTTTTTCATTGGATTCCCGCATTTCATATTAATTACCATTTAGGTGTAGATGGTTTTGCGATACCTCTAATTCTTCTCACAAGCTTTACAACTATGATTGTTGTCATTGCATCATGGAAGTCCATAGAAGATCGTGTAGCTCAATACATGGCGGCTTTTTTGATTATGTCGGGTCTTATGATAGGGGTATTTAGTGCGCTCGATGCCATGCTCTACTATATCTTTTGGGAAGCCATGCTTATCCCTATGTTCTTGGTGATTGGTATATGGGGTGGACCTAATCGGATTTACGCCACAGTTAAATTCTTTTTGTATACCGTCTTAGGTTCTTTATTGATGCTAGTAGCATTTATTTATCTCTACTTACATACGCATTCGTTTGAAATAGTTAATTTTTATAATGCCGGACTTGGCTTGTACCCTCAGATCCTTATTTTCTTAGCTTTATTTATGGCGTTCGCAGTCAAAATTCCTATGTGGCCGCTTCACACATGGCTGCCTGATGCTCACGTTGAAGCACCTACAGGAGGCTCCGTAGTTTTGGCGGCTGTGATGTTGAAATTAGGTGCGTATAGCTTCATGCGCTTTGCAATGCCTATTGCACCCGAAGCTGCATTTTATTTAAAAGATTTTATGGTGACTTTGTCTCTGATTGCTATTTTGTATATTGCACTTATTGCGATTGTACAAAAAGACATGAAAAAGCTCATTGCATATTCATCAATATCACATATGGGTTTTGTGACTTTAGGTCTTTTTATGTTTAATGCAATCGGTATTGAGGGCGCTTATGTTCAAATGATTTCACATGGATTTATTTCAGCAGCTATGTTTTTATCTGTTGGTGTTTTATATGACAGATTACATACCAGAGAAATCGCAGATTATGGTGGCGTGATTCATGCGATGCCAACTTTTTCAGCCTTTGCAGTATTTTTTGCCATGGCGAATTGTGGTCTTCCAGGCACTTCAGGTTTTGTTGGTGAATTTATGGTTATTATGAGTGCTATGCAAAATAGTTTCTGGGTCGCGCTCATTGCAGCAACATCACTTGTTTTTGGCGCAGCTTATTCATTATGGATGGTCAAGCGAGTCTTTTATGGTGAGGCACGCAATCAAAAAATTAAATCATTAGTAGATATTTCATGGCGGGAATTTTTTATTCTTTCGGTATTGGCGATCCTTATTATTGCAATAGGTGTATATCCAAAAATCATTACGGATATGACAAATGCGACGACAGTTCAATTTTTAGAGCATATGCATCTTATGAAACCTGTCACATCATTGCCAATGGATATATAAATGAATCAATTTATTCAATCTGATCTTTCATTAATCCTGCCAGAAGTCTTTGTTCTTTCTATGGCTATGATTGTGCTTATGACGGATTTATTTATTAAGCCATCTTCTCGTTGGATTATTTTTGTATTATCTCAATTGACTTTATTAGGCGGCGCTTATTTAACAAGCCAGCATTTTAATCATGAGACACAATTTGCTTTTTCAAATATGTTTGTCCGTGATGGATTAGCAGATCTTTTAAAAATGGTGAGTTATATTGGAACGTCGCTGATTTTTTTCTATAGCCGATCTTATATAAAAGATCGAAACCTATATCGTGGGGAATATTTTTCTCTCGTACTTTTTGCATTGCTTGGCATGATGATTATGATCTCAAGTCACAATATGCTTCTAGTTTATATGGGCTTAGAGCTTTTATCGTTATGTTTATATTCTCTTACAGCTCTAGATCGCGACAATCAAAAAGCAACAGAGTCTGCTATTAAATATTTTGTATTAGGTGCGCTTGCATCAGGCCTACTTCTTTATGGCATGTCTATGATCTATGGTGCTACTTCAAGTTTAGATTTAAGTGTCATTGCAGCGGCTTTATTAAATCATCCTATGGATCATGCCATTCTTGTATTAGGTCTTGTATTTATGGTGGCAGGACTAGCGTTTAAATTAGGCGCAGTACCATTTCAAATGTGGGTTCCTGATGTATACGAAGGCTCACCTTCATCGATCGCAATGCTTATTAGCTCCGTACCAAAACTTGCGGCTTTTGCGATTACCGTTCGTTTATTAGGTGATGGACTTCAGTCGATGATGGTAGATTGGAAGCAAATGATGCTTATTATGGCTATTCTTTCTATTGGCATTGGAAATATAACTGCGATCGCACAAACAAATATTAAACGTATGTATGCCTACTCTACTATTTCACATATTGGATTTATTCTTTTTGGTTTAATGAGCGGTACACTTAATGGGTATGCATCAAGTTTATTTTATGTAATCAGTTATATGTTTATGACGCTAGCTTCATTTGCAGTTCTTATAATGATGTCTAGAAAGAATTTTGACTGTCAAACACTGGAAGATTTTAAAGGATTAAATAAAAGAAATTCTTGGTATGCTTTTCTGATGTTAATTACGATGTTAAGCATGGCGGGTATTCCACCCACAATTGGATTTTATGCTAAGTTTATGGTGTTGCAAGCAGCATTTGATGCAGGTTTTGCAGGCTTTGTTGTATACGCAGTATTGATGGCTTTAGTAGGTATGTTTTACTATATAAGAATCGTAAAGCTAATGTACTTTGATGAACCAAAATTAAAAAACAATATTGAGGCGCCAATTGATATGAAATGGATACTTTCAGCTAATGCACTAGCACTTTTGGTGATCGGTTTAGTGCCTCACACATTTATGGAAGCTACAACGCAAGCTGTAGCTTTGAGTCTTCACTAAATGACACAATGGATACTTATTCTTATTAGTCTCATCATGGCTAATATTCCATGGATGTTTAATGACTTTCTTTTTGTAAAAAAATTTCCATCACATAAAAAGCCTTTTTTCTTCTCTTTGCTTGAAGTATTGATTTTATATTTTGTAACAGGTGGCGTCGCACTTTTCACTGAGCTTCAAGTTGTAGGCCATATCCAATCCCAAGCATGGGAATTTTATGCAGTTACTTTCTTTTTATTTTTAGTTTTTTCTTTTCCTGGATTTATTTTTAAAACGCTTTGGAAATAACACCTCTTAAAGTTTTAATTATAGGTTGCGGTCAATTAGGTTTCGCAATTGCAAAAAACATTGATCCTCTTATGTTTAAAACATATGGCTTTAGTCGAAGTTTAAAAAAATCTCCTACCTCTATCGAAATGCATCAGGCTGATATTTTAAAGACTGAAGCGATTGGTATGATTAAATCAATAGACCCTGAAATTATTATCTATGCGGTTTCCGCAGATTCACAATCAGTTGAAAGTTATCAAGAGCATTATGTGAATGGCATCAAAAAAACTTATGAAGCTATTTTGCAGCTCAAAAATTTCAAACATCTTTTCTTTATTTCAAGCACAAGAGTTTATGGTCAGAAAACAACGAAGATTTTAAATGAATTAGATAAGGCAGAACCTGCCGATTACGGTGGTGAAGCTTTAATGGAAGCTGAAATAATTACTCAGCAATTAAAAGGTAAGGCGACTGTATTGCGTCTCTCCGGAATATACGGCCCTAATCGCACTCGTATGATTCAATTAGCCCAAAGCAATCCTGGCAATTGGCCTGCGATTAACAACTGGTCTAATCGCATTCATGAGGAAGATGGTGCCCGCTTTATTGTATTTCTCATGAAACAGATTTTGATTCATAAATCTGTCGAGCCACTTTATCTCGTTACTGATGGGGTTCCCACAAAACAATATGATGTATTAATGTGGATTAGAAAGCGCCTTCAATTACCAATTGATACTGTTGAATTACCAATCATTGAAGGGGGTAAGCAATTAAGATCTATTTTATTAAATGAAACTGGTTTCACATTGAAGTACCCCGATTTTACGCATGGTTACGAAGCGATGATTGATTAGGGTTCTTCAATAGGATAGAATCCAAACTCCTAAATTCTTTAGGCGCGTAGCTCAGCTGGTTAGAGCACCACCTTGACATGGTGGGGGTCG
>Ga0209190_1003766_pt1 | contig 10011 bp, 13 predicted proteins | sample M_140205_XF_Meta_FD_187315 | JGI IMG/M metagenome (GOLD analysis project Ga0209190, IMG submission 187315) | Freshwater microbial communities from Lake Montjoie, Canada to study carbon cycling - M_140205_XF_MetaG (SPAdes) (version 2) | ecosystem: Environmental > Aquatic > Freshwater > Lake... | reverse complement strand
TAACTACAAAAATTACTTCGTTTCCAAAAATAGATTTTTTAATGCGTCCGATAAATGTTCATATTCAAAAGTAAAACCATAATCTATTATTTTAGCAGGTGAAACTTGACTTCCTTCTAGAAGAATTAATGACATTTCTCCAAACAATAATTTTAGAATAAACGGTGGAATCTTTGGTAAGAATAAGGTTTTATGAAGTGTTTTAGCAATTTCTCTAGTTAACTGTAAGTTTGTAATTTGATGAGGGGAAACAGCATTGATTGGGCCAGTGCACTTTTCTTCTTCAAGTATGAATTTATACATTTTAACCAAATCATGAATGTGGATCCATGGTGCATATTGATTACCAGTCCCCAGCGCTGATCCTACACCATATTTTATTGGGTTACTTATCTTCTTTAAGGCGCCTTCATTTTTTGAAAAAATAATCCCAGTTCTTACCGTGACGACTCTTTTTGCTATGTTCTTTAATAAAAAAGAATTTGCCGAATTCTCCCATTTAAGACACACTTCACTCAGAAAATCGCTTCCGTTAGGACTTTCTTCCGTGAAAATTTCAGACGTCGTTTTTGTACCATAAAAACCTGTAGCGGAAGCTGAAATAAAGGTTTCAATCTTAATTTGATGTTTTTGAAGCTCTTTTAATAGTAGTTCAGAACTTTCAACGCGACTTGATAAAATGAGATCTTTGGTTTTTTCACTCCACCTGCTGCTTGCAATTGAAGTACCCGCAAGATGAATAATTGTATGAACTCCAACCAGCGCTTCAGTCTCTATGAAACCTTTCTCTATGTCCCATAAATATTCATTTTCTTTTGTTTTTTTTCGAGTTAAAAAACGAACGGAGTAGTCATTCTCAAGAAACGACCCCAACTGTTTGGCAAGCATTCCATTTGCCCCCGTTACTAAAATAACTTTTTTCATTTCTTAACAATATTATTTAAAAGCTCTTCATATTCTTTGAAACGATGTTCTCTAATGGGCTTGATGTTTGGCTCAGTGGAGAAATACAATAATAAACAAGGACTGATTGAATTGTATTTATGTACAAATTCATAACGTGTCAGTTCATTATTTTTGATCCGCTGTTTTATCTTATTGTGATACGGGTACATGAATTCTATCGTTAATTTTTTAATAAGATATACCAGTTTAGAGAAGTGGCAATGATCAACCAAACAAAATAGGGAAGAATGAATAAGGAAATAAATTTAACTTCCTTCCAATAAAACATCAGAATGAACCCAATTAGGAACGTCAATAAAAGAATAACTATTAGACCTAAAACCATGTTTTGGTAATAAAAGAAGATTGGATTCCATCCTACATTCAGTATCCATTGTAAAGTAAATAAACCAATCAGTATTTTTTTATTCTCAATTTTTGGCCAAGCAGTTGCTAAATAGATGCTAAAAAAAATCATAATGGTTGTCCATGCTACTCCAAACACCCAACCTGGCGGCGTCCAAGGAGCCTTATTAATATTTTCATACCAACTTGAAGAAACACCAGCACTTGTGAATATACCTCCAACCGCAAGTGCTCCGAAATTGATGACTAAGAATAGTATCAGTCTAAAAATCATGGTATTTTATTTTTATGAAATTTAATAAGTTGTAATCTCATCGGTTTCTAATTTATATAGTATCAAATTTAAGGTTTTTTCTTATATTGATCATGCTTATTAATAAGTGGTAATGAAAATAATATTAAATTTTTATGATATTATTTTTTAATAAAAAATGTTACGTTTATGTTAAACCCTCGTTCTAAGAAATATAAACCCATAATTTCAAGAAACCATGAATCTAACATTTTTAAATGTAAAGCAGAAAGTTCGCCAATTTGGTATATCAACTTTAATAATAGGTGGTGTTCTATATTTACATCAAGTCAGCTTATATTCTATTTTTATTATTGTTGGAGCTATTTTACTAGCTTTTTTTTATTTCTTGGCAAGCTTTAACCAACAAAAAAAAACATATGATTGGGAGCTTGTATACCCTTCATTAGCTCTTGGGTCTGCAGATCATGTTAAATATGAAGAGTTTGAGAACGGCCCAGCAGTATTCATATATCGATCATGGAGGGTATTATTGTCGTTTAGTTATTTAAGTTTAGTTGTCAAATTCTTTATTTGGATGTCACCTGAATATAAATTAAACACACTTCTATTTGCATCAAATGTGATTTTATCAATCAGTTTATGTGCTTTATCTGGGATTTACCTAGTTAGTATTTTTTCTCCAATTAAACAAAAACCAAATTGGGCCCTAGTATTTCCAGAATTAAAAGTGCATGAATGAGAAAGAATAAAATTTGTATTTATTATTAACCTAAAAAAAAGTAAAATGAGTAGAAAATGGCACAGCTTAATGCAAGCATTAAGACAATTCAGTATTGCAACATTAATTTTCGGAGCAATGTTATTTTTAAATCGCTTTCCAGGTGCAAAATGGATAATTACGATAGGAGGGATACTCTATGCAATACATTCATTTTTGTTAGCATTCGAGAAAATACAAATAGACCCAGATTGGGAAATAGTATACCCCGAATTAGCGCTTGGTTCAAGTATGGAAGAGTTAAAGTCAGAGGAAGTTTCTGCAAGTAATAACCCAAAATAAATTCATTATGTCTAGTAGCCAAGGTAGCTCATTATTCGCTAGTATGTATTTTGCGAAAAGATTTATAATACTAATAAACATTAGCAAGATGTTAGTTGTTATTTCTTTGCTTTTAAAATTTATTATTTATTTAAATATTTGTAAGGTGAATTTATATTTTGTAAATATCTTATTTTTGACAGGTGGATTTAGTTTGGCATATTCATATATGTTATCCATTGTTAAGCCTTTGACAGAAAATCCAAATTGGAGCATTGTATTTCCGGAACTTAATAGAGGGAAGAAAGTAAAAAACTAATATTGATTAGTTCTAAATAAGCGTTCGTGTTTAATCGACGCTTATTTAGTTAATTCTGCAAGTATTGTAGCTCCTTCAAGAACCATCCAGTCATCTTGCATTCCCACAAATGTCAATTCATCATCTATAAAATCTTCTTTGGCGAATAGGTAAGAGAGAGACCAATCTACAATATCTTGGTTTTTAGTATTTCTTATTTCTAATAAATTTGCAACTAATTGAAGTAAATCAAAGTGAACATCATGTATGGAACTTTTTTCTTTAAATAGTTTGAATTGACTTTTTATTGCAACCAGGTCCATTTTCGATTTAGTACAATTTTGTATCACTTCAAGAAAATTCAATGCGTCCCTTTGATTTGCATATAGCAGTATATTTTTAAGATCAAAAGTGTTATTTATATTTTTCTCTTTTCGTACTATAAAATCACATAATTCAATAAATTTAGTATAATTAATTTGAAGATTGGCAGATGGATCATGTTCCAATTTAAAAATCTCTCGTATCCATTCAGAAAGATCAAATTTAAATGCTGCTTTTAGAATCTGTTCCGCTGGAATACCTTTATTATCATTCATATACTCTTGTAACGTACCATTGAATTTAATTGAATTCGTTTTAATTATTAAATTAAAAAGAATGACATCCGCATATTTATAGGCATTATTTTCAATTGATAAAAGGACAGATTTTAGTTCTATTAAATCTATTTTCTCTTTAAAGGCAGTCGAATGACAAAGACTAATTCCTAGATTCAAATCATTTTCGAACTGCTGCATAACATCATTCTCTGAAAGATGAGCAACAGTGTTATTTAGTAATTTTTCCCCTAAAAGTGCGACTCCTTCATTTCTGAAATTTGAAAGTAAATGAATGAACATCCACTGCAAAGAGCTGTGAAATAGATGAATTGGTTTTAGTTGTAATTTATTGAAATAAAATTCCTTTTCTGTTTCCTTTAAAATTGCAATGTCCAGTATATGAATAAGTTCATGTAAGATGAACGAAAAAAATATTTTCCCTTTTTTTTCATCAAAGAAGTCTGAATATAAATTAGCGTAGAGGTAAAAGCAAAAAATCGAATCACTGGATTCTTTTATTGAAAGAGAAGATTTTATTAAATCATTATCAGAACTGTTAACATAAATCTTTATAGTAATAGTTGAAACATTCAGTGAGTGAATTTTCTTTATTTTCGTAAATTCGGTAAGAAATCCCTGCTTAAATTGGTCTAAGAAATACTCTTTTTTCTCTTTGTAATTGACAAGTGAATGTACATTGATAAATTCTTGTTCAAGGTGTTTACAAATAATTAATTCAAATTTCATTAGCACAATAATTGATAAACAAATATAATATATAAAAGACAAGAAGATTAGGTTTGGATATAAATTAATAATTCGAATTTAGTGTAAGTAAAAATAGTTATTTTTACAAGGATTTACTGATGATAAGGTGTTGTTTTCAAATATAACTTTTTTTAAATATATGCAGGTACTATGAATATTGATTTTAATTCCCGCAAAATTGGATAATATTTTAATTTCTATTGGAGGTATAATTGATTTAGAACAAGTTTTTGCTATCTACAAATCCTCATTTCCTGATAATGAAAGACATCCGGAGCAAGTAATAATTGATAGAATTACAAATAAAACATCTACACTTTTTATTGCTCAAGAGGGGAATGTCATCCAGGGCTTTGCATTAGTGCATGATTTTAAAGGTACTGCATTTGTGTTATTAGATTATTTAGCGATTAATAGTAAAAAAAGAAATAGTGGTATCGGCTCTAAAATGCTGTCATTTTTAACGGAAAGACATGCTACAAAAGAAAAGATAATGATCATTGAGGCAGAAAATCCTTTATTTGGTGATAATAAAAAAGAAAGACAAATGAGAATGAATTTTTATTTAAAAAATGAAGCTTCAGTTGTTAATAATATTAACTATCTTTTGCCTCCTTTAGACGGCACAAATCCAACAGAAATGAATTTATTAACTGTATCGAAATTACCAACGAACTTTACAAAAGATGAATTGATAAAATTGGTCAAGTTAATTTATTTTAATGTCTACAATAGATTTGAGAGTGACGAATATTATAAAAAAACAATAGAATCCATTCAATCAAATTAATTATGACAAGTATCGAATTTTGGAGTTTACTCGTAGATTCCCTTTCAACAATTTTAGCCGCTATTGCCGTTTTACTTTATGTGTTCATTTGGCAACAGGACCGATCATCTTCTACCTATGATGTTTTTGATAATCTTTACCTAGATATTCTCAAAACCGGAATTGAGCATCCACATTTGAGAAATTCTCAATTATCAAATAATTATAAAGAAGCTTATGATTTAAATGAAAAAATTCAATATGAATCATATGCTTTTATTTGTTGGAATTTTGTAGAGACGATATTTGATAGAGGAGATGAAACTTTATTAATTACGTGGATTGGCGTTCTTGAAACGGAAAATAAATTACATAGACCTTGGTTTGATGATGCTGAAAATCAAGTAAAATTCAAAGAAAGTTTCAAATCTTTTGTTGCGGAAAAATTAAAATAATCCTAGCGTTAAATTGCTTAGATAAGTTTTTAGTATATAATTGTTATGTACTTAGAAATTCATCGTATAGGAATTAGCTTCTTTTTTTAAGAAATTACTAGATACAAATTGAATAAGCAAAAAAAGGTTTAAATTTATAAAAAAAATAATATGAAAAAAAACACTACTTTAAGATCAAAATTATTTTGGGTTGGTGAGCATTCTTATGAGTTGTACAAAAATACAGATAACCTTATTTTAGACAATTTTGATAATCAAGTACTTCTTTATCAGAGGCTTGATAATTCTGTCGTGAATGAAAAAGAGATTGTTTTTTTGGATGAATTTTTTCCAATGAATACGAGAGAGTATTGTGTTTTGGATCTCCAAAAACCAGTATCTCTTTTCATGAAAGATCGAAAAATACCTTTCGAAGAAGGCGTTATTATAGGCGATGCTTCAGAAATTTTAGTTCAAACAGTTGTCGAGGTTGGAACTTTAGATCTTGTTGATGAGGATTCTTTAGGAAAAACAGTTGCCGATTTTGATTTAGTTCATAAAATGGATAGTTCTGCAGAATTTAATAAAGTGGATGTTTCAAATTTTTCAATTTTATTTTTAAAAGAAGCAATGCTGTTTAAAGATACTTTAGAAGCAGCGAAACTTATAAAAAATAAAGCTCCCAAAACATTCAATAAAGTAATTTCTGAAAAAGGGGATAATTTAAAAATGAATGAATTTCTATTTCATCTTGAAAATGGATTAGAAGAAGCAATTAGTAAAAGTGAGGGGGTAGAATTATATGCAATATAGAATTAACTATGGATAAAAAAAGTGCTATTATATTTAATGAGTTAATTCATCGGTTTTCTAAACCGATAGAGCGAGTTATAGCTAAATATTTTCAAAATTCAATGGATCGCGACGATGTTTACCAAGAAGTTATGATTCATATATTTGAGCAGTTAAAAAAGATAGAAGGTGATGATTTTTCTAAATGGGAAGCTGAATCATGGATTAAGGTCGTTGTTAAAAATAAATGCATTTCAATTCTACGTGTTGTTCAGCGCGATTCTAAAAAAGAAAAGTCAACGGTAGACGATTCTCATCTCGATTTTGAAATTGCAAGTTCTTCTTTTGCAGATAAACCAATGGTTGATTCAGCAAGAAGTTTAAAGAGTTTTAAGGTAGAAGATTTGCTGATGCAGTTAAATGAACGTGATCGCATGCTGATCATATTGCGCTATTTTAAGAATTTATCAATTAAAGAGATTAATGAGATTTCTGGATTATCTAATTGTGCAGTTTATCTCCTAAGAGCCATTGAAAAATTGAAAAAAATTGTTGGAGCAGAAACTTTTTACCTGTATTTTGATGATTTTATTATTGAAGATTAAATTCAACAAGTACTATTCTTGATAAATAACAATGAATGCCACTTATAACAACTGAATTAGTAGGAGTGCCAGTAGAACAGATAAAGGCCATTTAAATCGAAGTACTGCCGATCGTGAGATGAAAATAATTCGACAACGGGAATATGAAAACAATTTAGTTTAATTGTGAGAAAATACGATTCTACTATTCTACAGTGCCCAATTAAATCATGCTGCATGTATGAAAATATTTCATCTGTATTTTATTTTAAGTATTAATTTCTGATTTTTTAATTAAAAGTCGTTCAAAAATCCGCTTAAAAATTCATTTCTTTCGCCGCCAATTGAATGTACCCAATCCAAATAAACAGTCGAGCGAAAGTTGGTGATTTCTTCTACAATAGAAGCGTATGATCTATCTTTTTCAAAAGTTGAAATGATATCGGGATGGTTTTTTAGAAATTGATCAAAATCAGGATATTTTACTTTATTAAAAACGCGCTCATCTGCTAGGAAAACGATACAAGTTAGTTGCTTGTCTTTTTCAGGCGAATAATACACACCAGTTTCAATAGTTTTATTACCCAATTGCATTAAAAGGGTTTTTAAAGACCTATTTGGTTTATCTTTTTGATTACTTTCTACCTTAGTGTTTTCTGAAACATCATTTAAAATCGTAAGAATTTTATCTTTTCTCCATTGTTCAAATGCTCCATAGGTATAATACTCTTCATGGCTCAAACGCAATCCCCTTGCAATTTCTTCAGCAGTGTCAAACATTTTATTATTAAAAGATTGCAAAGCTAGGCCTAAATGTATAGGTACATCTTTAGGTTCAATATTATCAGCCATTATGACAAACATTCCACATTTTATATTTTCCATGATCTTTATAATTAATGATTTTTGTCCTTATATTCTATCAAACGTTTTTTTATGAGATTTATAACAAGAAAAAATGTAATGAAACTAGAAGGATAACGTTTTATTAAAAATAATTAAAATTTTGTGTCATGATAGCAGAAGATTTAAAAAAATACAATGAGATTAAGGAAGAAGTTCGCTTAGCCATGAGTAAGAAGTCAAAATTACCTATACTATTAGTTTTGATAATTAGTAGATTAATTCTTTTGATTTCAAACGAACTAACACTATGGTTAATGTCATTATTTATGTATGCTTTATTCTTTCTCTTTGGTTTTCTTGAATTTACTCCTCTTAAAGGTTTAATTTTTTTATTGGTTCATTTTTTTCAATGGGAATTATCTTTAAAAAAAATATCTAGTGAAATAGTGGAAGATGGAAGAGAATTTGAATTTTATATAGTAGCTTATAGAGAACTCAAAGAAGATCAAAAAAAATAAAATTATTTACTAGGTTTTTGTAAGAATAAATTGCCTTTCCTTTCTTTTTAAATAATTTATGTTTAGAAGAAAAGTAAAGATAAATTCTGCCCTTTTTTTTATATCTTTTTTGAAATAAAAAATAAAAATAGGAGGAGATATTTAGTCAAAAATGCATACATTTGATATGAATATTTATTATCTAAAAATGAAGCTGTATTTATAGCTGTAATTCAATTTTAAGAATGATTCAACACTATAGTTGTACGCCATATCAAGAATTATTTATAGCACAAGATAGAAATTGGTCTTCTTCATCCGTTAATGTACTTTCGGGTATTGCTGTATTTTCAAATAACGTTGACGAAATAAAGTTAAAGCAGAGTTTAGTTCGATTAGTGAATGAATCAACTTGGACTAAGTTGGAAATCGATTTGGATTTAAATTGTTGGAATATTAGTGATCAACTCAATGGGACTTTTTCACTTCATACGATTGAAAATGTTGATTTATCAACAAATACACAATTATGGCAAATTTCATTGTCAATTAATGAAGATGGTAATTGGCAATTATTGCTTAGGATGCATCATGTTTTGGCTGATGCCCATTCTTTTCAATTGTTTTGGAAACAATTATTAAATCTTTACGAGCATAATTATCTATATGATTGGAATATTCAACCTAGTGCGGTTGAAGTGCCAAAAAAATCCGACCTAGTTGGGATAAAAAAGCTTCCAGATATCGGTTTAGGTAAAATAAAAAGACTTGATTTCGAATTGGATAATATTAAAGAGATCGAATTTTTCTGCGCAACGAAAAGGATAAGTGCTTCAACTTTATTATTAAAAATATTAATTGATGCATTAGATGAGCTGGAACTTATTCTTGAGACCCCCATGCAAGTAGGTATGGCACTTAGAAATAGGTATAATAAGCTGCAAAAAGAAACATTTCAATCCGCTGTTAATTTTTTGCCTCTAAAACATGAAATTCAACTAAGCGATATTGAATTAAATGTTCGAAGTTTATTTAGATTTCAGTCGTACCCACTAATTTCTTGGTTAAGAGAAACGGGCTGTCAAAGAGCATTTAATGTTCTTTTTTCTTTTCAAAAAGAGAAGTATGACCATCAGATTGGTGATGGAGTATCTGCTAATTTCGAGTTTAAGCCACCGTTACAAGATGAGAATGTATTGAGTTTACATATTCTTGATTACGGAAATAGTACTTTCAAATTTCAATTTGACGTTAGGTTGGATATTGCGATTGAATCTTTTTGGACAGAGTTTGTCATGAATTATAAGAAGAGATTAGAGAATTTTATTAGAGGGAGAACTGAATCGATTTCTTATAATACTGCAGTTCTTAAGAATAATTTTCCTCAAAAGAATGACCTATTTGAACTTTTTGAGAATGCAGCAGATACTAAGTTGGCTTTAATCATAGGAGAGCAAAACTTCACTTTTGGAGAAGTAAGGAATGCTGTTGATAATCTGGATATTTCTGGTGATAAATTTCATATTTTAATTCCGAATCGTTCATTTGAGAATATTATTCATATATTAAAAATATGGAAGGCGGGAGGCTTTATTACGTTTAATGATGTTCAAATAGAAAATATTTTTGAGAGTAAAAGATACTTGTATTTATGCGAAACATCCGGTTCAACAGGGCGTCCAAAGCAAATATTAATTGGTAGAGAAGGAATTGAATCGCTGCTTTTTTCTTGGAATAAAGAGCTTGATTTGAGTAATGACAGTGTGCATTTATCTACTTCAGACCAGAAATTTGACGTTTTTTTTGGTGATTTAT
>Ga0209190_1003764_pt1 | contig 10012 bp, 6 predicted proteins | sample M_140205_XF_Meta_FD_187315 | JGI IMG/M metagenome (GOLD analysis project Ga0209190, IMG submission 187315) | Freshwater microbial communities from Lake Montjoie, Canada to study carbon cycling - M_140205_XF_MetaG (SPAdes) (version 2) | ecosystem: Environmental > Aquatic > Freshwater > Lake... | reverse complement strand
TAACCGTTCTTCTGCGCCGAAGCCGAGAGCGCGATATCGGGCACATCCCGGAAGTTGTCATTGGGAACGCCGGGGCCTGTCTGCCAGGCGGGCTTCGCAAAGAAGGAGCTGACACCGCCTCCCGAGGAGGCGAGATTTCCGGTTGTCGAGTCATTCCAGGCAGTCTCTGGAATGTACGAAAGGACAGAGGCCTTGTTCACGTCGTTTATGGCATTCCAGTAAGTGCCGGTCCCTTCGGTGAAGGTGGTGCCGCCGATTCCGGTGACTTCAGGAATACTCGCCGGAGCGTCCACTGCCAGTTCCGCCACGGTTCGGGAAGTGCTGGTGAAACAGTCGGCAGCCCCGCTGTCCCCTGATGCCGCAACCCAGGTAATCCCTTGTGAGGCCGCCCGCTGGGCGTAAGTGCGCAGCAGGCCAAGATCCACGGCCCCCAGTTCGGCTTCGCAGAGACCGTAACTCATGCTAATGACAGGGGCCAGATTCTGGTCGATGGCGTAGTAAAGGGCGTCGGTCACGTCGTCCGAGTAGACGTAGATGATGGTCGCGTTCCTGGCCACGGCACCGGTCCAGTCAATGTCCAGAATCGCCTCTCCCACGTCACCGGCGCTGATCCCCGGATCGACCGTCCCCGGAACCAGGACAATTTGGGGGTCATTGGCCGGAAGATTGAAGCTGGAGCGAAACAGCTGCAAATCCGTGAGGGGGACCTGGCTTTGTCCGACCACCACGATCTTCTGCCCGACACCCGTGATGTTCTGTGCATAGAGGGGCTTCAGGTTGTAGAGGATCGCGTAGTCATCGGGGGCCAGATAGTGGGTGCCTGAGCCTGGTGAGGTGTATCGGGGCGCAGTGTATCGGGGATGACGCAATCGGAAATCATGGAGACCGCGAACAGCTGCAATCCTGCCTTGCAGGGCAGCGCCCACGGAGGGTTCCGCGACATTGGCGAAGTGGGTCTCTCCGGCGACCGAGTAGCGGTGAATTTGAGTTCCGAAGGCAGCCTCCACTTTGCGGAGCGAGCCCTCGAAGCCAACCGCAGTTCTGCCGCGCGCGATGGAAGTCACCTGCAGGTCCTGGCTCTCCAGCCAGGTGACAGCTGAGGTGATCTCGGTATCCGAAGCACCAAATCTCTGCGCGTAAGCCTCCGGACTCAGCCAGCTGTGATACTCCGGAGATGCCGGATCCTGCTGCCTTACCAGTAACTGATCCAGGGCAGCCTGACGTTCCGGGGGAATGGCAAAGACAAGCTGGAGGCCTCGCATGGTGCTATCCGGAGCCCGCCCGAGGTCCGGAGCACTTCGCAGTGCAGGCTGGACGTGCCCACGCAGCGTGGTGCGCCGACCCTGTCCCGCGACCGCGAGGCAAAACAAAACTGAAGTGACAACTATCCCCGAGACACGCCGCATGTTTGCTCCTTACTATTATTGAGGTTCGACGGCAAAAAAGTACACTCTCATTGGCGCGCTCGCCCTGATGGTAGTTCTGCGAGTTGCCCTGCTTCCCATCTGGCCGATCGCCTTGCCGTCCATCTATGACGGGTTCAGCTATCTTCTGGCCGGGGACACCTTCGCGCATGGCCGCCTCGCGAACCCGTCGCACGCGCTGCCCGAATTCTTCGAGACCCTGGAGGTCCTCCAGCAGCCAACCTATGCCTCACGCTACCCGCCCGGCCAGGGCCTGATGCTGGCTGCCGGGCAGGTGTTGTTCGGCCATCCGTGGTTCGGGGTCTGGATGAGTTGCCGCATCCTGCTGAGTGCCCTGCTCTGGGCCGGCTGCGCCTGGCTGCCCCGGAAATGGGCCCTGGCTGGACCGCTTCTGATTCTCCCCATTTGCCTGTCCGGTTACTGGATGAACAGCTATTGGGGCGGCGCTGTTGCGGCGACCGGGGGCACTTTGATGCTGGGGGCTCTCGGCTGGCTGCGCCGGAGTCCGGCCCGGCCACAGATGCAGTTGGTCCTGATGGCACTCGGCGCCGTGATCCTGGCTTGGAGTCGGCCCTTCGAAGGCGCTTTGCTGGCGCTGCCCATTGCCTTCGTGACCTTTCGCACTGTCCGGACCCCGAAGAGCTGGCTCATTCCGGCTCTGGTGGTTTTGGCCGGTGCAGGCTGGCTCGGAGACTACAAGTACCGGGTTACCGGGTCCGCGCTCAAAATGCCCTACCAGGCCTACTTTGACCGGTATGAAACGATCCCTCCGCTGCTCTTTCTCCCCACCGTCGAGCCGGGGAGCAGAAATTACGGGCACTTCAATTTTGAACTGATGGACAACACCTGGATGCGGGCCCGAGGGGATTCCGCTCACCAGCCGGGGTTTCTGCTCAGAAGGGCACGGGAGTGGATGGCGTGCATCGCCACGTTCACGGGTAGTCCCCTGTGGACCATCCTCCTGGCCGGCATGTTGCCCTTGTTCCTGCGCGGGAAGGAGACTCGGTTCCTCGGGGCGCTACTGTCTTTGGTGGTGGTGGCGACGCTGGCAGAACCTGGCAGAACCTGGCCTGTTTGCTCACTACATGGCTCCGTTTACTCCCGTTTTCGGCATCCTGCTTGTATTTGGAATTCGGCAACTGAAAGTTATTGGCATCGTTTGTTTCGTTCTCCTGACAGGTTATGTCTGGCTTGGTTTTGCTCCGCGGGTGGCTCAGGGCAGGACTCCGGACCGCTTTCGGAGTGCCAACGCTTATCGCGCACAGAGGGAAGCCGGACTACCGGACAACCCCAGTGGACACGTGGTTTTTGTACACTACACGGTGGCGAAGGTCCCTCATGCCGAGTGGATCTTCAACACTGCGGAAATAGACAAGCAGAAGGTGATCTGGGCGCAGGATATGGGGCCCGCGAAAAACCGGGAACTGCTTGCCTGCGACCCGAACCGCAGCTTCTGGTACTTCGAGCCGGACGAACCGGGAGCCAGCATCATCGACTACGGGCAGAAACCTTAGAGCTGCATCTTGGCCAGCAGGGCCGGGTAGCGGGGATCTTCGCGCAGACTATCGAAAATCGGGTTCGACTTCAGGCCCAGGATGTTGGGGTCGCGATCGGTAATCGCCTGATCCAGAAGTTCGAAGGCGCTTTCCGTGTCTCCGAAGGCGGTGTACACGTAGGCGATACTGACCGGGGAGATGTAGTCGCCCGAAGCCTGTCGTTCAATCGACTGCAACAAGGGCCGTGCGGCCACCAGATCCCCGGAGGCAGCCAGCGTCATCGCTTCCAGAGAGGCCACGAATTTGCTGTCGGCATCGGCCTCGCGAGCCCGGGCGTAGCAGCCCGCAGCCTCCGCAAAATGGCCGGATTGCGTGTAAACCTGGCCCATCATAGCGTGCGCGAGGTAGTATTGCGGGTTCATATCCAGCACCTTGCCGAACTGGGCGATGGAGAGGTCAAAATTACGCTGCAGGTAGTGCAGGAAGCCGAGGTGGACGCGGAACAGGATGGAGAGCGGGTCGAGCGAGAGCGCGTTCTGCACCTGCGTGATGGCTTCGTCCAGACGCCCGGTGGGCCGCAGGAAGAAGAAAGAGTACATGTCGCGGGCAACGGGCGACGCGCCGTTGAGGTCGATGGAGCGGACCAGTTCGCGTTCAGCACCTTCCCAATCCCAGTCGTAGAGGGCCAGAATCGCACCAAAAGTCGCATGGGCTTCGGCGACGGTGTCGTCCAGATCCAGAGCCTTCCGGACAGCGGCTTTGGCTTTCGGCATCACTTCGCGGGGCGGGGCGAAACCGAGGAAGCCCTCCGAAAACCAGGCAGATGCCAGCCCGTCGTGGGCGAGGGCATAGGAAGGATCGAGGCGAATGGCTTCTTCGAATAACTGCTTCGAGGCGTCGAGGCCTTCGCGAGTCATTTTGTAGAGTTCATAGCGACCGCGCAGGTAAAGATCGTAGGCTTCCACGTTTTCGGTGAAGCGGCGGATCACCATCACGGTGGAGGCAGGGGCTGTGGGCTGGCTGGTCTCGTTGGTCAGGCGGGTCTTCAGGTGGCCGACGATGGAGGCGGAAATCTCGTCCTGAATCTCGAAGACATCCGTCATTTCGCGGTCGAAACGCTCGGACCAGAGATTACTGCCATCGGCAATGCTGATGAGCTGAACGCTGATGCGGACCCGATTGCCGGATTTGCGGACACTGCCTTCGAGGACGTTGGCGACGTTGAGCGTTTCGCCGATCTTGCGAACGTCCTGTTGGGCTCCGCGAAAGACGAACGCTGAGGTTCGGGCGGTGACGCGCAGGTTCGGGACATGCGTCAGAGCGTTGATGATTTCTTCGGCCAGGCCGTCACTGAAGTACTCATTTTCCTTGTCCGAGCTCATGTTGACGAACGGCAGCACGGCGATGGAAGGGGCCTGCTTCACCGGGGCTGACCGGGACCAGACGCCGGAGGCGAGAGACATAACCCCGGACCGGGTGGCGAAGTAGATCTCTTCGAGCGCGGCCTTCACGTCGGACATGGCCTGGTAGCGCTGGTCGGGGTCCTTTTTCATGCAGCGGGAGAGGACGTCCTGCAGTTCGGAGGGCGAATCTACACCGGCTTCCACGAGAGATTTCGGGGCGTCGCGGAGGACGGCTGCCAGCGTTTCGAGCCCGGATTTCCCGTGGAAGGCACGGGCTCCGGTGAGCATTTCATGAAGCACGGAGCCGAAGGAGAAGATATCGGACCGGGGATCGATCCGGCGACCCTGCGCCTGTTCCGGCGACATGTAGGCGACGGTGCCGATGATGGCACCTTCGGCGGTTTTGGGACCGGTGGCGAGGTGGACGGAGCGGGTAACATCGTCGTCACCGTCGAAATCGAGGGCGCCCCCGCTTTCTTCACCGGAGAGCTTGGCGAGGCCGAAATCGAGAACCTTGGCGAGGCCTTCGGGCGTGACCATGACGTTGGCGGGCTTCAGGTCGCGGTGGACGATGCCGATGTTGTGAGCGGCGGAGAGCGCGTCGGCCATTTGCATGCCGAGCTTGATGGTATCCACGACAGGGATCTTGCCGGCGGCGATCATGGCGCCCACGGTCTGGCCCCGAACGAGTTCCATGACGATGGAATCGCCGGCACCTCCTCCATGAGCGGCGGTCACGATGTCGTGGATCGTGATGATATTGGGGTGGTTGAGGGAAGAGGCCGCGCGGGCCTCCTGTAGGAATCTGGCGCGCATATCCGCCGATTCTGCGGACGAAGTGATGAGGACTTTTATGGCGACGTGGCGACCTAGTTGAGTGTCGCGAGCCTTATAAACTGCACCCATTCCGCCTTCCCCGAGCTTCTCGAGAACTTCGTAATGGGAGATGGTGGTGCCGATCATGAATAAAGTGCCTGAAACATGAGTGTTACATACGGCATATAATGGAGGCAGCGGAATTGTGCACCAAACAGGGGTCTTCCGCGTCATAACAATATATGAACAGCCGCGCCAAATTTCTCGTCGTTCTGTCTTCCACCGGACTGGTTGCATTTCTCCTCCTCGGCGCGGTTGTTTCGCAGAGTGTGGCGGCCGATACCAACACCGGGCGGAATGGAGTTTACCCGCATATTGCGGTCTACTCCGAAGTGCTCTCGAGGATCAAGAGCGAATACGTTGCCGAACCCGACATGAATGGTGTGTCGCTGGGCGCGGTGAACGGGATGCTGGAAGCGCTCGATCCTTATGCCAGCTTCCTGAACGCCACGCAGTTCAAGGAATACGTCAAGAACTACGACACTTACAAGGGCGAACTGGGGCTGGTACTGGCCAAGAAGTTCGGGTACATAACGGTGGTTTCGGTAGTTCCGGGGTCGCCGGCGGACAAAGCTGCGCTGACGACCGGCGATTTCATTGAGACGATCAAGGGTGTCGGCACCCGCGATATGCCTCTCGCGTTTGCTTCATTGCTGCTGAAGGGCGAACCGAATTCGACGATTGATCTGACGGTGCTGCGTCGGAAGCCGGAGCCGCAGAAGCTGACGATGACACGTGCGGTGCTGACGTACCCTGCGGTGGAGTCAAAGCTGATGCCCGAGGGTGTCGGCTACATCAAGGTTTCTGTGCTGACCAATGGCAAGGTGAAGGAAGTGGCGACGGCGGTTGCGGCGCTGGAAAAGCAGGGTGCGAAAAAGCTACTGCTGGACCTGCGTTTCTGTGCGACGGGTGACCCGGAAGACGGCGCTGAACTGGCCGGGCTTTTCCAGGGTACGGGCACATTGACCTACGCGGAAGGCCAGAAGTATCCGAAGAAGATCTATTTGGGCGACGAGAAAAAGGTGATCAGCAAACTTCCGCTGGTCATCATGACGAACCGCGGCACTGCGGCGGCCGCTGAAGTGGCTGCTGCTGCGCTACAGGGGAACAAGCGTGCGGCTCTGGTTGGCGAACACACTTACGGAAACGCTTCGGTGCGCCGCCCCATTACGATGGAAGACGGCAGCGCGATCATCCTGTCGGTGGCGAAGTACTACACGCCGGAAGGCAAGTCGATTCAGGACAACGGCGTGACACCGGAAAATATGGTCGTGGAACAGGACCAGAATGCGGGTGATTCTGATGACGACGGGATTCCGGATGTGCCGACGAAAGGTCCCTCTGAGGACATGATCCTGAAGAAAGCACTGGAAGTTATCGCGAAGAAAGCTTAGAACTTCTTCAGTTTGGTAATTGAGAGGGGAAGTGGCTTTCGGGCTACTTCCCCTTTTTGTTTTGTACGGCGGATTTTGTTATCTCCAGTCGAAGTGTGGCCTGGAGATCCGGCAGGAAGGCTTTCGTCGGCAGCCAGAACTGGGCCTAAGTGTTGCGGAATCAGCGGCGAGTTTATTTCTACAAGACGTGACCGGGGCCAGCGCGGATTCTACATCAGACGCTTACGCCATGTCTCGGGATCGCGGGACGTATGAAAAAACGCTCGAACCGTGACGAGGTCAGCGGTCGGCTTGTAAAACAGGGCATAAGGACACTTGCGAATTACTGCGCGCCGATAACCGTTGGAAACAGCCTGGTACATGAGCTGCCAACGCCGGATCCGGCCTATGCAGGCGTCAATTGAAACCAGCAGTTCCTCACCGCGGCCTGCTCTCAGATACCAGATATACGCCTCCGCGATGTCCAGTTCGACTTCCGGAGCGAAGTCTACTTCAGGCAGCATGGTGCGCACGAACACGGCGCTTTACTTCGTCCCACGAAAGGGTGGGCACAGGGTGCGACTTCAGATTCGCTTCACGCCTTTCAAGTTCCTTTATCTGCCAATCGTGAACCGGGATGTCTTCGGGATGGGCCATGATGTCGTCCCAGAGGTCCTCGACGAGTTGAATCTTCTCAGCAGGACTCAGGTCGAACACTGATGTTACGGTCATGCGCCCATGATAAGCCTTTACGTGCGACAAAAAAGCCTTCCCGGTTTATCGCCGGGAAGGCTTTTAGTTTGTGGTGCAGTCGGGGCTACTTCGTGCCGGGGAGGCCGAAGCAGTAGAGGATGCTGTCGTAGGTGCCCATGTAGACCCTGCCGTTGGCTACGGCTAGTTCTCCGAAGTGGACCCAGCTTTTGACCTGGTTTCCGCTGGAGTAGAGTTCCTTGCCGGTCTGGCCGTCGAGGGCGTAGAAGGTGGCGTGGGTGGAGGCGGCGATCCGCATCTTGCTGGAATCGCGGAGCCCTAAGTCGGGGTAGGCCTGGAAGGTGTTTTCACCGGAGGCTATGGCGAAGACGACTCCGTTGGCGATGACGGGTGGCTCGGCTTGGTCCATGTCGCGGGACAGCCAGGCTGGGGTGAGCTGGAGCTTGCCGTTCTTCTCTTCCACCTTGAAGGCTGCGATGCCTCCCTTGGTGACGGGGCCGTTGGAAACGGGCACCTTGAACTTCGGGTGGGACGGTCCCCAGAAGGGGGTCAGAACCCAGCGGGTACCCTGAGCGTCTTCCCAGGTGGCCATGGAGCCCCAGATACCGGCAGCGGCGAAGTTCACTTCTTCGTTGCAGATGAGGGGCGTGCGGTCGAGAGGCGTTTGGTGATCGTCGCCGCCGGCGTTTTTCACGTCCATCAGATAGACGCGGCATTCCTTGGAGGCGGTGACCATGAGTTCGCGGCCCTTGTATTTGAAGATGGCGGGCGTGACCTGGAAATCGAGGTCGCGCTTCTGGAGCCAGCTCCAATTGGAGGGGATGAAGTAGTCGACGATCTTGAGTTCGTTGCCAACGACTTTGGCTCCGATGAGGCCGTTACCGTAGGTTTCGGTTTCCTTGTCGTAGCGACCGTCACCGGTGGGGGCCCAGGCGACGCCGTTGGAGTCGATGGCAGCGCCGGAACGGCCCCAGAGACCACCGGACTTGGGGGTGGCGGACATGACGGTGTGGGTGGGGTCGTCCAGCTTCAGGGCCCACATTTTGTTGGGGTTGCCGTGGCAGCCTTGGGCGGTGGTGGTGAAGAGCACGTTGTCAAAGATGTTGAGAGCGTAGGCCTTGGCGTTGGCTCCGATGAACTGAACGGGCTGGGCGAGTTCTTCGCCATCGGCGGGGTTCAGTTTGTGGAGGCGACCGTCACCGGCGAGCGCCCAAAGAGGGCGGCGACCATCGGGACCGACCGGGCCGATGATGGGGGCGGCGAGCGCACCTTCGGGGCAGAGGGGGTCATCGTTATTGAGCCGAACATTGGAGGGTGTGGGGTAGTCCCAATGCTTCTTCCAGAGGATCTTGCCTTCGACGGCGTCAATCGCGTAGAGGTTGTCGGAAATGCCCTGGACGATGGCGATCTGCTTGTTGCCCGATGAGGTGCGGACGTTATTGAGGATCATCGGGGGGAAGAGCGAGTGCATCTGCTGGGGAACGTTGTCGAGCTGCAGTTTCCAGAGGATCTGCATGTTCTTCACGTTCTGGGGATTGAGAATGGTCTCGTTCTTCTGCCAGGCGGTACGGAAGACGTCGGCACCGTCCATGAGCCAGTCACTTCCGGCGGGCGTGGCTTGGGAAAAAGCGCTGCCACAGGCGACGGCTGCAATGAGGATAGATTTAGTGAGTCTCATGGTTATTTTCCTGTGAGTTGGGGCTGTTCGGCGAGGAAGCCGAGGCTGTAGACAAAGTTGTCGTTGGTGGAGAAGTAAATGCGGCGGTTGGCGACGGCCAGGCCGGCATTGGAGAAGGTTGTGGTCATGGTGCCGGAGTTGTAGAGGTCCTTGCCGGTTGCAGCGTCGAGGACATAGAGGACGGCGCGGGTGGCGAGGGCTTTCTTTTCAGCAACGGTGTAGAGAGTTCCGTCTTCCTTCGCGGCGCGGGAGGACTGGCCCTGCGAGAGGGCAAAGACGAGACCGTTGGCGGTGACGACAGGGGCTGGAGTGGACATGTCACGGGAGGTCCACTTCTGGGTGAGGGCGAGGTTGCCGCCCTGATCTTCGACCTGGAAGGCTACGACTGCGCCGTTCACGTTTTTGGCGGCGCCTGTGCCGGTGGGGCCCCAAACAGAGGCGTAGACCCAGCGGGGGCCGTTGTTGTCTTCTTCCCAAGTGGAGAAGGTTCCCTGGAAGCCGGAGCCATTGAATTTGGTTTCGGGCGTGGCAACAGGCTCGGTGCGGAAGAGGGGGGTGTGGTGATCGGCCCCGCCGAGGGATTTCGCGTCGAGCAGATAGAGGCGGCCATCGCGGCTGCCGGCTACGACGAGGTCACGGCCCTTGAAGCTGAAGACGACGGGGGTGATGCCGGCGGCGGGGATGCCCTTCTTTGTGGGGGCGAGGGTCCCGGCGGGCGTGAAGTAATCCTTCACTTTGAGGTCGGGGGCAAAGGCGAGGACAGTGTCGTTGTACTTGCCGGCGACCTCGCCGTTGCCGTCGGGGATCTGGGCGTAGACGGTGCCATCGGTTGCGATGGCGGTGCCGCCGGTGCCGGCTGCGCTGCCGCCTTCGGTTTCAAAGGTAAAGAGGCGAGGGGTGGCTTCGTTGAGGTCACGAACGTAGAGGGCGTTGGGGTTGCCGCCGCAGTTGTCAACGGAAGCTCCGTAGACGATGTTGTTGAGGGTATTGAGCGCGGAGAGCTTGGCGTTGGAGGGCGCGAAGGGCATGGGGGTTGCGCGATCGACGCCAG
>Ga0209190_1003762_pt1 | contig 10014 bp, 8 predicted proteins | sample M_140205_XF_Meta_FD_187315 | JGI IMG/M metagenome (GOLD analysis project Ga0209190, IMG submission 187315) | Freshwater microbial communities from Lake Montjoie, Canada to study carbon cycling - M_140205_XF_MetaG (SPAdes) (version 2) | ecosystem: Environmental > Aquatic > Freshwater > Lake... | reverse complement strand
TCAAGGTTTGAGGGGAACCGCAATTGCCACACGGGCGCCACCGTGGTCGTTCCGATTGCTGGGGTAACTCAAATATAAACCAACCAAGCAATTACTAGAGTCGCCAGGGAACCAAAAACCGCAACCGACATTTTCGCCTGGCATACGACTCTCTGGAAACCATGTGAACGTCTCAGTATCTAGATATTTACCGGTAGCGAAGTGGTACACAGCCATAGCGAGAACGTAGCCTCGCATATCCAGATAGTTCTCACCAGTAGTCCGCAAGGTATCAGGCGACAGGTTCATACTTTCCCTATTTGGACGGACCGATTTCTCTATAAAGTGGAGCGTAGGAGTACCACTCGGCTCAGAACCAGAGTATAGCGAAACTTCGCTCTCTTCGAATACAACCAATTTTTGAGACCTGAGTGCATTATGCACAGCGTCTTTATTGTTCAGATTACCCGGATCAAATATCGGAATAACGCTATCCCACCGGAGTTCCGCAGGAATATCAAAGCGTTCCCGCAGATCAATATCGACACCTAAGTACTCCTTTGTGAACTTCTGCGTTTTATCTATCCACCAGTCTAAGTTTGTCACTGTGACAACTTCAGGCGGAGCAGGAACTGTTTCCTTTTGCGGAATAGTGAATCCACGAATAACCGCTTCTTTGATCTTATCGTGGTTCTGCTCGTAGTAGGCGATTACGTCTTCGCTGAGCTCGGGGAGCATAGTGGGCATTTTCTTGGCCACCATAAGGCCAAAATTATATATACGCATGTATTGCGTACCTGAGGGTGTGATCATATTGAACTCTTCCTTTCTTGTTTTTTAATTGTGTACTTCCAGCGTCTTCCTTGTCAGTTTAGTTCGGCAAGGTACTAGATTAAAAAGAATCATAACTAATTAATTGGTATTTCTCAATAGCTGTATCGCCACCTTCTTCAATACCTCAGGATTCGCACTTCCCTTTGAAGCTTTCATTCCCTGTCCGACAAAAAACATAAGAGCGCTTTCTTTTCCTGACTTGTAATCCGCCACCACATTTGGGTTGGCTTCGATAATAGGCTTGAGCAAGACTTCAATGGCACCTTCATCGCTCTTCTGAAAAAGTCCTTTTGATTCGGCAATGGTGCGAGGATCGCCACCATCTGTCGCCATGATTGCCAAAATATCCTTAGCGCCACGAGATGAGACCTCTCCAGCTTTTATCATCTTCACAAGGCTCGCTATCTCTTCGGGTTTTGGAAACTGTTTAAAATCTTCTTTTTGATATAGTCCAGCAAGATCCACCGCTACATAATTTGACGCGAGTAAAACTTCTTCAGGTGAAAGACTTTTTGTTATTTCATCAAAATATATTGTTGCTTTCAAATCACTTACAAAAAACTCAGCATGTTGTGGTGACAACTTATATGTCTCCAAATATCTTTTTCGTTTTTCCCAAGGTAGCTCGGGGAGCTCTGCACGCAGAGATTCGATAGAAAACTCTGATACCTCGGAAAGCTTCAATTTTGGAAGATCTGGATCAGGGAAATATCTGTAATCATGAGAATTTTCTTTTTTGCGTTGTAAAAAAGTCTTTTGATTGTTTTCATCCCACCCGCGTGTTTCCTGCTCTATCTTCTCTCCTTTTTCAAGAAGGGCGATATGACGCTTTACTTCAAAATCAATTGCTCGCTCAACGGCACGGAAAGAGTTTAGATTCTTTACTTCTACTTTAGTTCCAAATTTATTTTTGTCTTTCGATACAGAAATATTTGCCTCCACACGCATCTCACCTTTCTCCATGTTTGCATCAGCAACACCAAGCGTTCGAAATAGAAGTTGTAGTTCGCGCGCAAAATCTCCTGCCTGTTTTGCAGAATGTATTACTGGTTCTGTCACAAGTTCAAGAAGTGGCAGACCAGCGCGATTAAAATCTACGAGACTGTATTCGTCACCTCCTTTTCCCTGATCGTGTGAAGACTTGGCTGTGTCCTCTTCGAGATGTATACGAGTGAGATCAACACCATGTATTGAACCACCTGATACCATGGGATATTTGTATTGACTGATCTGGTAGCCCTTAGGAATGTCAGGATAGAAATAATTTTTTCGATCAAATTCAGAAAAGTCTGCAAGATTTGAACCAAGCGCTACACCCACCTTTAATACATGCTTCACAGCCTCTTTGTTTATATAAGGTAGTGTTCCGGGGTGTCCCATACATACAGGGCAAATATTTGCATTTGGCTGTTTTTCATCGGGATCATTCTTGCACCGACAAAACATTTTGGTAAGGGTTTTTAGTTCGGCATGGATCTCCAGACCAACAGTAGTGATGTAGTCATTTTCGGACATAAGATGAAGCTATATTAGCAGATAAAGTGAATACAAAAAAGTTGTTCAATTTTTTATCAAGTTTCAGTTGACTTGAGACTCTATCCTGATATTATATTTATATTATGGCTTCGGCCTCCGAGAAGACCCGCTCAAGAGCGGGTCTTCGTTTTTTATAGGAAAGTAAGCTATGACTTTTTTCAAAATCCTCATGAAATCATCTCTCTGAATCATGCCAACTTTACGAAGAAATCGCCTAGTGCTAAGGGTTTTTATTTGACTTAAGGAGACATAATATGATGAATCCTGAAGATCAAACTTCTCAAAAAAAATCGAAGATTTAATTTGGGAGGTCATAGGTAAGATCCACACCATTTCAGTATTGAATCTTTTGATTACTAAAACAGGGCGTTTGAATTCTGAATGCTTACCATCTGTCTCTATTCCAACATTCAAACCCAAAGTAACCCACCAAATCTCTCGCTCATGCACACCAACAACCGGAAAATTTTCATTGGTTATTTTCTTTTTGTCATTCCACCTATTAAAATCTTTCATCTGTCCATGCTCACACGAAATAGCTCAAGAAAAATTTAAGATTTAATCAACTATTTATCAATAGATCTAAGAAGTTTCAAAATGTCGTCACTTAACTTCTTGATGGATACATCATCAAAAACTGAAATAATAAAATATTTTTTATTAATTAGTGGCGCGAGCAACTTAATCTTGGCTTCAACCTCTTTTTCAGCAAGTGCATCTGATTTTGTGAAGATGACATATTCTGCCTTCTTGGCGACTTCAGGATCAAAGGCTTCTAGTTCTGCACGGATAGTTTGATACACACCAACAACATCTTCATTCTCGAGAGAAACACAATGAAAAAGAATTTCTGTGCGTTTGATGTGTCGAAGAAACTTGTGACCGAGTCCCTTTCCACTAGCCGCACCCGCGATAAGTCCTGGAATATCGGCAATAATGAATTCATACAAGGCGCCGAGGTTTGGCTCAAGCGTTGTGAATTGATAATCACCAACCTTAGCATCGGCACGAGTTAGAACATTCAGAAGACTAGACTTTCCAGCATTAGGAAGCCCAATAAGAGAAGCAGTGGCTGTTAACTGTAACTCAATGATAAATTCTGAATCCTCACCCACTTTTCCTGGAGTAGATTCTTGTGGAGCAATATTTGTAGAAGCTTTGAAGTGTTCGTTACCAAGACCTCCACGACCTCCTTTCAAAATAAGAACTGGTTCACCAACATTGGTAATATCAAATGTCTTGCCGTTTGAAAGATTTGTAACGAGTGTACCTATAGGTATCTCGATGGTTAGATCCTGACCTTCTTTGCCGTGCATACTACGAGACTGTCCCTCGTCGCCATTTTCAGCAGAAAACTCTTTTTTATGTCGGTAATGTGCAAGCTTTGATAGATCGCTCACACCAACAACAAAAACGTCTCCACCTTTTCCTCCGTTTCCTCCTGCGGGACCCATGAACTCTTTTCCTTTTTCATGCAACCAACGCACAACACCGTCGCCTCCGCGACCTGCTTTAATATAAACCTTTAGTTCGTCTACAAATGCCATATTTATCTAATGTAGCACCTTTTAGTTGTTAACTCCAAGATTTGCCAATTTTAAAGCACCTTCCTTTGAGTTTGCTACGACAATAAATCTTCCATTGTGACAAAAGTTTGCATCAGATACACCAGAGGCTTCGGCAAAAGCGCTTCCAGACTTCCCTGCCCAACTTTCTGGAAATAGTTTGCGACTTTGAAAGCTTGCTCCATCTTTTCTAATAGCTGAGACTGCCCAAGTGGTCTGTTTTCCATCATTCATAATCACAAATAGCGGTTCGGGATATTTCACAAGGACATCTCTCCAAGAATAATTATTATCGAGCATAATAATTCTTTTATCTTGTGCATCTTGATACGCTTTTTCGACAGCACTTTCGCCATCAATGAAAGCTTTCGCTTTTGAAATTTCTCTCTTTAATAAAACCTGCGCTAGTGCTACTGCATTCATAAATGCTCCATCTATATCCATGTCTTTTTCTTGCCAAGTAGGAAGAAAAGAAATAATCGCGCCTTCGATAAGGTACGGTTTAAAATGCTTGCTAACTTTTTGAAAAGTATCAACACCATTATCACCAGCATCGATTGCAAGTACGAGCTTTTCTTCAATCGTATCCGCACCACGTTTTGAGCCAGCAATTCTCTCACCAAAATGTTTCCATATTAAACCAAAAGAAGCATAAGGAACTCCGTTCTCACGCTTACCTGCTCCACCTTCTTGGTGGTGATCATATCGATTTTCTTCAGGAAGATACTTAAAACCAACATCAAGCACTATGTCTTCTTGGCTTTTTCCTTCTATTATCTTTAAATCTCGAGTACGGATAATCTCAATATCTTTCACAGCCTCCTTTCCAAAAAAAATACGCAGTGCTGCTACTCCAAAAACTTCATCAGGATGAAAATTTCCACTGTGGGTTATAATCTTCATGACTGTTCTTCTAATGCTTTTTCTTCTTTCTTTATAATGAGCTTATAAATATCAAGAAGAGCTATAAATAGTGATATGGTAAGCGGACCAAGAATAAATCCCTCAGGACCAAAGAAAGTAAGACCTCCAATAATTGAAAATAGAATAATGAGTGGATGAATCTTTAAACCACCACCGATAATCTTTGGAGAAATAAAATTATCAAGAAGTCCTACAGCAATAAGCGCCCATATACCCATACCAATTCCTTGCCACAAGGTTCCTGCAACAAATACATAAGCAACAACAGGAATAAGAACGATAGAAGTACCTACTCCTGGAATCAAAGCAGAAAGCGCTGTGATTGTTCCCCATAAAGCAGGATTTGGCACACCAAAAATAGTGAAGCCTATACCAGAAACAATACCCTGACACAGAGCCACTACAATAGACCCCCCAATAATAGAACGTACGGAGGTGCGAAGTTTTTTAATAAGCACGTCGGTATGTTCACGCGGGATAGGGCTGTGTTCCTGAAAAAGTTTAATGAATGAGTGGCCATCCTTAATAAAATAATACAGTGCAAAAAGTCCCAAGAAAAGTCGTATACCGATACTGATAGTTCCCGCAAAGAAAGAACCTATGTTTTTTAATAACCATGTAGATGCAACTGTAACGTAGTTTCTTAAATCAAGTGTGACACCAGGAAAAAATGCTTCTACTTTGGAATTAAAAGAATTTTGAAGCGCATCTATAGTGAGTGATACATTACTGTCGTTTGAAGCAACGTGATAGTAAGCACTAGTTGTTTCATTAAAGACCTGCGCAGCAATGAGGAAAAGGGGGATGATGATAAGTGCTACTAAACCAAATAACGTAACAAAGGACGCTAAAACACTATTACCCCTAAAGGCTTCTAGTATTTTTTTATGTATAGGATAAATAAGTACAGCAAAAGTTGCCGACAAGATAAGTGTCGTCATGAAAGGCATGAATACAAGAAAAGAAAGTACTCCTACTAAAATAAGAATTATAAGAAAAAAATAAGTTTCGGGTTGTGTGTAAGGAGTTCTATTAGGCATAACTAATATTATAAGCTAAAAAATAAATAAAGGTAGAGCAACCCCGCAAGGATACGATATATACCAAAAACCACAAAGGAGTGATGCTGAACGTAAGAAAGCAACCACTTGATCACAAAGATAGCCGTAATAAAAGAAACTACAAAACCCAAAAGAAGAAAACCGACTTCTTGACCAGTGAAAGCCCATCCACTTTTCACCAAATCAAGTCCAGTAGCTGCAAACATGGTAGGAATAGCCAGTAAAAAAGAGAACTCAACCACAGCCTTGCGGGAAAGTGACATTGCTTGCCCTGCAACTATTGTAGTCCCAGAGCGTGACACTCCTGGAACAACAGCAAGGACTTGGGCAATACCCAAATATACTGCTGTTTTATATGGTACTTCTGCGACAGTGTTAAATTTTGCAGGAACTTCCCTCTTACTCTGCCATATTTCAAATACTATAAGAATGATACCTCCAATAATAAGTGAATAAGCAACAACTAAAGCATTTCCTAAAAGAAAACTCTTAACAAACTTGTAAAGAATGAGCCCAAGAAATGCTGTCGGTATAAAAGCTGCTAGAACTTTTTTCCATGTCTCAATATTATTAAATATAGTCTTGCGATAAAAATACACAACTGCAAAAATAGCTCCAAGTTGAATAAATATTTCAAAACTCTTTAGAAACTCAGAACTAGGTATAGCAAGAGTCTTTGAGGTGAGTATTAGATGCCCAGTGGATGAAATAGGGAGAAATTCAGTGATTCCCTCGATGATACCTAAAATTATGGAGTCTAAATATGACATTAGTCAGATTATACATTAAAAAAGCGGCGAGGCGTAGAAACCCCGCACGCTGTATAATTAGGCCTTGCCCTTCGCTTCCATGAGATGAAAAACTTTTCGCGAAAAGGAATCAATTTGAAACAGCACCTCAGAACTAACTGATTCTGTAAGAGTGAGGACCACAACAACATAGTGTGAATTTGGTCCCTTCACCACCCCAACATCATTGACCCACCGAAGTGTCGGGGCTGGAGGATCTACAATCTCAAGCCATCCGCCTTTGCGATAGTAATCATCAAATTCTGGGATCCATAGACCTGTCCTACCTGCACGATTCCACTTGTGCATGTAGTCCTTTAGTCGCTCGGACACCCACAAACTCACCAGTCTATCCGTCTCGATGAGATAAAATAATTCAGCAAGATGTCGAGCCGTTGAGACAGTAACTTTCGAAAACTGATAGGTTGGTTGTGCTTTGAGCTTTGAAACATGAGCGTCGCTGACTTCGCTTCCCTTCCATCCATTCGCGAGGATGATGTGTTCATTAATGTCTTCAAGACCAACAAGTGATACGAGAGCATTCGAAGCCATATTATCGCTCCGTGTTAGCATGAGATCTAGAAGCAGGTCGATTGTTACTTCATCTCCAACTTTAATTTCGGGCCGGTGATCTCTCTTTGAACCCGACGGAAATATTTGAATCGATCCAGACAACCGATCATCTTTATTTTGTCTCATGACCTTAATCTTGTCTTCAAGATTAAAAATTCCACCCTCAGCTTTACGGAGGACTTCTGCTGCAGCAAAAACCTTCCAGATACTAGCTGGGTAGATGAATGCATCCAAATTGTAACCAATAACCTGAGGTTTTTCTGAAGTTTTTGTTAGATCGATCACTGCAAAGGAAAATTCCCTAGGCTTTGGATCAATACCATTAACGATGTTTTCTGTATTCATAAGATTAACTGTACGTAAAGAACTTTTTGGGTACAGTATATTCTTTTCTAATTAAATCAACTACTTCTTCGCGATCTCAAAATGCATCATTATCTTCACCACTTCATCTTCAGTAGCCTGAGACATCTCTTTATATAGTCTTAATCCTTCTTTTCGATATTCTACCAATGGATCGCGCTGTCCATACGCTCGCAGGTTCACGCTTTGTCTTGAGTAATCCATGAGCTCGAGGTGATCGATCCAGAAAATATCTATAGACTGCAACATCACCTGACGTAAAACATTTGTAAAATCCTGAGCCGGTAGCATTGCTTTTTTGTCTTCAATCATCTTTTTTTCCTCGTCTGAACGTTTTTCAAAAATCTCATTCCATAAAGTAATTACATCTTCATCTGTTCCTGTAAGAATCTTTCTTCGTCTATCGTATACAGCCTTACGTTGTGTAGAAAGAACATCATCATATTGAAGCACTCTCTTGCGGGCATCAAAATGAAAACCTTCAATCTTTGTTTGTGCATTTTCAAGACCTCGAGAAATAAGTCCTGCTTGAATTGGTTCGTCTTCTGGAATACCAAAACGTCCCATCATGCTTTTAATAGTGTCTGTTGCAAAAACTTTCATGAGATCATCTTCAAGCGAAACAAAGAATTGAGTTGCACCAGGATCTCCCTGTCTTCCAGAACGTCCTCGTAGCTGGTTGTCGATGCGACGCGCCTCATGACGCTCTGTACCAAGTACAAACAATCCTCCGAGAGATTTTACTTCTTCATATTGTTCAGGTGTTGATTGTGGACCACCAAGCTTAATATCCACTCCACGACCTGCCATGTTTGTAGCAATTGTTACAGAACCCTTTTTTCCTGCTGCCGCTACAATTTCTCCTTCCCTTTCTGCAAACTGAGGTTTAGCATTAAGAATTTGGTGTTTTACCCCTTCTTTTTTTAGATAATCAGCAAGAAGTTCGTTTTTTTCAATAGAAACTGTACCCACAAGCACCGGCTGTCCTGTGACATTCAATTCTTTAATCTTTTTTGCAATTGCCATGAACTTTCCCTTTTCTGTTTGGAAAATAAAATCATTTTGATCCAGACGAGCAATTGGACGATGAGTAGGCACCTCAATAACATCGAGACTATATACTTTCAAAAACTCTTCTTTACTTGTTGAAGCAGTTCCTGTCATACCAGAAAGTTTTGAATAAAGTCTAAAATAGTTTTGGAAAGTAATAGAAGCAGCGGTGCGAGATTCTTTCTGCACACGAACACCTTCTTTTGCTTCAACAGCCTGATGTAAACCTTCAGACCAACGACGTCCTGCTTGCAAGCGACCAGTGAACTCATCTACGATGATGACCTCACCGTCTTTGATCACATATTCTTTGTCTTTAGCAAAAAGAGCTTTTGCACGGACGGCTGTTTCAAGATGGTGAACATACTTGATTCCCTTCTCTGTATATATGTCCCCGACACCCAGCAACTTTTCAGCTTTATTAATACCTGCATCGGTAAGCGATATTTGTCGGAATTTAAGATCAATCGTAAAATCCTCCTCTTCTTTCATTTTTTCAGCAATATTTGCAAATGTTGCGTACAGATTTTCTGATTCTGTTGTTGGCATAGAAATAATAAGAGGTGTTCGTGCTTCGTCTATAAGAATAGAGTCTATTTCATCTACAATAGCGTAGTGGTATTCACGTTGTCGAAGATTTTTTGGATCACGCTCTATATTGTCTCGTAGATAATCAAAACCAAATTCATTGTTGGTACCATATGTAATGTCGGCATTATAAGCCTCTGTTCGTGTAGATGGACAAAGAAATTCGTGAACAACTTTAAAAGAAGCTACTTGGTCACGATTAGCATCGAGTTCGGAATGATTCGGATCATATAAATATGAGGCATCACCATTGAGTACACCAGTACTCATACCAAGAAAAGAAAATATCTGTCCCATCCAAACAGCATCACGGCGTGAAAGATAGTCGTTCACTGTAATAACGTGCACACCTTTACCTTCAAGTGCGTTTAGATATGCAGGAAGTGTTGCAACAAGAGTCTTACCTTCTCCTGTTTTCATTTCTGCAATTGCTCCTCGGTGAAGTGTGATACCTCCAAGAAGTTGAACATCAAAGTGACGCTGTTTGAGTGTACGAATAGATGCTTCTCGCACAACAGCAAAGGCTTCAGGCAAAAGATCATCAATCGTAACAACACCTTTAGAGAGTTCACTCTTAAAAAAAGCAGTCTTATCTTTAAGTTGTGCATCAGAAAGCGCTTGGATTTCTTGCTCAAGAGCATTAACACGCTCTACAAGAGGCTGATATGACTGTAGCTGTTTAGTACTGTGGCTTTTGAATAAGGTATTTAAAAATGACATAGTTATAAAAGAATACCATACCATGTCTGGCAT
>Ga0209190_1003761_pt1 | contig 10015 bp, 6 predicted proteins | sample M_140205_XF_Meta_FD_187315 | JGI IMG/M metagenome (GOLD analysis project Ga0209190, IMG submission 187315) | Freshwater microbial communities from Lake Montjoie, Canada to study carbon cycling - M_140205_XF_MetaG (SPAdes) (version 2) | ecosystem: Environmental > Aquatic > Freshwater > Lake... | reverse complement strand
GAATCAACAGCAACGTCTTCACGCAGGTTGTTATAACCTTCTGTCATGAAAATTAGTGGTTCAACATTGTCCGTATTCACTTCACTCAATTTATCCATGAATGAAATGATGTTTTCCATGTCTTGAATGATAGCTTGCTTTTTATCGCCTTCAAATTCAAGTCGCGCTAAATGTGCAATATGATCAACAATTTCTTCTGTAATTTTCATGGGGTAAAAATAGTAAGATTCTTAGAAATAGTAAAATGAAATTTTCATCTCTTGGAAAATGGGTTAAGCTTAATAGGTTATTAGTGCAATCCGGTCGTAATAAATAAAAATATTTGCTCGAAAAAATTGAAAATGCGTTAAAAGATCGAAATACAAATTATCCACAGAACTAGATCGAAAAGCGACATGGAAGTAGTAATTGGAAAGTAAATTCTTGGTAATCGTGAGCTTTATCGACGGTCCCGATTTGTAATGCAATGAAGAATAGGGAAGTTCCTTGGAAAATTTGTGAAAAAGCATTTTTTGTTACTTTGGACAAAAAGTAAAAGATTGAAATTGCGGAGCGTAATTGTAAGTTTTAAATACTCGTAATTTAAATAAAGTTCATTTCCCTCAATTTGGTAAAAACCTTATGATCGATTCTTTAACCCTGGATTTTCCTTCACCAACGCTTCATTTATCTTATCAAAACATACATTCAACACTTCTAATTCCGTCATTTCAGCAATTACTTCAGGTTTAATTGCTTCGTGAATTAAAACCTTTGAAATACCCGGTCTTGCTGGGCCCAATATATTTGTAGGATCAGAAAACAATTTATAATGATTCGTAAATGTTACCGGTATGATAGGAACATCCAATGCTTTTGCCAATTTAAAAGCACCTTTTTTAAAAGGAATCATGGCAGGACTCCCTTCATCTGGAATTCCACCTTCAGGAAAAATAACGAGCGACCAACCTTCCTTTACAGCTTTTTTGGCTAAGATGAACGATGTTGCAGCTTTACTTCTATCTTTTCTGTAGACAGGAATGTTCAACCCTTTGAAATACGTTCGAATAATTGGGTAACTCAAGATTTCTCCTTTTCCTAGAAACAAAAAAGGATGTTTCGGAAGAATTGAATACATGAAAAAGATGTCCAGATAGGAAGAATGGTTTGCAACAATAATATATGGACCTTCAGGAATTGGAGAATCAATTACTTTTTTAACACGATAAAAACAAAAAATGCGCATCATCCAGCTCCAAAATACAAACAAACGAAAACTGATTTTTTTCCATTTTTTGTTTGATAACAAGATCCAAAAAAACGGATAAAGCACAACTGCGAAAATCACAAAGATTACCGCGACATAACATTTCCATAGTAAGGAGGCTATTCCTTTGAGTGAGTTCATTTCATCAAAAATACGCTTTTCAAAGACTTGAAACGCTGCACTCCTTTGTTTTCAATGAAAATAACTAAATTCGCTTAAATAAAAAAGAGTATGGCTCGAATTCTTACAGGCGTGCAAAGTACAGGAACACCTCATTTAGGTAATTTATTGGGGGCAATAATTCCTGCAATTGAAATGGCAAACAAACCTGAAAATGATTCATTTTTGTTCATTGCTGACATGCACTCGTTGACACAAATTAAAGATGGAAACCTGTTGCGTGAAAACACCTATAGCACGGCAGCAACATGGCTTTCTTTTGGATTGGATACCGAACGAGTTATTTTCTATCGCCAATCAGATGTTCCTCAAACGGCTGAATTATCATGGTATTTGAGTTGTTTTTTTCCGTTTCAACGGTTGACTTTGGCGCATTCATTCAAAGATAAAGCAGATCGTTTAGAAGATGTTAATGCTGGATTGTTTACCTATCCGATGTTAATGGCAGCAGATATTTTGTTGTATGACGCTGAATTTGTTCCAGTAGGAAAAGATCAATTGCAACACATTGAAATTACGAGAGATGTTGCTTCACGCTTTAATTTTGAAATGGGAGAAACGTTTGTTTTACCCGAAGCAAAAATTGAAAAAGACAACATGTATGTTCTCGGAACGGATGGACACAAAATGAGTAAATCACGCAATAATTTCATCAATATATTCCTGCCAGACAAAGAATTAAAAAAGCAGGTGATGTCAATTTTAAGTGATAGCAAAGGATTAGAAGAGCCGAAAGACCCTGAAACGTGTCATATATTTGCGATGTATCAGTTATTGGCGAATGAAGAACAAGTCAGTGAGATGAGACAAAAATACATCGCAGGAGGCTATGGATATGGGCATGCAAAAACGGCTTTATTTGAATTAATTCTTACCAAATATGCTGCGCAAAGAGAAAAATATAATTATTTAATGGCCCATAAAGCTGAAATTGATGTAGCGCTAAAACTAGGCTCTGAAAAAGCGAGAAAGGTTGCGCAAAATGTGATCAACCGCGTAAGAAGTAAAGTCGGATATTAATTTGATAGAATGTGAATACATTTTTTTATATTTGCGAATTATAAAACCTAAGAACCATGCGACATCTTTTTATCCCAATTATTTCGGCATTAATAGTTTTAATTTCTTCTTGTGGTTCTGACGATGAACCTCAATTAAATGCTGTGGGTGGTAAATTATATGGTGGAGAATTTAAATTCATGTCCTCTGAGAAAGTAAACAACCTATTTCCATTGGCAACTTCAGATATTTATACAGCGCGTTTCAATTCTCAAATTTATGAGCAGCTTTTAAAATTGGATATAGAAACAATGAAAGTTGTTCCTGCGCTTGCTGAATCTTATTCTATTTCTGCTGATGCAAAAACGTTTACTTTCAAAATTAGAAAAGGAGTAAAATTTCAGGATGACGAATGTTTTGGAGGTGAAGACCGAGAATTAACTGCTGAAGATGTTAAGTATACTTTAGACATGGCTTGCTCTGGTTTGAAAGGTAATAAAATGAGTTATCTTTTGGTAAACCGCATTAAAGGCGCGAAGGATTATTATAAAAAGTCAAAACAATCTTTACCTAAAACTGGAGTTTCTGGAATCCGTGTTCTTGATGCTGCAACGGTTGAAATAACGTTAACGCAAGCCTTTCCGGGATTTGATAAAATTTTAACACATACAAATCTTGGTATTTATCCCCGCGAAGCATATGAAATGTATGGTGCGGAAATGTCAAAACACCCAGTTGGAACAGGTCCATTTATGCTAGAATCAATGGACGATAAAGGTGTTACTTTAAAAAGAAATCCTAATTATTGGAGAAAAGATGAGTTTGGAAATCAATTACCGTTCTTAAGCAAAGTCATTATGACGTATGTGAAGGACAAGAAAAGCGAGTTATTAGCATTCAGAAACAAAGAAGTTGATATCGTTTTAGAAATTCCTGTTGATGATGTTGAGAATGTTCTTGGTTCTCTTCAGGATGCTCAAGCTGGTAAAAACGTTAAGCACAAAGTTGAATCAAAATCAAGTATGAGCATGAATTACATCGCTTTTGCTTGTGAAAGTGCCGAATTTAAAAATCCTGACGTAAGAAAAGCATTTAACCTTGCAATAAATAGAAGTGAAATTGTAGATAAATATCTTTTAGGTGAAGGTTGGCCTGCTGAAAACGGTTTTGTTCCATTGATGGATAATTTTCCAAATGACAAAGTAAAAGGGCACAAACAAAACGTTGCACAAGCTCAGGCTTTAATGGCAGCAGCTGGCTATGCTCAAGGTAACGGTTTTCCAGCAATTGATTTCTATGTAAATGCGATTGAAGGTTCTGCCCCGCATAAAATGTGCGTTGGAGTTGCAGCGCAAATAAAGCAAAACTTGAATGTTGATTTGAACATCATTCTTTGTTCAATTTCTGAACGTGAAAAAGCAATCGCTTCTGGAAAAGCTAAAATTTGGAGATCAGGATGGATTGCGGATTATCCTGATGCTGAAAATTTCCTAAGCTTATTCCATAGCGGAAACATCAAAGAAAACTCTTCTGAAGTGAATGCATTTAAATTCCGAAATGCGGCGTTTGATGCACTTTTCGAAAAAGCTATAATGGAAAAAGACGAATCAAAAAGAAATGATCTTTTCGTTCAGTGCGATCAAATGATTATTGATGAAGCGGCTGTAATGCCTGTCATGACAGATGACTTTATGATTATGGTGAATGCTAGAGTCAGAGATTTCAAAACTAATTCAATGGAAAACTTGGATTTTTCAACGATGTATATCAAAGAACCTAGAAATTAAGAATATAAAATTTCTTTAATTACATCCAACGATTTTTGAATATTGAAGTTGGGAACGTGCAGTTTATAGTAATGAATCATTATATCAAACACTTCTGATTTTAATTCTTTCGAAGAACAAGAAAAGGGTTCTTTTCTTAAGATTGATTGAATTAGGAGTACTGGTGGTCCATCTGCGACTAATTCCCCAGTTCTGTCATAATCAGAGAAATCACCGTCTTGCAAATGGAAGTAACGCTTATTTGTTTCTTGAATATGCGGATCAATTCCCATGTGTAGCGAAAAGTCGAGAAGAAATTGAGCAGCAAAAAGCGACAAATCTGTAGCGCTATTTAAAGAGATAATGGTTTTTTCTAGAAAATGAAAAAGTGAAACATCGCGCTGGTCTGTTTGTAAACATTGTTTCAACACATCCACCATAAAAAAAGCAATTGTTGCCTTTACAGGGTTCGTTGGGATGTCTTGGAGAGCAAGATGAGGTTTGGCCTCCGTCAATTTTCCTAATTCACTGTCTGGCCGTCGATAATAAATAATTTCACAAATTGATAATGGAAATAATGCCGTTCCTTTTTTCTTTCCTCCTTGAAAAATGAATTTTTGAATCCCATTTTGTAGGGTATAAAAAGTAACGATTAAACTACTTTCAGAATAATTAATTCGGTGAATAAAGATTGCTGTATCGGATTGTTTCACAAGATTAATTCTAATGAACTACCATAACCTTTCCAACCTTGCGTCCTTTTCCTTCATTGGCTGCACTCCAGATAAGATAAACACCTGTTGTTACTTTTTCGCCTGTTATTGTTTTTCCATTCCATGTTGCAGTTCCGCCATTTGAAGTAGTCTGATATACCAAATTACCTGCAACATCGGTAATTTTTATATCTGAATTATAGCGTATTCCTTGTATCGTTATCGGTCCTTCAAAATCTGGTCGAGCAGGATTCGGAAAAACAGTTACATTGTCATACGTCGGATCTTCATACGTTGCATCTGTTCGATATGAAATCAGGCCTTTATCCGTTATTATAAATAGTTCTCCCGTTGATTGGTCTAAAGTTAAATCAAGAATGTTATTCGAAATTAAAGGGGAATTCTCTGTTGTATGTTGTTCAATTACTTCTAAACCATCCGCAGACAATAAAATGATTCCTGAATTTGCAGTTGCAAACCATTTTCTGTTTGCTCCATCAACCACAATGTCTGTAATATTTGTGTTTCCTAAAACGTATTCTATATTCCCTTCATATTCAACCTTAATACGTTGTGCGTTATAATCTCCTGCAAGGGCATCAAATGAATTTGCTGAATTATACAAAACGGCAAAACCATTATCCGTTCCAATCCAAATTTCATTGTCAAAATCAACAGCAATGGCATTCACCGTATTTGACGGTAAGGCCCCAGAAACTTCACCATTATTCAAATTTATTTTTTTATCATCACTAATATCTGCAAATGTTTCATTTGGATTATAACCGAATAAACCAGAGCCATCAATACTGAACCACGAATTCCCACTATAATCAACCGTTAATTTCTTGGAAAATTTGTTTTCAGCAGCGTTTCCTGAATCATACGCATACCAATCTCCTTCTTTGGTGTAAACGTTTAAGGGTGTATTAGTATAGCCATTTAGCACCCATAAATTACCAGATTCATCATACGTTATGGATGTTATCATTGCATTTGTAGAGGTTAATTCAGTGAATTGCAACGTCGAATTTGCTGGGGTAAATGTTTTTGAAACTTGACCAGAGTTATCCATTATTGAAATTGGTACTTCTGAATAAGTTCCAATCGCAATGTTATCAGAAGTTGTAGGGTCAATTGAAACGGCCAGATAGTCCCAAATATTTGCAGTGGACCACATTGTCATATTCGTTTTATCACGCAAAGACCATTTTTCATCTTCAAACAAATAAAGTCCAGCGCTTCCATATGTTGAAGCTGTTGAAGAAAGACCCCCACCAACAACTGCTAATTTGCCTTTCTGCCAATCCATTGAATAAAAATCTTTTTTTGGCGGCCCTTCAAAAGGGTAAGGTGTCAGCGAATATTGATTGTTAATTTCAAAAAGGCCTAAGGATTTATCAGCAACCCAAGTAACACCGGAAACTGTACAACTATTTTCTGCCGAAACCCATGTATTAAAAGAATATGCTGAATAAACTTTATTATACGTATAGTCTAAATTTACGATATAGACTGCCCCATCAGAATTGATGACAAGACGATTTTCATCAGTTGTTAAAGAATTTATTTCAATGCTAAAAGGTTCATTATAAACAGTTGTTTTACCTGTATTCGTAACATGGAAAACAGAATCTAATCCATATGCTTCGTTTTGTTGTAATACAAAAAGCTGATCTGAAATTATTTCAATATCCTTGTAAGTATTTAAGGTAAGAACAGCTATTCTTGTATCAACAACCCATTGAGAAGGATCGCCCAATGCGATATTGTTGATATTCGCACGCATTAGTTTTTCAGGAGTCAAAGCAAAGATAGAATCTCCCCTAAATGCGACATCCAAAATAGCTGAACCTTCAATAGTTGGATAAAACGTTTCTTTTACTTCATTTTTTAATGGGTCAATTTTAACAATCGAAAAACTAGTTGCGAAATATATAAATTCTTGGTTTTGGACAATTTTATTGATTTTTTTATTTCCTGGCACTTGAGCAAGTCTAATAGCAGGAATATTTGTGACTTTATTATCTACGATTTTATCAATATTTCCATTGTCATAACCGATGAATAGTGCTTTTTGTGAAGCATCATATCCTAAACAAGTTAAGTTAATATCTGACAATCCATTTACATCGGTCCAAAGACTAGTTTCACTTGCTTCTATATCATATTCCTGTAAACCATTTTCAAAAGCAGCATAAACAAGGTTGCCTTCAACTACAACATCGATAGCTTTTTTATTAGGAACATGTAAACGCCATTCACCGGTCCCTACTTGAGCGGAAAGGCTAAAATTTAAAAATAAAAGGAAGTAAACTATTTTCATTGCCTAGTTAACGACTGTTTTTGCCAATTATTTTATGAGGTAGGTAATAGCGTAAAAATAGCAATATTAAAAGGGTTTAACAAAAGAAGAAAATCGAAAATTTCGATGAATATTAAAATACAATTATATTTGACTAAAATCAGAGATAGAGACGAATGAATTTTCCTGACATTAAACAAAAGTTTAACTTATTTTTTTCAGATAAACGATCTAATCAAATCTTGTTTTTAGTGCTTGTTGGGTTACATTTAATTGTAAAATTTGGCACTCTTAATCAACTTGAATTACAAGGAGATGAGGTATTTAGTGTGTTTTATTCGCAACAATCAATCAATGAGTTGCTACAGACATTGAACAATGAGGCAAATCCGCCACTCTATTATTTGCTCTTACATTTTTGGATTCAACTTTTTGGAATTGGTCTCGTAGCCGTTAAGTCACTAAATATTATTATCAGTATTGGCACTGCAATACTGCTCTTTAAATTGACAAAAAAAATTGGAAATTTTTGGTTCGTTGTTTTCGTTTCAGTTTGTTTTTTATTCTCCAATTTGCATTTTGATTTTAGTCATGAAATACGTGCCTTTCAACTCGTTTTGTTTCTGACCGTTGCTTCCTGCTATTCGTTCCTTCAATTCCTTGAAACAAAAAACAGGAAGTGGCTCTATTTATTAATCTTTATAAATGCAGCATTACCTTATACACATTACAATGCTGTTTTGGTACCTATAGTGCAATTTCTTGGGTGTTTATTTTATTGGAACAAGGAGAGGAAATTAGTTTTAATGCTTTGTTTGGGATATGTGCTGAGTGCTATTTTATTTTTGCCGCAATTATTAATTTTTAAAAGTGTGGTACCCGATGAGAATTTCTGGTTGGGACTTTCAACATTTGATGATTTTAATTATATTTTGCTTAAAGTTATAGGGAATGACCAAGCTTATTATCCATTAATTATTCCTTATTTTTTATCGCCTTTACTTCTCATAATTGGATTGCGTTATTCTTGGTTTAAAAAAGGATTTTCTTGGCGAATATTTTTAGTGTTTTGGCTGTTATTTATTCTACCTCTTTTAATTAATTTTTATTTAGCCCAATATATTCCATCTTTTCAAGTCAGATACGTTTTGTTTGCGAGTCTCGGATTGTACCTCTCAATTGGATATTTATTCTTGCATTTTGAGAAGGGTAAATGGCTTTTTAGATTCTATTTCCTGCTTTTAATGCTCCATTTTTTGTATCAATTTGACCCAGGAAAAAGAGATGGTGAAGGGTGGAAAGAAACGGCAGAGATGGTTCACAGTTTTCAAAAGAGAAAAGTAGCAGTAATTGTTAATGCATCTTATAAAGCGCGAGATTTGATGTATTATTATGATAATGCAGCCTTTCATCAATATAAAACGTTAGAGAAAGCATACAAAACGCATGAAATATTTCCTGTAAATAGTGTTTCTGAATTGACCAATTTGGGAGATTTCAAACACTACGAAAAAATCATTCTTTTATTAAGTCATAACCAAGTGCAAGATCCTGAGGGATTAATTATTACCGAATTAGATAAGAAATACACACTTTGTTATGAGATTGGTGATCCTATTCGTGCAAAAATTAGGGTTTACAACACGGGGAATAAACCTTGTACATCTTTTAAAATTTTAAAAACATCAAAAGAGAAATCAGATGCTTATTGGTTTTGGGATGTTTCTCAATCGATTGAGCAGCTTTCAGGAACGAAAGTGATGAATTATTCTTTGAATTATTCAGGATGTGGGTCATTCAAAGTCGACAAGGAAATCGTTTTTTCTCCAAATCGAGAAGAACTTGTGAAAAACTGTAGTATTGTAGATTGTGAAATTGAATTTGCATCCAAAGAGGTAACGAATTCAATTCTAGTTGTTTCAGTTGAACGAAATGGACAAACGTATAAACGTGCTGAATATCAACTTTCGGACGCAACTAAAAAAGGTGAAAATAATATTTCTATCAAAAGTAGCGTAATGGGAAGTTATCCAGAAGGATCTGTTGTTAAAGTGTACGTTTGGAATCCTGGAGGTGCAACACTCGAAATCAAGAGAATGGTCATACAATTCTGGAAAAAGTGAACGAAAGCGTCTTTAGAGAATAAAAACGACTATTTTTGTAGCATCAAAGGCTCCGTGGCGCAATCATCCATAAAAGGATTTCAGTTGCACCACTTGCCAAACAGGCTCCGTGGCGCAACCATCTACAAAAGGATTTCAGTTGCTTCACTAAAGCAAAAAAAAGGCTCCGTGGCGCAACTGTATAGCGCACTGGATTTCGGCTCCAGCGGTTGTGGGTTAGAATCCCTCCGGGGTCACAAAAAGAACCCCGACTTATTTAAGTTGGGGTTTTCATTTTATAAAGCGTTCAAAATGCATTTTGATAAGCAGTTATAAAATGAAAAACTTAGAACTGCTTTTTGCAGTTCGTGGGTTCTATGCTTGCTATGAGCAAAACGAGAGGATCTATAATCCTAAGGAGTCACCCATTGATCAAGCAAGAGGTAAAACAAAAAAGTACCATTTTTCACTTCAGCGAAAAAGTGCTTACATCCATTGCACAGCTTGTTTCGGAACTTTTCGGGATGTAAGCTTTGGATCATCTATCCTAAAGAGTCAAAATTTCTTAAACCCTTTTCAATTTTTAACAAGTGTTTATAAATTCTATGCTCTCAATCTCCTCCCCTTTCCAAAAAAAATGCTTTGTAAGAATTTAAAGCGAAAGTGAAAATATCTCCTTTAGCTTAAAATACCGATTTCAAAGG
>Ga0209190_1003759_pt1 | contig 10016 bp, 9 predicted proteins | sample M_140205_XF_Meta_FD_187315 | JGI IMG/M metagenome (GOLD analysis project Ga0209190, IMG submission 187315) | Freshwater microbial communities from Lake Montjoie, Canada to study carbon cycling - M_140205_XF_MetaG (SPAdes) (version 2) | ecosystem: Environmental > Aquatic > Freshwater > Lake... | reverse complement strand
CCCAAGTTGGCACGGGCAAGCGCTGTATCACGCATCGGCGTAGTGATGGCGCTCAGCCTATCTTTGGCCCCTGCTGTGGACACCCGCACATCGGTCGCGGTCATGCCGCCAGCCATCTTGGACAACTCGTTCACGGCTTCTTGCTCGTTCATGTTTTTGAGCGTCAACGTGAACTTGGGATCAGCGGCCAGCCTGCGCTCAATCAGCGCTTGCCATGTCGGGTTGGTAATCCCCGCCGTGGCCTGCGCAGCAGTAATGCCCGCAGGGGCTTTGCGCAGCGCGTTAAGCACGTCCGGCAAATCAGTCGTAAGCGCGTTGCGGGCAATTGCAGCCGCTTTTTGCTTGGGTATTTGACCTACGTCCATGACGGCGCCCACGGCTTTTCCAAGCAACGGTGCAACAACACGCCCGCCCGCCTCGTATGTGGCGCCTTCCAGCACGTTTCTAAGCGGCTCCATAACAATGTCAGCGCCTTGGGCGGGGGCTTGCATACCCATGCCCACATCGGCCACGTTCATGGCTTGCTTAGCTATGCCATAGCCCAAGCCAGCGCCTCCCACAGCGCCCGCAGGGCCTAATGGCGTACCTAGTAAACCACCACCCACAGCGCCCAGTGCAGTTATGGTTGGCTCTACATAGGGACGCGCCGCTTGGTACAGCTTCTGGCCGGTCGTCAATTCTTGGCGCGGGGCCGTGGGCATTCCTTCGCCGGGCGCGGCGGCGGGTGCGGGGGGCGCCGCCCGCCCGCCGTCAAGCGCCGTCACAGCCTTGCCAAAGTCTTTTTGCGCCCTGGCCGACACCATGTCCGGCGTAAGATCGTCAGGCGCGTTTTGATAGACGTGCGTAGTGCCGTCTCCAAAAGTGACTGTGATGTTGCGTGCCATTACCAGTTACTCACGGTTGGTTTTGCTCCAGGCGCAGCAGCAGCGGCGGCGGGTTTAGCGCCCGTTTTGTAATCGTAAGTCATATCATACGCATCGCGTGTGTTTTGTTTAGCTGCTATCGTAGCCGCACTTGCACCTAGCAAAGATTTCTTTAAGTCTGGAGTATCTTGCGTGCGCCCAATTGCCGCAAACGCATCGCGCAAATACTGGCCTTCTCGTTCAGATACGTTGCCCAAAGCCCCGCCAGTTGGCGACGCTGACCGCATGGCTTGCAGTTCAGAAAAGCCCCCGCGCGCCACAATGCTGTCGTATAGCGTTTGCGCTTGACGGGCCGCGCCAGTGACGGCTGGAGTGCGGCCATAGATAAGTCCAGAAATTCCAGATAAACCAGGGTGGTTAGCCAATGTTTTTAAGTCTTCGGCTAATTTATCCGCTTTAGTTTCAAATGTTTTAACCGCCAAAGTAGCTTGCGGGTATTTAGCTTCTCGGGTTTGAATTTCTTTGGGCGTCAAACCTTCCATTGCGGTCGCAGGCGTCATACGCCCTTTTAACGCTTCTTCGCGTGAAACAAACACTTGCTTACCCGTCACAGGGTCAACAACAGCGACCGGTGGCTGTTCAGGACGTGGCTGGGCGGGCGCGCGGCTGGCCGCTGCAATCCGCAATTTTTGCGCTTCTTCTTCTGGCGTAAGCAACCGTTCTTGGCGTTGCGCTTCGCGGTACGCTCTAAAACCTTCTGTCGTAAGCGGGTAGCCCAACGCCTTCATATTTGTTATTTCAGGCGTCACTTCTTTTTCAGGCGCAGCAGGTGCTTGCTTAAACGTACCTGTAGTTGGGTCATATGCGCTTGCGCTAGGCGCGACAATTAAAGGCTTCATGCTCTCAAGAATTTGGTTTACGCTTTGCATTGACGCTACGCGCAACTTGTCAAAATTCCCTGTAGAAACGGCGTCGTTAAGTTTAGCAAGCCCTTTTTCTTTGGTTGCACCTACGCTATCTAACCAAGGCCCAAGCACGGGGTCGCTATGAACTGTTTCATGTAGTGTTTTATACGCTTCTGGCGTATCTGCCATGCGGTATGCTTCAGGAAGAAGCGCCAATTTGTCGGCGATTAGTTTTGTTTGAGCGCTCGACGCGGCGTTTTGCTCTTTACGGTACGCAATACCAAGCGACGGATTTAATTTAGATAATTGCGCTTCATAGCCCGGATCGCTGGGGTTAAGCTGACGAAGCGCGTTGCGTTCTACAGCCGCCGCGCGCGCCTCATCCATCTTCATCTGGTTCATTTGATTTGCTTGTTCACCCTGCTGCAACTGTTGCATTTGGGCGTACTGAGCAAATGGGTTAGGCGGCGCCTGAAATTGCACGCCCTGCGCGATAAGTGCGTTTAGATCAGCCATGATTTATCCTTACGGTTGCCTAGCTAACCAGTTGCTAAAGTTATTTTGATTTTGATACGCAGATGCGCCAGTGTTAAGGGCGTTGGCAAAAGTATTTGCCATGCCATATTGACCCGCAGCGGTTGCTTGCCCTGCCGCGTTAATGCCGCCAGCCATAGCGTTGCCTGCGCCGGTAATTAAATTACCCGCGCTAGCGCCATAATTCCCCGCCGCTGCGCCTTGATTAGATGCTGCGGCTTGGCCGGAGGCCATTAAATTGCCCAAAGGTTGCAATTGGTTGGAACGGTTTGTTTGGTATCGGCTAAATGCGTTTTGGTACTCTTGTGAGCCCATGTCTTGGCCATAGCGGGTTGCCGCCTTGAGCGCGCCGCCAGAGATAAGCCCGCCTCGCGCAGCCGCTTGGCGGTCCAACGCTTTTTGTCCTTCAGACAATCGGAATGCGTACCCAGGGTCAGCTTGGAAATCAGACGCCCCAAAGTCGCGCGCGTATTGGCCGTACCCAGCAGCGCCTGCGTTGCCACCCAAGCCCAGCAGTTCCATCAGTCGGTTCTGGCCAGTCAGGCCAGCTTGGCGGTACGGTTCTTGAAGGCCGACCTGTTGGTTGTACAGTTTCTCTTGTAATGCAAGCGCTTTATCAGATGCCCCCGATTGAACTTGCGCTGCATTTGTCGCGGCGTCTGCTTGTGTTGACGCCGCAGACCGAGCGCCAGACCCCGCTATAACGCCGCCAAGAAGCGCGCTGCCTGCGCCTATTAGCGCTGCTGTAATAAAGCTCATAGTGATACCCCAATAGATTGGTCTTTAACTTTGTTGCCGACCGCGAACATGGAGTGCGGGTCGTCCTCGACTAATTCAGCCTCGGCGTCTTCCACATTATCCGATTCTACTCGGTGAAAAGTCATGCACAAGGCATCTGTTTCGGCGTAAACCGCCCGTTTGGTACCTGGTTTGCAGCACAACAGATGAGGGCCGGTAATAAATTGGACGCCTTCGTCGGTCGTAATGGCCACGGTGCCACCCGCCACAAAATAAAAATGCTCTTTTTTGTGGACTTTGCCGACTATCAGCGCGCCAGCTTCTCGAAACACCTCGCGGCAATACATCCCGCCGTGGAACGTGTGCTTGGTAATGGGCTCATACTGCGGCATTTGAGATATAGCAGCTTGGAGCGCCTCCACCTTTTGGCGCATTTGGTCTGGTAAAGCAAGGGCTTCCATGTTTGTCCTATGTAACGCTACGCCCGCTGGCGCGGATGTTGATAGCGTTGGCCGTGCCTGCAATTGTGGATATTTTGCCATTAGACAGCAAAACTTGCCCGACTAATTCGGGGAAGATATAGACTTCTGACGGCTGGAGTGCGCGGGTCTTGGTGATTATGTTGGCGTTACCCGCAGAATCCCCGTCCGTGATCAGGTTAACGCTGATTACCGCCGTAGCCCCACTGAAGTTCGTAGCTGTGAACTTGTCAATAATGGTCGTGGCGTTAGTCGATACATACTGTACCGTTTGCGTATCCGCAGCCACTCGGGCTGGAATCAGAACAGTAAGGGTAACGGTCATCTTAGGTTCCCACCGCAATCCAGCGGATGTCAACGCCGTTGGTAGCAGCGTTTGAACTGTACAAACGTGCAGCCAACACAGCGCCAGTAGCCGAAACCGACTCAATAGTTACAAAATAACCGCTGACCGAGGTTCCCGTAATGGCGAAAGTGGAACTGCTAGTGAAAGTAGCAGGGAACGTAATGGTTATGATGCCTGTACCGCTAGTCGTTCCGCTGCCGTAATAACTTTTAGTCGTTCCAATAGCTGTTTTGACAAACGCTGTGGTAGCCAACTTGGTTGTGTTGTCCCCAGTTGTTGGCGTTGGCGCGGTGGGGCTGTTTGTAAAGTTAGCAACTTGGGCGTTGCTGATAGTCATCGCGCTGGTGCCGCTTGTGGCTATGTCAAAAGCCCCAGCTTGCAAATTCATGCCAACCCAAGAACTTGACCCACGGTTGTAACTGATGATATAAGAAACAGGCGTTCCGCTTGTGTCGTAAGCTAATTCAAGTCCAGCACCAGACGCAGGGATTTGCACCCCGGTAATGCGCTGGGTCTTAGTCCAATCGTTTTGCGTAGTAGTTCCGCTGGCTGCCAAAGTAATGCGGCCTTGGGCGTCAACAGTAATGTTGGCTGCCGTATACGCGCCTGCCGTCACCGCAGTGTTGGCCAGCGCAATAGTTCCAGACGCCGTGATAGGGCCGCCGGTTAAGCCAGTGCCAGTAGCGACACTTGTAACCGTCCCAGAACCGCCGCCGGTAGCGTTGATCGTAACAGCGCCGGTGCTGCCGCTAATCGTTATGTTGGTGCCTGCAACAATAGAAGTAACGCCGGTGTTGGTTACAGAGACAGCGCCCGTCGCGCTTGTATTGGTACTTAAACCGCTGCTGGTTGTCAAGGATGTGACGCCGGTATTAGCAAACGTGACCGCGCCCGTTGCGGCGCTAACGCTAATGCCTGTACCAGCCACGGCGCTGCTTACGCCATTGTTAGCCTGGACAAACGCCGTAGTGGCCACCTTAGTTGAACTGTTACCTACGGTAGCCGTGGGCGCTGTGGGGCTGTTGACAAAGTCTACGATCTGCGCGGTGCTGATAGTCATCGCGGTGCTGTAAGTGCTGGCACCAGACGAAAAGTTATACGAACTTGCAATTAAATTAAGCCCGAGAGGCGTGTTTGCAGTGCGGTTGTAGCTAATCACATAAGACGTAGGCGTTCCGCTTGTATCAAACGCCAACTCTAAGCCAGAACCAGAAACGGGCTGTTGCAGCCCAACAAGCCGTTGAGTTTTAGTCCAGTCGTTTTGCGCGGTTAAAGACACGCCTCCGCTGCCGCCGCCGGTTGAGTTAATTGTGACTACACCTGTGCCACCAGCGGGGCTAATTGTGACGTTGGTTCCCGCAACAATTTGAGATACGCCGCTGGCTCCAGCAGTCGCGCCTAGGTTGTTGTTTATGTTAATGTTTGTGCCAGTTGCGCTGTTTGAAATAGCGCCGCTGATGTTGCCAGTCAGATCATTGCCAAGAATGTTGAAATAGTCTGATGAGCCAGTAGATATAAATACGCCGTAGCCTTGCAAATTGGTAGTTAGCAAGCCAATACCTCCCAATGGGCCGCCGATAAAGTTTGACTCAATTGTGAAATGAGATATGTTGGCCGATACAGCGATACCGTGGTACAAGGACGAACCTTGCATACTGTTCATGCCAATCTGGTTGCCGGTAATGGTGTAGTTCGTGCCGCCCTGCAAGAAAATGCCGTGCTGCTGGTTATTGATAAAGCGCGAGCTGCTAATCAAAATGCCGTTGCAATTAGTGCCGCAGATAACACCGCTTAGATAGTTAGTTGCTGCCCAGCAGTTAACAACGTTAATGTCAGTGACCGTGCCGCCGTTATTGATAAACGCAAAGCCATAGCCAGCGGAACTTGCGTCGCATAAAACTTCTGAGAAAAAGCACGCGGTTACTTTATTGCCTGTTGCTGGGTAACTAGCCACGCCAGAATTAGTGCAGGTCAGTGTGTCTACATTAGTGACGTAAACACCGCTGCAATTGACCATCAAAATGCCGTTGTAGCAGCTTGCAACAAGACCGTTAAAAATGGTTATGTCTTGGGCGTAGCCGGTAGCCGTGCCAATCTGGATGCCGTAGCTAGCGCAAAGAGCAATCTCAAAGTTAGAAATTGTTACTAAGAATTGATTCGCGCCGCCATCGCAAATAACGCCGGTTTGGCACTTGTCGTAAATCCAGAAATTGTCCAGCACAATGTTGTGGCTGTCGTACGTCCGAATTGATGCGTTGGTAGCGCCCGTTTGTACGCCGGACGGCACAATAGCCATATCCGACAAACCGCCTTGTTGCACCGCAGTGAACAAAATATGGTCTGTAGACATGGCCGTGGGGGCCAATATAGATGCCCGGCGGCCAGAGCCTTGCAAAAACACCGCGTTGTTGTTAATGGTCAGTTTGCTGCTTATCTTGTAAGTGCCGGTGGGAAAGAACACTACGCCGCCGCCAGCCGCGCCCACAGCGCTGATAGTGTTTTGAATGGCTGTAGTATCGTCAGTAGTACCATCGCCAACAGCGCCGTAGTCTTTAACGCTGACTGTTTGACGCAGTTTGGCCTGCACCGTGGTTGTGACCGAGCCGGTGCCGCCAGGTGAATAACCGATAAGGGCCGATCCACCGCTGCCTGCCAACGTAGCAAGCGTGGCTTGGTCTGGGCCGTTAATGCCGTCAACTGTCCAAATAAGGACGTTAGTGGCTGAATACAGCGACATGGTGTACAGCGGCGTACTAAGCCAAACATTAGCCTCACCCCGTGAATTAAGGATGATGGGGTTGGTGTTTGCAGCTGTGCCGGTGGAATCAGCGTACGTCACCAAAGGCGTACTGGTTCCGCTGGCGTAAGTGTATAGTTTGCCGCCCGCTAATGGGTTACCGTTGGCGTCAAAAAACTGAAGTTTTGGTGCTGGTGAAATGCTAACTGCGGTCATGGGTTACCTCGGTATAAGAGTCATAGTTGGGGGCGATACATAGGTAACGCGCAAAGTATCCGACGGCGACAAACCAAACATACCATAATAGCTGCCGGTATTGAAGAATGTAAACCCGTCGCGTGAAAACTCCAAATTGCTAACCCCGCCGCCGGAAATCATAACATCCGCAGGGAAGCCGGTCAGATTTACATAAGTAAAAGGGGACGCGCCAACCGTAATAGAACTGACCGCAGCCGTGCTATTGGTCGTTACGACCGGCATAACTGGCGGCCCAAGCTGCAAATCGTCCAAACTTGTTTGGTTTTGACCGCCGCCGGTCAGCACAAACAGGTTTAAGAAGAACCGATACCATTCCCGCGACATAAAGTTAGTGCGCGGGTCGATCAAATCGACTCGCGGGGCGGGTATGTTTGTTATGTTAAGCATTTGTCGGGCTAAAAATAAGTTCCGCGCCCATAATTGCAATCTTGATTGGATCGGTGCCGGACAACTCATACACCCTGTCGCGCAGCTTGAGCGTCATGCCCAGACGCCGCCAGAAAACTCGGTGCCCGTAAGCGCCGACAGCGCCTGCTCCAGACCAGTGGGTATTTGACCAAGTATGACCGCCGTCATCCGACCAGCGCAGCATAAACTGGGCTTCTTGATTGACAGCCGGGGTTGTGGACGCCGCCAAATAGTTGCCCGACTCGGTAATTAAGTTGGCGCCTGCTTCAGTAATCAGAAGCTGAACGCCCTCTGAGGGCGGCAAATAATGGCCTGTTTGGGCGTCTAGTTGCAGGCTATGGTGCGCTGTGCGTTTTAGATTGTTCTGACCCGTAGGCAGCGCCCGCCATGACCGCAGCCATTTTTGAATTTGCTCGTTATCGCTGTAGACATCCAAATCAAAGGCGTACAAGTTGCCGGTTTCATAGTCGCCCACAACAATTTCGTTGCTAAAAGACATTTGGCAATTGGAACGATGGCGGGTGAATTGGCCGTTTGTCCAGCCAGCACGCTCATGCCATGCTTGGGTGGACACGTCGTAAACCCAAGTCGTGTTAGCCGATGGGAAGATTAGGACGTAAAAAGCGTGGCCATCTTGCTGGTATGTGTAGCCAATGGCGTCCGACATATCAGTGTATTGCTGAATTTGCCATTCCACGGCGTGCGTTGACACGCGCTGGCCGCTGTAGCCGTTGGAACGATAGACGATACCTTGCCCACGGGCGTCGGCACCCAGCCAAAACAAACCGTTATCCAACTTGGCCACCGAGTAGGGCGCAATACAGCCGATCTCATTAAAGGCGCCTTGGATGCGCTGAAGGGGGAAATCGGGCAGACCTGCGTCGTACCAGACCTCAACCGAGTTAGTGCCAAACAGCCAAGCCTCGCGGTGGTCAACTATTAGGGACACTAAGCCGTCAGGGGAACCCTCAGCGCTGGCAAAATCTAGCGGGTCAACCGCTGTGCCGTCAAGCAAAGATGTGACCCAAACGCGCTGGCTGTTGGGCTCGTTAAATACAAAATACCCGTCAAGATAGGAAACCGTTATTGCGCCGGGGAAATCAGGGTCAGTGATTTCGCTAAATACGCCGGTTGCTATGTTGTAGATATAGCCGTCAGGATTGGCTGCAATAAAGATTTGCGTTCCGTTATCGGCAATGCTGACAGGGCCAGACCCTGATACAAGGCCCAAAGACGTTACTTGCCAGTTAGAGTCAATTTGATAAAACGTATTGCCCGAAACCGCGTAGCCATAGCGGCCTACTTGCCACAGACCGCGCACTGGCCCCTCGCCAGCCGTGGCCAATAAACGCAGTCCCGGCGCTCGCTGTAGAAATCCTGGCTCTTTGCCGCCCTCGGGAATGATCTCGGGAAACAGGTTGACCATGCGGTTGTCCGCAGCATTGACGCTGCGGGCAACGTAGCTGGAGCCAAGAATTGGCGTGTGCATTAATAGTTACCGGCATAGATGTTGAACCGCTGCCGAGTCGCCACAATGGCGTAAGGCATTGACATCACATCATCAGGGTTATTGATACGCTTGAGGTTGCGCTTGCTGGTCATGGCAATACGCGAGACTTGGGGGCTGGGCTCAACGCCAAACTCGGGCGCAAACTCCATTGCCAAGTTGTAAGTAAACGCCCGCAGGTAACCGGGCGGGTAGTACATGACAGTGGCTAAGTCAGCAGGTCGGTCTAACTCTTGGACGCTGACAAAGTGCCATTCCAACTCACGGGTTGGCTTGGGATAGATTGTCAGCGTGATGTCAGGGAAGCCCATATTGACCCAGCAGACTTGCGGGTATGTGGACGTAACCGTTTTGACAGCAATACCGTTGTACTGCTGCTGGTTGATAAATTTAATGCCAAAACTGACGTTGGTGCCTGGGTCGCGGTAGTAGGTGGCGTCGTCTATTAAGACGGGACGCAGACCAACAAAATCGCCGCTAGGGCCAAGCGTGCGGCTGATAAAGCCAGCAGGCCACAGGAAGGTTTGGTCTTGGGTAACGAAAGTGGACAAGCGCTCGGTGTTCCACGAGTCGATCATCTGGTTGAGCGCCATGAGCGCGTCTTGGGATACAGATGCGGCGGGGGTTTCGCCCTCGGCTAACACGCCAAGCAACCTTAATGACCGATTGATTTGGTCGCCAGCAGTGTATGTCGCCATGACTAGGCTCCTTCAGTTTCAGTTCTACGACGGCGCTTAACTTCCAATGCGTTGACGGGAGCCGCCTCACTAATTACGGGCGTATCCTGAGTATATCTTGTCCAGCCGTGTTTCTCATCAAACTGGGCTTCAAGTTCCATCGTTGCTACTTTGCGACCGTGGACAGGATGGGAGAGGTATATTTCCATAGGAAAAGGGGGCTTTTGGCCCCCTCCTTTTAGCTCGCGCCGTGGATGATGGCGAAGTTAATGATGACAGCCTCGGCCAGTGCGCCGCCGGTGCTGTTCCACAAACCGATTACCGCAGAGCCAGCAGAAATACTGGACACATAGGGCCAGTAAGCCCCAGCAGTACCGCCGCCGCCAACATTGACAATTACAACATCGTTTGCGCTGATGGTGTTATTGGTCAAAGTAAACGTAACCGATGCGCCAGCGCCTAAAGACGCTGCGTTCATAGTAACGCGGCCAGCAGACTTGTTCAAAGTTACGCCGGTCGATTTGCTAGTAGCTTGCGTCACAGCGCCTTGGGCTGCTGCGGAAT
>Ga0209190_1003758_pt1 | contig 10017 bp, 10 predicted proteins | sample M_140205_XF_Meta_FD_187315 | JGI IMG/M metagenome (GOLD analysis project Ga0209190, IMG submission 187315) | Freshwater microbial communities from Lake Montjoie, Canada to study carbon cycling - M_140205_XF_MetaG (SPAdes) (version 2) | ecosystem: Environmental > Aquatic > Freshwater > Lake... | reverse complement strand
TTATACAAAGGTATATCTGGAACTGCTGATGCTGCTTATAGAATATATACCGACCCAACCCTTGCTCTTGGTAAAGCTAAGAAAGCCTATGACGTAGCAAACTATGCTTTATTTAAAATAGTTGGTAGTCCACAGAATGTAGATAAAGCATTTAGAAATCCAGGTGTTGTTAAATTCTTCGATACTTACGGAACTGAATTAGAAAAACTTTCTGGTGCTCGCAAGGCTAAAGATATCAAGGCAGCAACTGAAGCATCAACTATGCTTAAACGTATTGCTCCTGAATTTGGCCCTGTAGCGGTTGACGAATTCATTAAGGCTGGTGTTAAAAATTCTGACACTGCTAAAAACTACTTAGCAAATCACGCAGACGTTACAGCAATCTTAAAAGGTCAACCTGCTCGCAGCACTCCTTTAATACCTCGTTTAGATTTAACCCGTCAAGCACGCGTTAAGTTATTTACCGAAGCGGATAAACGTTTTAATATTGACAAAGTTGGTCAAAAAATTGTTACAGCCCTTTATGGCAACGAGCCACAATATGAAGATATTATTACTGGTCTTACAACTAGAACTGAAGAAATTGGTGCTTTAGAAAAAGGCATTGGAAAACTTAAGGGACCTAGTGGGGTTGTTCGTTTTTCTGTAAACCAAATACAAGGTCGCATAGACAGTTTTGCGCGTAAGTTTACAACTATCCCATATTTTAAAGATGGTTATTTTGACGTAGCATCTCCTGATGCAACAACTCAAGTTTATCGTATCGCTCGTTTGGCAAACAGTCGCTACCACAGCAAGATTATTGCTGAGGCTTTTGAAGCTGGAACTGAAGGTCAACGCAAGCAAATTTTTACTGGTCTTTGGAATACAGTTGCTGAGATTCGCGGTGTATCTAAATCTAAAGCAGGAAAGTCCTATATGGATGAATTTGCTGGTAAAGGTTTGGAAAAGAAATACGCAGCAGATATTGTTATTGACGGAGTCAATAAAGGTAATCCGGCCCAATTTGGAGATCAACAACTAGCGTTGTTCCCATATCAACTTTCAACAGCAATTGCAGTTCCATCTGTAATTGACTTAGATAGATTATCTGCTCGCTCCGGTCTTATTGGAAAAATTGTAGGTTTGTCCCATCAAAAATGGGCAGAACAATTAACTTCTTGGTGGAGCATTTTAACTCTTGCTGGACCACGTTTTGCAATTCGTAATGCAACAGAAGATTTAATGATGCACCTTGCCATTGGCACTTCTCCTTGGGGAGTTGCTAGCGGACGTATGTTAAATACCCGTATTCGTGTTGGTAAAGGTATTTCAGGAGATGTAAGCGTTCTTGGTAAAATTAAGAAAACTATTACCCTAGATACTGAAGCAGGCGAACTAGGTGCTATTAATAAACTTATCCGCAGAAAAGAACTTGCTAAATATAAAGCTAAGATTGATAGCGCCAAGACAGTTGAAGATGTTCGTAGAGTTATGGCAGAGGCAGTCTTAGAAGACAAACTTGCTTATAAACTCGACAAACGTGGTGCTCAACTTCTTGCAGAAATAGCACAATATGGAAATCTTGACCGAACCTTAGCTGACGTTGCTGAAGGTGGAAAGAACGCACTTCGTGGCGCAGATCAATATGTAAACGCTACTAATGATGTAGCTCGATTTGGTAAAATGGGCGCTGTTGAAATCAATGGTGTTGCCTATAAACAAGCAATTGGTGAAAAAGGCTTTACCCAATTTAACCCAGTGGCAAGTCAGGCTTCAAGAATCTCCTGGCTGGTTCAACTTGGTGTTACCAGTAATGATGATCTTGCTAAAATAGCCGTTGCTAACTTAGACAAAGAGCCTGAAGTTGCTATTAAAGCAATGAAAAATTACCTAGGAAGCCTATCTGAAAAAGAATTAGGGCGTTTCCAACTTTACGAGGTTGGTGGAAACATAGATATCCACGCTCGTAAGGCTTACGATGCTGTCCGTAATCTTTATTCAAAGCGCAATGGTGAAGTAAACCTAGATTTATTAAATAAGGTTCGCACCTTTGATGAGTTTGGCAATCCAGTAGTTTCTACAAAGAATCTATCTATTGAAGATTTGCCAACCAGTTCTAAATTAAGTCCTGAATTTATCTCTGGCCCTACATTAATTCCAGTATTTGAAAGCAATAACTTTGCAGTAAATTTATCTGAGCGAACTTGGGATGCTATGGGAGAGGCTAACGCCAGATTTTCTCGTGAACCAATTGTTGTTAATGAAATGATCCGAATCCGCAAGGAAATGCAGGACTCAGGTTTTGAGGAGCGCTTTATTGCTGCTCGCACCAAAGGATTGTCTGGCGATAACTTAGCGAAAGCTATGACAAATGCTAAGACTGAAGTCATTAACCTAGCCGAAGAACTATCAGTAGGTAGAGTCCTGGCATACGTAGACAATCCTGCAATGCGCAGTCAGTTGGCTATGTCTTCTCGCAACTTTGCTCGTTTCTACCGTGCCACTGAAGACTTCTATCGTCGTATTTATCGCACAGTTAAATACAACCCAGAGTCAATCCGTCGTGCAGCTCTTACATACGAAGGAATAACACACTCAGGCTTTGTTCAACAAGACGATAACGGTGATTCATACTTCTTCTATCCAGGATTAAACCCTGTTTACCAAACTATGCAAGGCGTTGCAGATGCTTTTGGTATGCCAGAAGGCTTCCAAGTCCCAATGCCGGTAGAATTCGGTGCTAAGTTAAATATGATTACACCGTCAATGAACCCTGACTCCTTGTTTCCTACATTCTCAGGACCAGTTGCAGCAGTCCCAATGAAGTTTTTATTTGCTTTAGTTCCACAACTAGATAAGTTTGAAAAGAACTTCCTCGGTATTTATGCTGAAGATCAAGCAATGGTAAAAGCTATATTCCCGGCACACGTAAATAAATTCCTATCTATTATGGATAGAGATGAGCGTAATTCTCAGTATGCTTCAGCAGCACGTAAGGCTGCTACAGCACTTGAGGCTGGTGGACACGGAATTAAACCTACTTGGAATCCAGAAACCCAAGTATGGGAAGCACCATCTGAAGGTGAACTTCAAGCCTATAAAGATAAACTGGGAACATCTACAACCGCAGTTTTAGCACTGCGCTTTATATTTGGATTCTTTGCTCCAGCATCTCCACAATTAACATTAAAGTCTGATATGGCTCAATGGGCTAGAGACAATGAGCGAGTAAACTTCAAGCAAGTCTATAACAATCTTATTAACCGTTATAACGGAGATATAGATAAAGCATCTACTGAATGGATACGTTTATATCCAGATCAAATGCCATATACCGTTTCAGAATCTGAAAGCGATGCTGTATCGGTAGTTCGTGCTGTAGATCAGACAGTGGAATGGATTGATAAGAACCAAAGTTTATTAAAACAATACCCACAGGGTGCTCCATTCTTAATGCCTAAGACTGGTGAGTTTAGCTTTGACGCTTATAAGATTCTCTTTACACAAGGAATCAAAAGATCTAAGACCCTTGAAACCTATCTAAGAGATGTTCAGACTGCTAGAGACGTTCAGTTCTACTATTCTCAAAAAGAAGCATATGAAGATGAGTTGGCTAACACCTATTCTGATTCATTAAAGCGTGGTTTAAAGACACAATGGGAAACTTGGAAGAAACAGTTTACCTCTGCCCGTCCATTACTTCAAGAAGAATTTGGTTCTCAGTCAGATAAAGCAATCAAGCGCCAAAGAGCATTTGATGATCTACAAAAAATGCTTGCTGATAATACTGTCAAGACTGAACCAACAATTCGCCAAGCACTGTCCAAGATGACACAGGTCTACAACGACTATGTATACAGCAAAGACTTGGTTCCTGGTAGCAGCGCAGCGATGGAAAATTATAGAGACTTGTTAAAACAAAATGTTAAACAAGAACTTGAGGCTATTGCTGAAACTAATCCAAATGCAAAAGATGCTTACAACGTATTGTTTTCAAGATTGATAGGGGACTAAATTGACTGTAAATGTATGGAAAGAAGGCACAGTGCCTACTCAATCAACTGCATCTACTGCTCCAGGTCTTTACGATACAGTCTTTGGTGTTTCATCTCCAAGCAGCAAGCCTAAAGTTGGCGATAGCGCCAAAATTATTTCTGAAATGTCAGACCCAGAACGCAAAGAACTGGCGTTACTATTAAAAGCAGCAGGATATAAAGTTCCTACTACTGGCAAAAAGTCAGGCGCTATATCACTAGCAGATGCTTATAACGAAGCCCAGGCTTTAACACAAGCAGATTCAATGAGGCTTGGACAAAACCTAACGGTTAGAGAATTTCTAAAAAATAAGGCAGAAGACAGAGCTGGAATAGCTGGCACTGGTTCTAAGCAGTATAATCCTTATGCTACTCAGGTTGTTTATGACCCTACTAAGGCCAAATCAACCATCAATGATGTTGTTAATGATCTATTGGGTCGTGAGGCTACCGTTGAAGAAGTAAAACTTTACTCAGATAGATTAAAGAAAGCCCAATCTAGCAAGACTAGTAGGTCTGTAACTACCTATGAAATAATTGATGGAGTCAGAACTGCTAAAACAACTGGTGGTTTAGATGAGGTTCAGTTCCTAACTAACATTATTCAGAAAACTCCTGAATATAAAAAGGCTCAAATTGCCAAAGAAGAGGTCAAGAAGTCTAAAGAACTTGGCTACAAAGAAGTTCTAGCCAAGACTGCTATGGCAAATGGCCTTAACATTAATCAGTTTGCAGATGCTAACCAATGGGCAACTCGTGTTGCTGCTGGTGAACCTATTGAAACATTCAAGCAGACTATTCGTAATGCAGCAAAGCTAGGTCTGCCAGAGAATGTTAAGTCCCTTGTTGACCAAGGTATTGATTTAGATACTATCTATTCTCCATACAAGGAAACTATGGCATCTATATTGGAGATTAACCCAAACAGCATAAATGTAAATGACCCTATGCTTCGTAAGGCTATTGGCCCTGATAAGGAAATGTCTATATACGATTTCCAAAAGACATTAAAACAAGATCCACGCTGGCAATATACTAATAATGCTAGAGAAGATGTTTCTAGTTCCGTTCAAAGAGTCTTAAAAGACTTCGGATTTATGGGGTAATGATGGCTGAATATATTGACGCTTTTCAAAGAGCAGTAAAAAATAAAAACCCATTGGCTGATGCAGTTCCAACTGCGTCACAAACACCTGAATTTACTGAAACAGAAAAAAGAATCTTTGGCGTAACAGGTCCTACTGGCCCTACAAGCGGTCTTACTGGTTCTACTGGCAGAACTACAGGTCCTACCAGTGGAGCAACTGGAGTTGTTGGTGGTTTAACTGCTGAACAACTTGCAGAAGCAGAAAAAAGACGCCGCTCTGGTCAGTCTGCCTATGACATTCTTCTTGCAGAATTTACTCGTTATGGACTTCAGGCACTAGTAGAACCTTTAAAGGGTCTTATTACATCAGGTGCTTCATCTGCAGAATTCTCGCTGGCACTGCAAAATACAGACGCCTATAAGAAGCGTTTTGCTGCTAACCAAAAACGTATTGATGCTGGACTGGGTGCTCTATCACCAGCAGAGTATGTAGCACTAGAAGACCAATACCAAAATGTTATGCGTAACTATGGACTTCCTGCTTCTTACTACACCAAAGATACAATGGGAACACAAGAAGGTTTTGAGAAGTTTCTAGCAGCAGATGTATCTGCTACGGAACTAGAAGACCGTATTATGACTGCACAGAACCGTGTCATTAATGCTAACCCTGAAGTGTCAAAAGCGTTAAAACAATTCTATCCTGATATTACTAATGGCGATATCTTGGCTTACACTCTTGATCCACAACAAGGTCTATCTAATATTAAACGTAAGGTAACTGCCGCAGAGATTGGTGGTGCTGCATTACAGTCAGGGCTTTCTGCTAATCTTGCACGTGCAGAAGAACTAGGCCGTTATGGTATAGATAAAGCACAAGCTACTGAAGGTTATTCTGCAATCGGTAGTGGACTACAACGTGGTTCACAGTTAGCATCTATATACGGTGAGTCACCATATACTCAAACAACTGCAGAAGAAGAAATATTTAAACTTGGTGGTGCTACAGAAGCACGAAAACAACGCCAAAAAGTTACCGGACTTGAGAAGGCTGCCTTTGGCGGTCAGACCGGTATAACCCAAGGAACGCTAGCACGCGATAGAGCTGGCGCTTACTAAACTAATCCTGCCACTAGAACTACTGGCCTAGTGGAGCGACAATAATACCAGGAGTCAGAGCCATACCCAATCCCCATTGGAATATGAGGCTGGCGAAATCAACTAACTGATAGGGAGAAGGACATATGTCCAATTACGAGTATGAGGATGAAGACGACGACATCACAACCGATTCGTCGAATGACCTTGTAAAGCAACTACGCAAGGCTGCAAAGCAAAAGGATAAAGAACTACAGGAACTACGTTCCCAGTTTGAAAACCTTAGCAAAGGCCAACGCGAACGAGCAATTAAGGATCTCCTCGCATCTCGCGGGGTAAATAGCAAGATTGCTTCATTTATTCCGCAGGACATTGACCCAACTGAAGAATCTTTGTCCAAATGGCTAGACGATAATGGCGATGTATTCGGCATTGAATCTGGTCAAACCCAGGCAACACCTAACGTAGATCCAGCTCAAGCGGCTGCATATAAGAGAATGACTAATACTGCTGACTCTGGTGCTTCACCAGAACATAACACAGATATTATGCAAAAACTTCTTAATGCAAATAGCCGTGAAGAATTGGATGAAGTTATTCGTTTGTCTGGATTATAATCCGATCCTAAACTAAGAAAGGCTAGACCTAATGGCAATTCCAACAGGAACACCCACTACTAGCTCGACGATCAGCAACCTCGTAACCACTGCATACGACCAGTATGTAAGAATGGCGCTTCGCTCCATTCCGGTTATGCGTTCACTTGCTGACGTCAAGCCAGTTCAACAGGCAATGCCAGGATCATCAGTTGTATTCTCAATCTATTCAGATTTAGCACAAGCTACTTCTACATTGACAGAAACATCAGATGTATCAAGCATTGCTCTAGGTAACCCAAACCAGGTTACAGTAACACTGAACGAATACGGTTCAGCAGTTACAACAACAAAGAAGTTAAACCTAACTTCATTCAACGATGTTGACTCAGCTCTTGCTGACATCATCGCTTACAACGCAGCAGACTCAATTGATAACGTAGTAGGTCAGGTCCTGTCAGCAGGAACTGGCGTTCTATACTCAAACGGTCCATCAGGAACTACTCCAACTGCATCTTCAGGTATTCTTCCTGTAGATACATTAACAGTTGCAGATATCCGTAACGCTGTTGTAACACTACGCACAAACAAGGCTCTGCCTCGTATGGGCGAACTCTATGCTGCATACCTACACCCACGTCAATCAGCCGATCTTCGTGCTGAAACTGGCACAGGCGGGTTCCAAGAACTCACAAAGTATGTTGACAGAACTCCGTTCGTTGCTGGTGCAGTAGGCGTCCTCGAAGGTGCTTTCATTGTTGAGACACCACGTGTCCTTAACGGTCTAAAGCTCTCTACAGGTATCACTACAAGCACAACTATCACCAACGTTGCTTTGACATCTAACGTAGTAACAATTACTACAGCAGTTGCTCACGGCCTCGGAACAGGTCAGGTTGTAACAGTTGCTGCTACAACTAACACAGGTGTTAACGGCACATATACCATCACAGGCACAACATCAACAACATTTACCTATGCACTTACAGCATCTAACATAACATCAGTTGCTGACACAGGAACTGTTACATTCACCAACAACTACCGTGCGATTATCGCAGGTCGTGAAGCATTGGCTGAAGCACAAGCTGCAGACATCTCAACCGTTATCGGTCCAGAGATTGATGCACTACGTCGTTTCCGCACAATCGGTTGGTATTACTTCGGAGGCTTCAACCGTCTTCGTGAGTCTGCTCTCATTCGTATCGAATCAGCAGCAACAAACGGATAATTTCCGTTCGGCAGGGGCGGGGTCAAACCCGCCTTTGTCACTTATGAAAGGTTAGATATGGCATATACACTAGTAACACCTTACCAATGGCAAACTTGGGGAACAGGCTATAACGAGTTTACTCCTTATGCTCGTCTTGCAGGTCGCCGCTTTAATGGTGGAACTATTAATGGCCCTATTGCGATAAGCCTTACAGATGTAGCACGTGGACAAACAATTATTGTCAATGGCACCACCGTTACTTTAACTTTAACACCAAGCCAAGATGATCTAGCTGCTGCTAGTTACTACTTCCTTGGTGGTCACGAATACGAAATTAGCGATTACCAAGCACAGGTTTTAATTGATGCTGGCTACGGCGATTATGTGACACCCATAGTATGAGTAATTGCACAAGTTCTTGTAAGACAAAAGATCACCAATCATACGGTGAATGTCTAAAGCAGAATACTCCAATGTTTATGGGAGTTAATCCTACCAAGACTGGTTGGGATCAAGACAAAGTTAAGAAAGATAACAAAGAACTAAATGACTACTGGGCAGCAACCAAGCAGGGTATAGAGCCACGCTCTACCAAGCAGAAGGATATAGATGCTGCCATACAGCTTTCCAACGAGGGTGGCAAAGCCTTCGATGGGATATCAATGACGTTTAAGGAGTAACAATGGAAAACTACGAAGAAGAAATCACAAAGTATCCAACACCTGATAAGCAATATGAAGGTGCTAAGAAGTATGAAACATACGAATCACTACAAACCGGCGCAATGGGAAAGGCAGCAAAATAATGAAGAAGAAGCCAATGGCAGGAATGTGCAAGAAGTGTGGCAAGTCAAAGAAATCCTGTAAGTGCTAATGAAGAAGGCAGAGAAGAAGGCCAAGATAGCCAAGGTAATGAAGGAATTTAAGGCAAAAACTCTTAACTCTGGTTCTAGTAAAGGACCTATCGTAAAGAGCAAGAAGCAAGCAGTTGCTATTGCGCTATCTCAAGCAAAGATGTCTAAGAAGAAAATGGGTAAGAAGAAGTAAATGGCTAAGTCTCCAGCGTGGCAAAGAGCAGAGGGCAAGAACCCAAAGGGTGGCCTTAATGCAAAAGGTCGTGCCTCTGCTAAAGCGCAGGGAATGAACCTAAAGCCTCCAGTTAAAAAGGCTGAGGCTGCCAAGTCACCTAAGTCTGCAGCTAGACGCAAGTCTTTCTGTGGTCGTATGTGTGGTATGAAAGCAAAGAATACTTCTAGTAAGACCGCTAAAGATCCAAACTCTAGAATAAACAAGTCGCTCCGCGCTTGGGATTGTAGTTGCAAATGAAAAAAGAAAAACCATTCTGGGAAAAAAAGAATCCTAAAACAAAGTCAAAGACATTAACACCTGCTCAAAAGGCATCAGCAAAAGCAAAGGCTAAGGCTGCAGGCAGACCTTATCCAAACTTAATAGACAACGCAGCAGCAGCCCGCAAAAAGAAGAAGTGAGGTAGATAGGTGGCACTAGGAACATACGGCACAACACTGTCAGACGAACTCAATCGTCTTGCTAATGGTGGCACCTATCGAGCACCAGGGGCGATGGTAGGTCAAGCACTTGCTGCTCGTCAATGGGCAGTTCAACGTTCAGTAAGCACAAATTTAACAGACACAGTAGGAGTATTAAATGCGATTGCGGGGACCACTAGTAGTAATCGTCTTGATTATAACGGCGTATGTAATCTCATCGCTGGCACTTCTCAACTACCTGCAGCGCAAGCTCTCAGAGCGGTCTCAAGTTGAGTGCTAAATTCAACCTGGTCTGTGACCAAGCAACCACATTTAATTTTCAATTCCAAATTCTAAACAATCAGACTCCAATAAACCTGACCAGTTATACTGGCACTATGACTGTGCGCCCCTTTGTAGGGGCTAGCACTACAACCGTAGTTGCATCTACTGCTAATGGTCGTATGGTTATTGATGGTCCTAATGGTCGCGTTACAGTTACACTCAGCGCTACTGTTACT
>Ga0209190_1003752_pt1 | contig 10026 bp, 12 predicted proteins | sample M_140205_XF_Meta_FD_187315 | JGI IMG/M metagenome (GOLD analysis project Ga0209190, IMG submission 187315) | Freshwater microbial communities from Lake Montjoie, Canada to study carbon cycling - M_140205_XF_MetaG (SPAdes) (version 2) | ecosystem: Environmental > Aquatic > Freshwater > Lake... | reverse complement strand
GCCTTTACCCGAGAGGTGTACGTTGATTTTGAATCCGTGATCATGAAAGTCATTACCGTACCCCATCCACCGGGCCATATCTGTATGATACTCAAATTCAAGGATGGATCGTTCAACAATTTCATCAGATTCGCTTGCCAGCACACAAAATTGCCCTGGATGGAAGGAAAGCCGAACACCCAGACGCCGAGCAGCGTCACCAACCGGTGCGAATATGCGTTCGCAATGATCTTGAATTTCACGTCGTTGCCACCAATCTATCCAGTTTGGCTCAGTGTAGCCCTGTAACATTTCACTACCCAACCGCACCATTCTGCGTTCGGGTTCCATTGCGCCCACACGCTCCACCATCTTTAGGGCCGCGGCAGCGTTATGGTTCATGATGTCCCACTGACGCTGATCAGCTTCGGCAGCATGCTCACGAAGCCAACGCATGGTAGTTGATCTTCCGTTTATATCACGGTCCACAGCATTGACTTTCATGCCCCCGCATTCCTCGGGGTCATTGAGCCATTTGCAACAAAAGCCAAATCTAGATGTGTGTGTCATAAGTATATTATACAGGATTTAGAGTATCTTGTCAACTCTTTTTGGGAGAAAATTTATGCGAGTTTTTATAGAAAGATTTTTATTTGATTTGCCACCTGGTGGTGCAACTGGGAATTGGGTGGCAAGAAGTGACAGTGATGGAAACTTTGTCCAATACGTTCAGGCAGTAAAAGATCAAAACTTCAATCCACCAATACCTTTTGATGTTGCTGATCCGTTGTGCTATACAATAAAACTTCGAACTATTAATAATGCCGAGGTAATATGTTACAAAATAGGAACGTACTATGGAGATGAAAGTTCTTTAGCGGCTGCCAATGCATATGTAGCGTTCAAATATAATTTTTTCCCAAACTTAGGGCCAAGCCACACAACAGTAGTCACATGTGATGACAGTACACATCCAACTATTGTTGAACAAGAAACCCCTGGTGAATTTATTGTAGAAGGTTACTGGTTAGCCAGTGATCCTGATACATTTGTATCAGTCCCGTAATAGATCTAATGTGACACAATGAAAGCCGCCTCCCAGAGTGCGGCTTTGTCTTAACCGCAAGGGAATCACTTCAAATTGATAACTCTTTAGTGTTTTGATCAATTCGGGTTGGTCGGCGTCACAGATCACAGTGTGCGGATCCACTACCAACATGTTCATAGCAATCCATTTTGATGCATAAGGATACTGATAAAAGTCCTGGGCTACAACGTCATTGATCCAAATCTTATGCCAACCATCAAATACTCGGGGAACAGTATCAAACCCAACTCTATGACCGTTTAGCAAGACCAGGCCTTCTCTTAAAGGCACAATGGTTGAATCAATATGCACACCGGCGTAAAAATTGCATAGTTCTATTGTGACATCTGGAAACTGTTCACACAGCCAATCATATGCTTTTTGATTTCCTGATGCTGATTCCAAATACAACATTTTGTCGCCAAGACGACACACATTAGCAGCGTCCAAAGTCATGCCTTCGTTACGTGGCATGAACTTGTAATCATCAGCAGAATCCACAATGTCATGATAGCATTGCAGTTCCATGTCTCTGCAAGGATACATCATGGCAGGATCCACTATGGTTGATCCATATACAAGGAATCTGTCTCGTGGACAATAATTGTACATGCCATCATGTGTTTGAAAATTGAGTGGATCAGGGCGAACAACTTCTACACCCAGGCCAATCAGTGTGGTTGCTAGTATATCTAGATCTTCGTTGGCTTCGTCAATTATACGCTGAGGAACTGGTCCACGCGGAACTGGAGTTTCTTTCCAGGTAGTCTTTTCTGATTCTCGAGAAAACACAGGATCGGTTACTGGCCAGTTTGCGTCAGTAGCACTGCCTACAACTATTTTTTTTAGTGGGCTCCACTCATCAACGGTTGATATCATATGTGTCCAGTAATTTGTAATGTATAGCGGTCTTCAAGACCAATGTTGGCTGCCATATGTGGTAAATCATAAACCCATTCTACAGTGTCTCCGGCTTTCCAGTCAACATAAGGACGTCCATCTACTTCAAGATAATGACCTGGTTTCCAGTCTTCCAGCAACAGCAAGGCGCGACGAATTGAAGTTTCTTGTCCTTGAAGATTGAACAGTTCAACATAACGTTTGTACAGGTCTTGGTGTACCGGCATCACTGTGTCGGTGCTCATGCGATAAAATGCAAGCCCAATGTCTTTCCATCCTTGTGCTTCGTATATTTCAATAAATTTACCAGCCCAGGAAGGCAAGCGATGACGCATGTCACACAGACCACCACAGATTTTACTTGTGTATCCCTGTGCAGTCCAGTGTTGAACACTTACTGGATCATTGAATGGTTCTTGGATGTAATCCAGTGTTTTGAACTCATCATCCCAGAATTGTTCAATGTGATATTTAAAAGCCACGAGTATTACCGTAGTGAACAACTTCCACACTGTCTGATGACTCTAGTTTACGCCATGGATCAACAATAATGCTGCCTGGCATGATTGTACAGTACGCTTGGGTATCCGCTTGATCACCTGTGTATTCGTAAGTTATTTTGCGATTGTGTGCCCACAAAAATACAGCTGGTTTGTCTACACTATCAACCACATGAGTTTTGTCATCAGCAAGTGGATCAACATAAATCACCTTGCGGCCTTCTTGTTCAATGTAGTGTCCTACCAGTGTCGAATAACTGCCAATGCAATACTCTACGTCAGGCTTGTAGGCTTTGCCGTGAATCACAATAGGCATGTTGTCGTTCATCACACTCAAGTCAACCAAGAACATAGCCAAGTTTTTGGCTTGTACTTCTCTAGCATGCATCACTGTATCAAACAAGTCGTAACCAATGTTGTATTCCTTGGCCAACCAACGTAACGCAATGTTGTCACGTGGGTGACATGCACCTGCATCGCCCATACCTGCTGTCATGTATTTAGGTCCCATGATACGCATGGTTGAACGTGCCAGTGCATCTGTAACCACATCTACATTGATATTGCCAATGCGTAATGCAAAGTCCTGAATCATATTGACCAAGCCAACTTTGGCCGATATAAAAGTATTATAAAAAATCTTGATAGCTTCGCATTCGTCCCATGTACCCACTTCATAACGTGGATCGTTTTGCATGATAGTCTTGTACAAATCAATCAACTCACCAGCTACCCCAGTAAGCGATCCATCTTCTGTACCAATAATAACCATTTCTGGGTGCGCCATATCCCACTTGACTGATCCCATGGCAATTAGATAAGGATTGTAGCAAAACTGATGCTTGGCATCAATCAATGGCACAAACTTTTTACGAGTAGTACCAGGCAGTACTGTGCTGATCAACACAATTTTTTTACTGTTTTTGGCATACTTGTTCACATTGTGAATAGCATCAATCACAGCGTCATGACCAAAGTCTCGAGGTTCCATGTGACTGGATGGCACCGAGCCGTCATATCCTTCTGCATGTGGGGTAGGCACTGCAATAAAGATCCATTCACTGTTGTCCACAAGTTCTTCAATGCCACAGACTTTTACCAAGTCGCTGGTTCGTGGGTAAATATCATACCCCCATACTTGATGTTTCTCAGCCATTACTTCGGCACAGTCCAGCCCAAGTTTACCAATTCCAATAAAACCAATTTTTGCCATGAACATTCCTTTAGATAGATTATACAATTTTTTGCAAGACATTTGCAACCAGGATGTTTTAATTTATCGCTTTCTTCCACATGGGTCAAGAAAAATAGAAGATTGTGGACCGTTGTACGAATATAAAAATTTAGATAATGTAAAAATGATATGTCATGACCAAGAAACTTTAAATTTTAAAGATTATTCTTTTTTAAACACAATTTACTCAATTCCGGTTCTTAATGTACTGTTAACTCGTTACGGTAACAAGCACAAAGTTATAGGGTCCGAAAAGCCAGTGTTAATATTGCATTCAGAAATGCAAAGTCAAGACGTTGTTCAATTTGAACAAAATGGATCAATTGGAGTATACTGGTGGTGTCATGCTGTGATTGCAAGAGATTGGTATAGATATGCAGAAATTGATCCAATGTTAGTCAAGCCAATGACACCACAAAAAAACTTTTTGATTTACAATCGTGCGTGGTCCGGGCTGAGAGAATATCGCATTAAGTTTACTGAATTGGTATTAGATTATAATTTGCAAGATTATTGTCAATTGACTTTTAATCCAGAAGATAACGGAAAACATTGGCTAGAACATAAATTTGCCAACTCTGCCTTTGCACCTAATAGGACAGACTTAGATCAATATTTTCAACCTTCATTGGCAAAGTCAACAGCAAGTGCTGATTACAACCAGGATGACTATGTGCAAACTGCCATTGAAGTTGTATTAGAAACAGTATTTGATGACACCAAATGGCACTTGACAGAAAAGTCTTTAAGACCTATTGCATGTGGCCATCCATTTATCTTGGCAAGTACTCCGGGTATTTTGAAGTATCTTAGACATTATGGGTTTCAAACGTTTGGTGAGTACATTGATGAAAGTTATGACGATATACAAGATCCTGTTCAACGATTAGGAGCTATTGTAAAACTCATGCGGTCACTGGTTGACTTGTCACCCCAAAAACAACATCAGTTATATGTTAATTTGGCTACTATATGTGAACATAATAAACGTAGATTTTTTAGCAAAGAATTTTTTGATCAAGTAGTGAATGAATTTCAAACTAACATCAATCAAGGTTTTATAATTGCAGGAGTCCAATCAGGACCTGGGGGTGTTGCAACATATTCATCAATGCGTTTGGCCAAATGTTGATAAAACGTATCCATTTCACCATTCCAACATCCAGTTAATGCATCCACTGCACCACGACAAAACTCCCAATTTTGTTGTCGATATTGCTCTATTAGCTGTTGGTGTATGTGTTTATTAGATTCAACCCTTGAAAACTCTGCCAATGGTACATTGTCAATTACACAATAACTTTTTACCAATCGTTCAGAAGGCATTAATTTAAATGTGTCTAATTCTAACACAGTGTGAGTATTAATCACTTGTTCAACAGCATCTCCAAATATTATGTTCATGGTCAGTTCCTTTTAAATATGTATCATGCAACTAGCTTTTGATTTAATTTCTGATTTACACATTGACACCTGGAACGGTGAATTTGACTGGACTGGCCAGGCCACCAGTCCACACTGTATAGTGTTGGGTGATGTGTGTGAGGATCGAGCATCCTTGTACAAAACACTCGAGCATCTTGGAAAGTGTTACCAAGCTGTATTTTATGTTGACGGTAACGATGAACATGTGGATTTTTTTAACGATCTGGCATTCAGTTATGAAGAAATGAGTCAACGAATTGGACAAATTCCCAATGTGGTATACTTACAAGACAATGTGGTGGTGGTCAATGGAGTGGCTATTTTGGGCACTAATGGTTGGTGGGCATTTGATTTTGACAACACACTTAATCCAGAAGAAGTTAGAGATTGGTGGTGCGAAAAGTATTCTTACACACACGACAACTATGATGCCATACGTCGAGCCAGTACCACTGATGCTAACTATTTAATAGCCAGTGTAAAAAAGTTACAAACTCATAGAGATGTAAAGAAAATTGTAATAGCTACTCACACTGTGCCCATGCCTGACTTGATTGCACATGATATTGATCTAGCTGATAAACTCAAATTCAACGTTATGGGCAATAGACACATGCTGAATGCACTAAACGTAGATACCGAACACAAAATTGATACTTGGTGCTTTGGACATTATCACGGCAAAGTTGATCAGTATCGAGATGGTGTTCGATATGTCAACAACTGTCGAGGGAGAGATAATACACCGTGGTCGCAGTATGTGTATCATCCACTACGTGTGGTTGTTGATTATTGAACTGTTTCGGGTTCCAGTTTGATCTGAAGCGGATAGTTTTGTGATCTAGCACTCACTGTAACTTCAACACCTTTTTGTTCGGCAATTTCATAAGGTAGCACTGCCACACAAGCAGAGCCTTCTTCGTGAATGTCAATGGTGATTTGTTCTGCGGTTTCGTGGGTGTATTCAAAATATTCAATCAAACTTTCAACCACAAACTCCATGGAGGTTGTGTTGTCATTCAAGTAAACCACGCGAAACATAGGTGGCTCTTTTACAGCCTCTGATGGTTTGATTCGTGTGCGGGTATCGCTCTGTGCCATTTCTATTCCTTGCTTTGCTATACAATCAGTGGCAGCAGGATTGCTGCCACTGTATTTACACTATTATATTAGGAAGTGTAGGTGATCGCAATAGTCTTTGGCTTGGCGTCTTCTGGCACTTCACGCTTTAGGTAAACGCTTAGAATACCAAGTTCAAGATGAGCGTTGCTGATCTCCACATGGTCAGCAAGTTGGAATTCACGTCGGAAATCTCTGTTGCTGATACCTTTGTGCAGGTAGTTTGGCACAATCTTTTCACAGTCAGGATCGTACTCTTTACCTTCAATGATCAAGAACTTTTTGTCCTTGGTAACTGAAAGATTGTCCAGTCCAAATCCAGCCACAGCAAGACTGATCATGTACTCATCTTCGTTGATTTGTACAATGTTGTAAGGTGGATAGTTTGAAGTGGATTGTTGAGCACTCACACGCATGAGTTCATCAAACATGTTATCGAAGCCGATACCAAATTTGTGAATTGATGGAATGTCGAAAGAGCGAAGGGTGAGAGTTTTTGTCATTTGTTTTCTCCTTTATATAAGCAAGATGACTTGTAATGTAGCCCCACTATGGGCACTACAACATTATTTATTATACACAAAGAAAAACTATATTTTATTATTTAGGTCAGTTACCAGGCGGTATGTTGTCCATTCTGGAGAAATCCACGTTAGTGCAAACAGGGTATAAGATTCGTCTGCATCAAACGTAACCCGCAAAGTATGTTTGTATGGTTTTTGGCGGTACTGAATGTTGTATTTGGCAGCCCAGTCTGCGAGTTTGTTATCAATTGTGAACCAAGGGCCTACTGTGACCATACGTGGTACGTTCTCGGGCAGCCGAAACTCAATATACATCAGTACATTTTTTTAGGTAGAGCTTGTTCGGCCAATTGTCTACGTAATCGATTCTTGGCAGCACTGCGTTTGAGCTTGCGAGCAGTAGTGGGCTTGACGTAGAATTCACGATCACGAAGGTCGTTGAGAATGCCAGATACTTGTATTTTTTTCTTGAATTTACGCAGGGCTTTTTCTACATTGCCGTCAGCGACTATTACCGATCTTCCTCGCAATTTGCTCATTGGGTGCCTTTAATTCTATAGGAATATTTACCAGGTCATCGGTGATTTTTACTTGGTCAATTCCTTGCTCTTTGTAACGTGCCAAATTAAACATGTGTGGCAGTAGCACACGTTCTAATTCGCTGTGCAGGCCACGTGCTCCTGTTTTGTTTTTTAATGTGTTTTCTGCTACTTTTTCCAAGGCTGATTGAGCAAATTCCAGTTTGACTTGATCTTGCACAAACAACCATTTATACTGATCCACATAACTGTGTTTGATTTCTGTTAGGATAGATATCAAATCTATTAGAGCAAGTTCGTTTAGTGCAACCCAACTTGGAAAACGTCCCACAAACTCTGGAATCATACCAAATTTAACCAAATCGTCCGGAGTTACTTGGTCAAGGTCGCCTGCACGATCTGATGACACTTCGGCCTGGAATCCAATTGACGTGCCACGAATGCGGCTCTTCACAATATTATCCAAGCCCACAAATGCACCGCCAGCAATAAACAAAATATTAGTGGTGTCAATCTCCACAGTTTCGCCATTGGGGTGTTTGCGCCCGCCGGTGGGTGTGATTCTGCACTTGGTACCTTCTACTAGCTTGAGCAAGGCTTGCTGTACGCCTTCGCCCGATACATCTCGTGTGATACTTTGGCTTTCAGAACGACGACTAATCTTGTCTATTTCGTCCACAAACACAATGCCACGTTGTGTTTTTTCAATGTCATTGCCCGAGGCAGCATACAGGCGTGAAATTAAACTTTCTACGTCATCGCCTACATATCCTGCTTCAGTTAGTGACGTAGCATCAGCAATCACAAACGGCACATCTAAATATCTAGCCACTGATCGTGCCAACAACGTTTTGCCCGACCCTGTGGGACCTAGCATAAGAATGTTGACTTTTTCAATTTCGGTATTTTTGTCTTGGTTGCGTATGCGCTTGTAGTGATTGGCGATAGCCACTGCCAACACCATCTTGGCTCGATCTTGCCCGATTACATACTGATCAAGATGTTTTTGAATTAATCTTGGATCAAGACTCACATGTTCTGTAGGTTTAATTTTGGGTTCATCTACCAGCAAGGTCTCACACAATTCCACACATTCATTGCATATTGCAACATCTTCACCCACAATGAGTTTGATCACTGCGTCTTTATGCTTGTTGCAAAAACTACAGCTATCGGGATTTTCAGTTAATTTCATGTTTTGTTTTCAGGGTTGAGCCGTATGGCTATTTGTTCTTGTTCTAAATCACTCAGCAAATCTGGATCATACTCACCTGATTCAATTTTGGCAATGAGGTAATCAATATATGCTGTGTCATAAGTGTAATTGTCTGAATGGTCTTTGTCAATATGTATCCAACTCTTTCCGTTGTATTTGTACAACCGACTGGGTATAGCATCCACTTTTAAATATGTATCACCTTTGTTGGGCTGGTCAGGAAATTCTGTACCAAACGCATGTGTGGTTACTGATGGCTCTTGCCAAGGCAAATGATCAATTTGCCCACGGATTAGCTTGATTCTTTGTGCTTTGATAGTGTCGTCTGGATTGGCTGCTTTCCAGGCCTTGACGGCAGCATCGGGGTCTACATCTAATGCTTCAATTTCTTCTACGGGCGCAGGCTGATTAAAAATAATTTCTACTGGTTTATCGGTATCATTGAATGGCCCATCCATTACATCACACTTTTTATTAGGACAAAATAGTCCAATGCCTGGTGCATTTAACAATATAGTACCACACTTGTGGCAAGGTATTGTGTCCTCTGGGGTAGTAGCGTCCTCTGTTTTCGACACCATGGGTTTGAGATTTTCAAAATGTATAAATGGGTTAGCAAGATAAGGATAGCGTTCGTTCCAAGGACGATCATCTTCTTTGCTACCAAACATCCAACCTACTGGATGTGGGTCTTTAGACAGATCTTTGTTTGCCTGATCTTGGATTTGTTTTAGTTGTTCGTCGGTAAGTGGTCCATCATCGGGCTCATACTTAGGTTCGTCATGTACAAAGCCGCCTGTGCCTCGACGTGCCCATTCAAACTGTTTGTTGGATGCTAAGATCAATGTCAAGGCCAGTGGATCAAATACCAGCACAATCATTATGATCATCCAACGAACTGCACGTTCTAATAGATTGGCATCAGGATTGTCCCCATACATCAAGGCCGCAATATACTTGATTGGCCCAACTTCCGCCTCAACTTTCCTAACTTCAGCGGCAATCGGCGCACGTTCTTCATTGAGCCCAGCAATTCTTTTCTGAGAGTCTGCAATGTCCTGAGAGAGGCGACCACGTTCCTTCTGCTGGGCTCTTCGAATGGCAACGGCTTTTTCTGCGCCCTTTTCATCCGAACTGCGACCCATAACTTGGTCCACTGATTCATCAAGCTGTTTGAGTGCTTTGCGATTAGCATCTATGTTTTCTTTTTCTGTTTTGATCTTTTCATCATATATTGCAATCTTGCTAACAACATCTCCTGACACTAGGCTTTGATCTGAGTGCGCCTTTGACAAGTATCCAAAGATTCCCATGCTGGTCAGTATCATTAGGAATGCTATAGCCGGTATCAAATACAGTTTGAACACAATGCCGGCACGTTTCCAGTTGTTGTGTAACCACACAGTGGCAACAATTTTGCCCAGTTCTAATGAGCCGCCCATGATGATCACGGGTATTGTGGCCGCTGAGAATATGGCAGTAAGGCCTGCTACTGAGTAGTAG
>Ga0209190_1003741_pt1 | contig 10041 bp, 16 predicted proteins | sample M_140205_XF_Meta_FD_187315 | JGI IMG/M metagenome (GOLD analysis project Ga0209190, IMG submission 187315) | Freshwater microbial communities from Lake Montjoie, Canada to study carbon cycling - M_140205_XF_MetaG (SPAdes) (version 2) | ecosystem: Environmental > Aquatic > Freshwater > Lake... | reverse complement strand
AGACTGGCCGGCGGTGAAGTGCAGAACGATAAGGTCTTTTGGGAATTGCTCGGGAAAGAATTGACCCGCGGCGAGAGCGAACTTTTTGCGGTTGATCGCGACAGCGGCCGGCGCTGGCGACTGAGTAGGCAGTGACGCCTCGTCGGTCGTGACGCTCGGGATGACCAGCTTCTGGCCGACCTTGAGCCAGTTGGGATCGATGATCTGATTTGCCGCAATCAACGAGCCCAACGGAATTCCAAACTTTTTAGCGATGCCAGAGAGGCTGTTGCCAGTCTGAACAATGTACTGAAGCATAGGCTCAGAGTATCAAAACTATTTTTGGCCGCACGTTGTTTTATCGTTGCTTACCATAAACGCTTATGATAAGCTTAGAGCATGAACAAACTTACTCTAAACATAAAAGACACCCGGTTACAGCTGAAGTACGCTTACGTAAACCTGCCGTCCATGACCGAAGAAGCCAAGCCTGGACTTCAGGCAAGCATTGCTTGTCTGGAGGCCCACTTGGCTAGCCTTAACGCCCAGAGACGATCCTGCTAAGGCTAGCGCCAGCCCTGACGAGTCCCTGGCCGGGACGAAACGCCGCAAGGCGTCGGCAACAGCCACCAAGGATAAACAGATGATCACCCTATCAGCACCCGCCCACAGCGGCTACCGACAAGACTTCGACACGAACGAGGAGATGCTCCTCGCCGCAGCTACCCTGCTTCGCACCAGCGTCGACGACATGGTCTGCGTTCAGTGCAACGGCCAAGATGACCGCTTCTACTACTACGGCACGCAGGACGACGCCGACGCCGACCCCGACGGCGCGTATGCAGTGCAATCGACGGGCGCCGCGCTGCTCCAGTTTGTCTTCACGGCCGGCCGCAACGAGGACACCGGTAGATTTGAGACGTATGCCCAGGCCGAGGACCGCTCCACGTACCTCGCCGAGTCCTGGCGCGAGCACGTGACCGCCACCGAGCGGCACGACCGCAGCAGCTCCTGGGTCGCCGAGTACAGCGCGGCGGTGGCCCAATGATCGCCAAAGAAGCCGTTTTTTCAGCGTGGGCCGCTGCCACTCTGGCCGAACTAGAAGCTCCAATTCAAGGCGGTGGCCTGCAGAGCTGCTACCACTCCGACCATATCAGGATCCTACGAGCTGCCGTGCAGCACGGGGATGAAATCCTGTATGAGGTTGAGATGGCCTCACTGGACGGCGACGCCTACCGATGGGAGGACCTGAGCCGCCAGATGCGGCAGCGGGACGCCGCGGCGGTGCAAGCGTGAGCCCCGCCGAGCGCGGAGCGGCCTGGGGCCAGCTAGAAGCCGAGCTTATGCTGGAGGCCGTCGAAAACGGCCACCGGTTGAGGCCCGCCGAGTGGACCAAGGGCCAGTGGAGCGGCTACGTTCCGCCCGGACCTGGTCGCTACGGCTACGAAGCCGCGCTCGACCGCGCCGCCCAGGTCGCGTATGAAGCGGCTATCGACGCCGCTCGGGAGGTGAAAGCGTGACGCCGTCGGAGGCAGGCGCCGTGATGGGCCGCAAAGGCGGCAAGGTGCGCACGCCGAAAGGTTTCTCGGCGCTCACCCCGGCGCAGCGGTCGGAGGTCGGCAAAGCGGCGGCGGCAAAAAGATCCGCGGCTCTCACCCCGGAGCGCCGGTCGCAAATTGCCAAGGCTGCGGCCGACAAACGCTGGGCCGGGAAGAAAAAAGCCATGACTGAAACGCAAATAAAACTGGGCGGCATCAGGGTAAACGGTCGAGTGCGATACTTTAACCATGTTTCAAATTTAAGGCGGGTCGGCAAAAGCCAGTGGACAATCGAAAGGCACGGCGTCGAATTTCGAGTCGAAGGCGGAAGGCACGCTGGAGGAACCAGCCGCCAATGGTATCTTGATGGCGGGTTCCTCTATTCAACGATCCGCTGCACATCGTTAATGGCTGCCCTTAGAATGCTGGAGGAAATGTGAGTTCCAAGAACAAGGCCGCCGCCGACAAGCGCTGGGCCGATAAAACCAAACAGAGGCCGCATGATCCCCGGCCTCCTCGTCCTGATCGGCCTGACCATCGGAATGATGCTCGGCGACTGGCTGCTGGCAACCGCCGCAGCTTTTGCCGGTTGGTGGCTGTATAAGCGTTACTAGCCACCGACAATACCTACGATACCGCGCCATTGGACCGGAAACGGCCCGTGGCGCGTTTTGCGTTATGGTCCGCGTGGTAGCGGTCACATTTTGCAGAAACGTCAAGACGGTGCGTTGTTCCGGTGTTCCTGTCTAGATACATACTTTTAAATCTATTCAGAATATAAGGGTACATATATATACAGAAGAAGTTTCAAATAATGTTTTTTTACCGGAACACTGGAACAAGACGCCTATCTGTATGAAAAGATAGGCAGTTGTCAATGTTCCGGATATGTTTTTAGCGGATCAGATCGGAACACTCGGATCTAGAAAGTATAGCCACTGGAGGCCGCTTCGGCATCGGACTCGCCGCTTATGTATGCCCATCGTCGACAGAATCTTCCCAATGCGAATCTTATGCTTATGCTCCCACTGGCTTGCCGGTATTTTTAGACAGCCGGCTAGTATGTCCTCGACGCTGAAGTTTTCGGTCCCGCCAAGGCGCATGGACCTTACGTAATCGCAGACCATGGATTCCCACACGTCGCCCTCCACCCTGGCTAGCTGCTGGCTGGTCGCCGCCGTCACGGCATCGGCCTCATCCAGCCACCACGACTTGCCATCTTCAAAAGCAATGACAGCTTCGGCCCAAAGCTGATCCCTGATATCGCGCAGGCCCTCTAGGTTTGCGAACGTGCAGAGAACCGGCCAAAATCTTCGGTTTCCGGTTTCGTCGGTCAAATATTGCTCTTGGTTCGTAGTCCCCGCAAAGACGCACTGGCGAGCCATTTCCTGGACATATCGCCCGTACGGAGGCCGTATCCTGTCAGTGCTCCGAGTTATAAACCCCTTGATATGTTCAACTTCAGAGGTTTTCTTAAAGCTGGATAGTTCCCCAACCTCAACGATCCACACCCGCTGGACAGCCAGCGCCGCGTCCTTATCCGACATATTGCCAACCGCGTCGGTAAAATACCGGCCGGCCAAAACCTCTAAAGCGCTTGATTTTCCGATGCCCTGATGACCTTCCAGGATTAACATATGATCGGCCTTGCACCCCGGTCGGAACACACGGGCAACCGCTGAAATAAGCCACTTCGATCCCACTGTTCGGGAATAGGTCGAATCCTCAACGCCGAGGTATTCCTGCAGCCAGTTGTGAATCCGCGGCGTCCCGTCCCATCGGAGCGATTGCAGGTAATCGCGGATAGGATGGAACGGATTGCGCCGCGCCACGTAGCCGGCCGCTCGGCTGGCCGTTTCTGCGCTCACCTCTATGTCCTGATGCTGTAGCCAGATCGCAAATGCCACGTCGTGCCTATCTGACCATTCAGCCGGTACGTGCATTTCAATATTACGTATCGGCCGCGTGATTTCGATCACGTTTGTTAGTTCGTTGAACGCAAGCGACCGCTGGAAAAGCTCATGGAAAGTCAGCGCCACAGCTGCGTTGTACATATTGGGAAGGATCACCTTCTTTTTCTTTTTCAGTAGCTCCTTCCAATCTCGCGTTGAGTCGTTAGGCACGGTTTCGTCGTACTCCAGCAGCGCAACGTCGACAGAATCTACGCCTTCCCATTGATCCGGAGTGCTGGACGCGATACTGATTGGCGACTTCACCCGCGATTTGCTTGGGCACGATGCGCAACCGGTGAACCCTAACGAGCTTTCGACGTAGGCGCAGGTAACCGGCCCCTTTGAGTTTGTGATCGCGTGGGATAGTTTGTTTTGCGTCTCCTGATGGGAATAGCTTGGATACGGCGAGCTCATACGGTGCGCCAGCTCCTCAGCGTCCCTGCACCGGGCTACCACGGTCAGCATCTGATACCACTCGGGTTCCGGTAGCGTCGTCGCGTCGTCCCGGCAATGTCGCATCCAGGCGCAGCCGTCCATTATCGGAGCAATAGACACCAAAGGGAAATCGCGCTTTGGTGTCGGCGTCGGCTGTGATACTTTTACCACCTTGACGATCTCGGCGAAGTCCGACGGATTAAACCTCAGCCCGGAATCGGTGAAGTTGACCGGCTTAGGATTGTTTGGATCCTTCCTGTTGAACGTGCCCGGCAGCCGCATGACCCGCGCCAGGTCGTGCGTCGCGTCGATACGATTTCCTGATTTGGCAGCGTGGAACGCAAGGATGGCCTGCCACCGCTGGACCAACTCCGCTGCCGCTTGAATATGCCCTTCGTCCTCAAAAACGACCGGCTCCTTAAATACCCACCACGCCTGGATTCCGTTGCCGCTGTGGACTATCAGGCTCGGCTTCAGCTCGGTGCAATTGGCAATGTCCAAAGCGGCCTGAAGGTTGGGAGGCAAATCCTGCGCCTTGTGCGCTGGTCCAAGGATGTCAATGTCTGCCCATATCCCCGGCATTGCGTATGACGCAGCCGCGTCGGCTCGCTTTCCTGCGGCCGGTGTGCTCCGTAGCGAAGTCGCTCGAATGTAGATGTTTTCCGTTTCGATGTAACCGGCAATCGCTACGGACAACTCCTCGGCGGTCGAAGCACAGATAGTCCGTGCGGATGGCAAAGTAAACGCGGCCAGGACGCCCTGAGGGTCGGGCCATAGGGCTGATAGGAATTGGTCCATCATACGGCTGACCCCTTGCGGTTAGATACGTTGTGTTTGAGCAGAAGAGTAGAAACGCCTTTCTTAAGGGAAAAGGCACTATTTCCTGCAAGCGTCAGAAGCCAATCGTCACGGTTTGGATCAAAGCAAACTGCCCCCACCCCGTATTTGCCAGCTATGCTCAACGCACCAATGGCCCGGTTAGAACACGGGTGATCGTCCAGCCGCGTACCGTATGCCCAAGCAGCTTTAACTTGGTACAAAAAGACATACCGAAGCCGCTTACCAATAAACTCGTCATGCTCTTTTTCCTTAAACTGACTATTAATAACCATCTCTGAGTAGTCACAGCATTGCTTCACGGCAGCGGTAAAGTTCGTAAAATGTCCGTCTGCTCCTGACCATCGCTCTGGGTCTTTAATTTCAAAACCTATTGGACCAATAAGCTCTTTTTTACGGTCAAAACCAATAAAGTCAATACGAAACGAAGAACCATAAGCCGGATGGCGCAGCCACACCTCTGGATACAAATCAAACCGTTCACCAAACTGCTCTACAAACTTAGCCGATACAGCCTTCTCGTTCATGCCGCCACCTCCGGCGTCCGTCGATCTGACCACAGCAGCCAAGCAATTCGATACGGTTCGATCAGCTGCGGGTTATCGGCTGCCCATTCGGCGCACCATCCGCTCTCTGGCCTCTGCTTAAAGATCGCTTCATATTTTGTAAACGCGTACCCCTTCGAGAACGGTGAGCCGTCCTTTTTGACTTCGGTATGCTGTTCAACCAGCAGCCGAAAATACTTGGCCTTTCGCTGCAAATCCGAATAAGCGCGCACCTGCTTCTCCTCGATCAGCTCCAATTGCCCGTTGTAAACCTTCAAATTCTTCTGCTTGCCGCGTTGCGCGAACCGATAACCACAGCCGCACTCCAGATCCGTCAAAGACGCCACCTTCCCGCAGTCCGGGCAGACCTTGAACGTCTCGGCGTACGATACCGACTTCCCGCGCTTGCTGGTAGCGTCTGGCAGCAGTTGCCAGTTCCGATCCTGAGCGACCAGCCCGCATTCGCGGATACAGTTTCCATGATCGAGCATGAGTAGGTTCGACTTCCCCGGAAACGTTCGCAGCCCCCGGCCCGCCATCTGAAGATATAGCCCAGCCGACTTGGTAGGCCGCGCCAGGACGATGCAATCGACGCGGGGCACGTCTACTCCCTCGGTCAAGACCATAGCGTTGCTGACTAGCGTCAGGCTGCCGGATGCGAGCCGTGCGAGGATACTCGAACGCTCGGCCTTCGGCGTCGTCCCGTCCAGGTGCGCCGCTCTCACTCCGGCCGCCATGAACGATTCCACGATGGCTTTGGAATGCGCGACTCCTGCGGCGAATAGCATAGTAGAGCGGCCATCTGCCAGCCTGCGCCACTCGGTCACGCAGTCGCCAATCAAGTGCGGTTTGTTCATCCAATCGGCCAACTGGTCGCGGTCGTAGTCTCCGCCGGATATCCGCACGCCAGACAGGTCGATCCGCTTCCCGGCGTAGCTGACCGCTGGCACCAGATACCCCAGGGCCGTTAGATCGGCCACTGTTGGACATTGGACCATCACGTCGAACTGCGAAGCGAGCCCCTTGCCGTCCGCGCGGATCGGCGTCGCGGTCAGGCCGAGGACGTATGGATTGCCGCAGTTGTTAATGACGGCCTGATAGCTGGCGCTGGTGCAGCGGTGGGTCTCGTCAATGATGATGAGGTTCGGCGGTGCGTCCAAGTCGCGATTAATCAGAGTCTGGACGCTTGCAACCTGCACCGGCAGGTGAGGCCGGTCGCGCCGGTGGTCGGCCATGATGACGCCGTGGTCAATGCCGAACTGGTCCAGGCGAGTAGAACATTGTTCGATTAGCTCCTTGCGATGCGCTAGGAACACAAGACGCTTCCCGCGTTCGACCGATCGGCGGATGATCTCAGCTGCGATAGTCGTCTTACCGGCGCCGGTTGGGGCAACGAGCAGCACGCGGCGATGGGCGCGAAAAGCTTGAGAGGTTTCATCGAGGGCGGTGGATTGATAAGGCCGGAGGGTCTGAATCATTTGAACCCCATCATGATGTACCAATCCTTGAACGACTCAATAGAGTCGGCAGACGTTGCCGCGATCTTTTGGAAAACGCGCTTGCTGATATACTCCCGCTGCGCCGGCTTGAGCTTCCCTCCAGGCCGCTTCACTTCTACTTCCAAATACTCGACCTTGTTGTCCATCCACACGTCCGGGCTCTGGCTTGGACGCATAGCCGACCAGTCGCACATACCCGGCTCCCCGATGCGGATTCGTTTACCGTCTGCTAAGTTAAACAAGCCGCTATGCTGGCGTCGCACTATCCAATTATTCTCGATGAGGAAAAGCACAATTTGCGCCTCGACATCGTTTTCAGATAACACTGACTTCATAAATTACACTCCCTCCGCGCCCAATCCAACATCCCCTTCCGCTCAAAATACTCGACCCACTCCCGGCACTCTAGCTTTTCGGCCATCGGCGCGTCTGGCGCCGGGATTCGCCGGCCAACCTCCAGCACGGGAGCAACCGGAACGTACGGATCTAAAGCTCGTTGGGATGGCACGATGGCCGTATACGATGGTGGCTTTTTCTTTTTCAAGCAAAAACCGCGCTTCTCCCGCGGGATGAGAGGCCCGCCTTTCGCGGCGTTCTTGGCTAGCTTGCGTCGGTAGTATTCGCGGCCGTACTCGCGCCGGCAGTCGACGCACATGCCGCTATCGACTCCCACGTCTGATCCGCAATTGCAGACCGTCTTTTTTGTTCCGTTCACGCCCCTAGGCATTCGTCTCCTCCTCGTCCTTCCAACGGTCATAAATCCGGTCGTCGCGGTCCCTGTCATCTTCCCGCTCCTCGGCGTAGGCCGGGTGGTCAGGGCCGGGTGCGATCATATGATTCTCGATATCCATTAAATACTCCTCACAAAACCAGTCGTTCATGCCCAGCCGCGCCCCGGCGTCGTGGAATTGCTCCGCGCAGCGTAGCTGCTCAGATCGGCAATAGTTGATAGTCACGCGGCCTCGTCCTTATGCTCTTTGCATTTGGTTTCAATGCCAGACCCGTCGCACCCGTAGCAGTCCATGGCCTGCCCGTTTAGCTCCCATTTTCCGGCGTCACAGCCAAAGTCGCACGGCTTGCAGTTCGGGCAAGGCTTGATGGGGGCCGCCTGCTGCATCTCGGCGTCAATCGCAGCGTCGAAATCGCGCTGCTCCATCCATGAAACGTCAAATATATACACCGCGATTCTCGGGTGCTCCTTGGCCCATCTCCACCGCTGAGCGTCCCGACGAAGAGCCGCCATGTTGACGGCGACGGTAACGCGTTGCTCGTCTTTTCTGGGATTCATCCCACCTCCTCCATGTACTCTGCCCGCCGCCGGACCCGGGTATCGTGCGCGTCAGCGTTGGACAGAGCCCACGCCGCCAGCATCCGATAGGCCCGTGCCCGGCTATTGTGCTGTAGCCACAACACCGACCAGCAGGCTCCGCCAAGCAAGCACATAATGCTTCCATAAATCATAATCTGCATACATTGCTCCTACCGCTCAGCCTTGCGCCGCATTGCGGCGATCAAGTCTTTGCACTTCTGGCCCTCGGCCTGCTCTGGCCAGACTTTTCGGGACACCTGCAGGCCTTCTAGGTACGTGATCCTGATTTCGACCATTTCCTCTCCCGTGTCGATGATTTGCACCTGCGGCTCAGAAAGGAACATCTTCTTCGTCAATCCTTGCAGCCGCCTTTGGCCGGCTAACCACGCCGTCGTCCGTCCGCTTTTCAAACGTCTTAACGCCGTAGCCGTCAGCTACCAGCTTGGTTTTCGACCGCTTCTGGCCGTCCTTCTCCCACTCCTCCGTCTTTAACCGGCCGTCGCAAAGCGCCAGAGCGCCCTTTTTGAGCCCCGCCGCCAGCCAGTCGGGCAAATCCCAAGCCTCGCAATCAAACCACGAGCTGTGTGGCTTGTCTTTCGTGCCGTCAGAGACGGCGATAGAAAACGACGTAACCGTCTTTGTTCCGATCTGTTTCACTTCCGCGTCTTTGCCCAAATGACCCATGATGGTCCCTTTTGACATGTATGGCATCTATCTAACCTCCAGCCGGTAGCCGCCGCGCAGCGCTGCGCCGCGGACTTCCCGGCCCTGCTTGATTGCGTTGCGAATCGCGGTTTTGTTCGGCGTTGATGTCTCCTTAATCAACCCCGCGGCGTGCCCAACGGCCGACGCGCTCAGGTCGTCAATCAGCGCCTGCCACAGGCTGGCCGGCATCGTCACCGACACGGTGCGAAACTCGTCGTCTAGCAGCGTTTCGTTATCGACTATCACCGCGTCGGGCGTGGCCTTCACTAGCAGCTTGACGGTCTCGCCTTCCAAGGCTTTGAGCTTGCCTTTGTCGTCTGGCCCGATAATCAGCACAGTCCTGATAACGAAGTCCTCGATCCGCTCCCGCGCCGCGGCGTACTGCTTTTTGAGCGTTTTTAAACGGTCTATCTCGCGATCACACGCGGCCTCGTGGGAATCGCAATGCAGTAAAAATTGGCCCACGTTTTGGCGCTTCTTGACGCTCATGCGAAGCGCCAACTCCAGCGCCAACCGGTACTCGTCTTCCTGTTCAGGCGTCACCGTCTCGGCAGAGTCCACCAGCGCCTGAAGGTCTGTCTCGATCTCGTAAATGTTAGGCATTCAGCGCCTCCAAAAGCTTCTCGTAACACGCGTGGGCATCGTCGCCCGACTTAAACCCCGCAGCGTCGCTCACGTCCCACATGCTCAAGATCGCCAGGAAATCAGCCCGGTCGGGCATTCGGCCGGCGATCTCGTCAAACATGGCGATCATGTTCTTTTTGCTGGTCCATGGGCGTATCACCTGGACCACCTGCGCCTCGATGACCTGCGCCGTTTCGCGTTGCATGGCAGGCAAATCTGCCTGCTTCATTTCATCAGGCGTGTACAGCCCCGCCAGATCCTCAGGAAAGCACTTCCGGATAGCCAGCGCTTCCGCGCACTTCGCCAGTTGGTTGCAGGCCATTTTGGCCCACATCTGGTTCGGCTCGCCGCCCTTTTTAATTTGGACGTATTCGGCGTAGTGCGCGACGGCGTAGATGGGACGCTCAAAGTCCTTCCTGAAAACGCCAACCTTAGCCGCCGTTGGCGCGACCGGCTTAGTCCACACGTCGACCCAGACGCCGTCCTCGCCGCACCAGTACGGCCCGTCCTGGCCCCGATACAGGCCGCTGCGCTCGGCCACAAGCCGGAAGCCGTCTATCCCGGTCTGGAATGTCACCCCCATTTGTTGCGTCTCCGGATCCCACCGCTTAACCGGCT
>Ga0209190_1003739_pt1 | contig 10045 bp, 9 predicted proteins | sample M_140205_XF_Meta_FD_187315 | JGI IMG/M metagenome (GOLD analysis project Ga0209190, IMG submission 187315) | Freshwater microbial communities from Lake Montjoie, Canada to study carbon cycling - M_140205_XF_MetaG (SPAdes) (version 2) | ecosystem: Environmental > Aquatic > Freshwater > Lake... | reverse complement strand
GCTGATTTGCAAAAGACCGTTTTTTTCCATTATAACTGACTGTCACCCAATCCATATTAAAAATAGGTTTATATTAATATATCTTTATTATTTTTTAAATAGTTTATTTTGCAATGATATTAATAGGTATCTAATATATATAATTTTTTTAATTATAATTTATATATATTATATCTAAATAGATATACCAGTTGGAAAGGAGGGTATACCTCTTGTTCTACTAAAAATATCATTATTAATTTCGACAGGATATACATTAATATTGAAAAAATCAGGAGTCATTGTCATATATAAAGTTTTATCGGTAATATGCTTTGGCAATATTACAGAATTAAAATTAGTTATATCTTTATTTAAAATATTTTTATTTACTTCATCTAATAGTTCTTTTTGTAAATTAGAGTATTCCAAAGTAGATGTATTATTAAGTTGAATTGTTGGATTTAACGAATTATCTATAAATGGATTACTTAGATTTTTTCTAGTTTCAACTAAGTTTGAATTTATGCCGTATATATTGTTATTTCTATCTTCATGTATTCGGTCATCTTTAAAATTATAAATACGCATATCGTTTATTTTAAAAATACCACCGTTTTCAATTGTATAATCTATTATAAATTTATTTGTTGTATAGGTTGTATTATCAAGTATAAAAACTTCTAAATAATAATTTGTAAAACCTGGATATTTTGATATTTTAATATATTCGATATCAATGATAGTTAAACGATTTTTGTATTTACTAAGCACATTTTTATTTATTTTATCATATGCATCTATTTTTATATATACAGGTAAATCTTGCCTATAATATTCATTTACAATTTTTAAAGAGGTATCAATATGTTTTTCAGACTTTTTAATTTTCTTTTTGTGTTTTATAGTGCTATTATCACAAAAATTTTCAATTTTTTGTTTACTTAATTTAATTAAAACGATTATAATTATTACTAAAATAAGTATAATACTCATTATATTTATTTATAAGATTTAAATAATTTACAAATATGTTAAAGCAAATTGAAAAATCTAATCAAAAATCCTAATATTGAAGGATGACTCCCGCAGTCCTCAAAACGCTGTAAAGGGTAACAGACTAATTAAATAATATGCGTTTAATATGTATATAAATAGTGTATATACATTATATAACATACATAATGAATGCTACACCCATTTTAACGGATATTGAAAATAATATTGGTAAAATCTATTTAATATCAAATCGCACACACGGATATTATACAATTTTGCCATTAGTGGAAGCTGAATTTTTATCATTTTTAGAAGAATTATATAGTATCATAGAAGTAGATGATTATGATATAAGTCATAAATATTTAACAGATGTAAATTTGAAAAATAAAATAATAAGTTATCTACATAATATTTTCAAATCAAATATATTAACTTTTGCTATGAATAATACTACCAAGTCTACTGTTTTGGATTTTGTATCGGAAGGTCACCATGTCTCCGATGTTAATGCTGTTAATAGGAATTACAGCAACAGCCTCCGCTTCTACGAAGTAGCAGAGCCACAATTTTCTGGAAGATATATAGACAAGATTGGCGATGCAGTTGATACTGCGACTGCTGAAACCACTGCTGTCAATATGGCACGCGCTCGCGCTGCGGTTGATGCTTACGAACGTGACGCAACCCGTCTGCCTATGCCCGTCATGGTCAATAGCGGTAATAAAATGAATACATCTAATGATTTTTTTATAAATTTAAATCAGTTACTTTTAAATCATATACGCAACGATGAATTATTAAAAAAATTTAAATTATTAGAAAACACAGACTTATGTAAAGCCTCATCATCAAGAACATCAGTAGTTGAAGCAGTTGTAGCTCAAGAAATTGTAGTAGTTGATCCATTAAAAGCAGAAGCTACTAAAGTTACTAAAGCAATATGGGATGACACAATATTACCATATAATCATTATGAACCATTCAAAATGAATACTGGAGACACTATTTCTGCATGGTCAGATACTACAATAAAACCTATACAATATTCTTCAGTTAAAACAGATGAATTTAACACAAATGCCGATATTTTAAATAATTGTGCTGTTTTATATTGTGTTTCACAAAGTATTGGTATCGTTATTGAAAATCAAAATATTATTTTTGTCGACTATTTAATTAAAAATTTTAAAGATTTTGAATTAGTAAAATCATATAGTAAATTAGATAAAAAAGAACTTGATAATATTAAAAACTATTTTCACAAAAGAAATTTTGAAAGTAATGAAACCATTTTTAAAAAAATAAATAGTTTTGAATTTTTATTTGATATCAATAATGAAAAAAAAAATGATAGAGTCTATAATGAAATAGAAAAATTTATTCGAGAAAGATATGTAATCGATAATGACAATAAAAACATGATAAAGGCTAATGAAATTTTAGAAAAAATATTTTTAGAATTACAATATTGTTATAAAGATAAAGTAAAACTTACTAAAGAGCTAAGTAGTATTTTACTTAATATGGGTTTAAAGAAGAAGCGTATGTCAGATGGTATTTATTATTGTGGCATTTCCACAAAAGATAACCTATTTAAACATAACCTATTTTTATCTACTGGCGGAAATATTGAAGAAATGTATAAAAAAACGGTTGAAGAACACAAACTAGAATCTATTAGTGAAATTTTAAAAAGGCTTAAATTCAGTTGTAAAAGCACGAGCGGACCATGTCAATGCTCGGATGTCAAAGCCTGCGACCGTGTTGTCGCGCCTAGGCTTTCTGAAAGCATTACCGCCGAAAATGACCATATAATTGCCATCTAAATCAACAGCATGCAAAACTAAAATTCTTGTCTAATTCGCAATACTATATGATTTGCACCTTATAATGTTTTTTTTTCAATATATTTAACAAAATCGATTATGGATAGTTTTTTAACAAGGGGTTGAACTACTTTAAAAAATATTGGATATGAAAAGATATGTTTAGTTATCGAAATAACTACTGGCATTATTATATATCATATTAAACATTTTAAAACATAAATTTAAACATATTTACTATATAATATCTAGTTTACAAAATTCACATAAACGATATACGATTAATACAAATATAATTATATATTCATAATAAATTATTTAAATGACAATTTATAATAAAACACTCGGATTATATATTGGATGTGGCACAGATGTAGACATAATGACTCTATTAAGTCATGATATAAGTCAATGTATTTATATTGACTCACAGCCTTTGACTCGATATGGTGAGCTTGTTACTAATAATGAATGTATTGATACTATTTCATATAAATACATGGTTGATTTTAGTAAAAATGCAAATAACGCGGGATTTATAAAAATTAGTATTGATGGTGTGTATCCACCCGTTTACAAAAATTATAATACTAATCAAGAATTATATCATTATTATAATTTATTGTTTCCTATTCAAACAATTAAAACTAATTATGCAGGAAATAGTGATGAAATGAAAAAATTAATACATCAATTAAAAGATGTTACACATGTTATTGTTATTGGGTTTTCACCACATTATAGCTTATGCAAATATATCTCAAATCAGGCAACATTTGTGGGAAATCATAGCACATTATATAATGAAAATTTAGATGATTTGCTAGACTATGAAAAAGAAAAAATTACAATTATTCTACAAAAAAATTTATATAATATTCGTAGCAAATTTCACAAATATATATATTTTGATAAGAATATGAATAGACATGATGTTAGTGATTATAGTAGTTTTATAACTTTATCAAAAACACAATAAAATTTTAATTATATCATAACAAAAAAATTGATATTCTTATTATGATAATATTAAAAAAATATTCAAACTATGCCAAACGGTTATAATACAGTAATAGAAACAATTAAAACAGATGATTTACAAATGTTTCAATCTTTAGTCCATGTGAAATCACAATATATAAATAAAATACAAGTATTTTTCCAATTGACATGTCGATATAATAGTATTAAAATATTAAATTATTTATTCAAGTTAAATCCAAAAATACATATTCGAGACAAGGATGACTTAGCATTTAAATCAGCATGTAAAGGTGGAAATTTACAAATTATGAAAATATTATATGAAAAAAATAATAATATAAATATTGAAAAAATATTATTAGACTTTTTACCTAGTAATTATAAGTTATATTTCAAAGAAGAAATTAATAAATTATTGTTTAATAAAATACAAGAAAATAAAAGTGTTAATAAACTTCAAGATGTAGCACATAAAATATGCACTAAAATAATAAAAATACATTATGATGAAGCAAATGAGTATTTAATAAATAACATAATAGATAAATATATTCATTTATTAGATATTTATGAATTATGTAAAATTACTATTGAACATAATCAATTATACATATTATATAAATTTATTAATTATTTAGACGATAATAAAATAGCGAAATTATTACAATTTTCTTTACAAAAAATAACAATTGAAAGATATGATATAATAGAATATCTATTGGATAATGCTAATAATGATGTAGCAAATGATTTATATGAATATTTAATAATTAGCTGTAAAAATGGTGATCAAAAATTTGTAGAAATTGTGCTATCAAGATTTAATCGTAATAGTATACGAGGTATGTTGCCAAATATATCTTACTATGCATGTTATTATAAACATATTACTATAGTTGATTATATATTTTCATATTATCCAAATTTATTAACTGATGTTAAGGAAATATATCAAAATGGTCAAACATTACATTTTGCGAATTTATATTATTATTTGAATTCTAAAGTAAATTTAGATATGTTTGAAATTGTTATTTCAATATGTGATGAAAATTGCCCAGTCTGTTTAGAACAGCATGACACATATATAAAAACTAAATGCGGTCATATATTTGGTAAAAATTGTATACAAGAATGGATAAGTTATGGAAATCTTAACTGTCCTTATTGTCGGGCAAATTTATTATAATGATTTGCTAGACTATAAAAGAAAATGATAACCGTAATTATAGTAGGTTTATAACATTTACAAATATACTATAACTAAGAAATTAAAAACGAATAGCACCAACTACAGCGGCAGCAGGTCTAAGACCGGGGATTAATGTAGCTGCTACAGGTAACACTTTTTGCGCGATTGGTAGTGCCTTTTTAATAGCAGGTAATACCTTTTTTTTTAAGAAATTTTTTTGGTCGGGTTCAACTGATGCGAATTCCATTTTTTGTGGGATATATATACTTCAAATATATTTATTTTTATATTTAAATTATATAGATTAAATAATAATTAGTAATTAATCGTGTGTTTTATAAACATTATTTTAATATTTTATTATATTATATTTATGGAAGCTATTAAATATAATATTATAACTCATTTATTACATTATTTTATTGATGATATAATAAAAAATGGAGATAATAAACCTTCTATTTTTTCTATATACACACATACATATTTTCAATTTATTTTTAATATTTATGTGCTTTTCAATCCAAAATTAAAACCATATGATGACCATGTTATTATTCCGAAAAGTTATTATAATCTAAAAAATATTTGTGGTAATCACATACAATTAAATAAGTCTACTTTTTTAAAAGCATTAATCTTTTATGGTCATCAAGCTTTTATGACTGCATTATATTCAAATTATAGTCATATAAGTTTAAGACTATCCGATTTTTTTATAGAAGACCCAAATATCAATACAAATTATATAAATTTAATACAAGAATTGGCAAAGTTACATATTGATGGAAAAAGGGAAATAATAGACACTGTAAAAAAATCAAATAATAAAGCACAATGGGGATTTCCATGCGACATTACTGGTAAGCCCGACTTTAAACTCCGAAATCCATGCGCATTTGAGCCAATAGTTATTCCTAATGGCACTTTTGTTGATGATAATGGATATCCAAACATTGATATAAATTATCCTAATACTTTTGATATATATAATTATAATGATAGAAATTTTGGAGATATTCCTGGACTAATTGCTAATATTAAATCAGAACAATTTAACTATATAAATGATATGGTATTATCAAGTTGGGAAAACGGTTTAAATTCTGAAATTAATAATATTGTAGCAATATCTGAAAAATTAGATATTAAACAAAAAACAATAGCCGATTTTTTAACATTTCATGGAAATAATACACTTCCTATTTCGGGATTCTGGATTATTATTGCAATGCATATGTCACATCGATACAATCAGTCATTTGAAAATGATATCATTATGTATTTTTATTTATCAATGGGATTATATGATGGCACAATATCATATCATTATTTAAAATCTAAATATAATACTGCAAGACCTATACAATTAATAAGACATTATTTAAAAGACACATCTGTAAAAAGCTGGGTTCCAGTTGTAAATATTGGTGCTAAGTGGATACCTTACCAACCTTTAACAAATATATCACCTTCATCGCCTGATGTAATTTGCGAAAATAGTGTTATTTCACATATTTCTACTGCAATTATTGAATGGTGGTTTAAAACTTCTAAATTATATGACCCTTTTATTACTGTATCAATACCTAATCCGCATATATTATCAAAATCATTACCTATTGAAAATAAAGTTATGCGAATTGGTGAATTTATATTTAATAAGGGTCCTATATCTATTGAAAAAAAATTAAATATACCCGATAGTATTATTTTATCCTATAACACAATTCATAATCTTAAAGAGGATTGTAATTATGCATCACTATATGCGGGTATATCTACAAATAAGTCTGTTGAAATAGGAAAAAAACTTGGCGATAATATCGGTAATCTATGTAAATTATATTTTGAAAACAATATAGGTATCAAATCACATTATTAAAATAGTATATAGAAAAATTTCAATAAATTATTTATAATTTTATATATAAATAAAAATATAAATAAAATTATAATTAAAATTATAATTAAAATGTATAAGATTGTATAATGAGTAGCAACGATTTAAATAATCTCATAAATAAGTGTAAAAGTGCAGGAGGTGAAACAATGAATGAATGCATTAAAAAGGCAAATGAATATAATAATCGTATTACAACTGATTCGAAAAATAAAGTGTATCCATGGATTAATTATGATTGGGACTATACTACATATGTTGATAATAATTATAATAGTGATGTTACAGGATCTACCCCCAATGGTAGTTGGTCAAATCTATTAGCTAATCCTAAAGCTATGCTAAAAATAGCAAAAGGTTTTATAACCGAACCTAATCCAAGTGATAATTCAACGGCAGGGGAACAAGACCAATTAGATTGTAATGCAGTTGCATCACATAATCGCGCGGGTTGTAATGCTTTGAAAGAAATTAGGCATATGTATAGAACCCAACCTAAACCGAAAAACAGCCCATTTTTAAATGAAAAATTAGACGGCAAAAAAAGCAGTAGCTATTATTATCAAACAGGTTATTGTATATCAAATAAAATAAATAATGAAACCGATTGTATTAATTCACAAGGTAAATGGTATCCTGATAGTATCTTGGGTGATAAATGCTATAAAAATAGATATGCATTAATAAAAAATGAGCCTGGAATAGATTTTAAAAAATTAGGAGATAATGCATTAACTAAAATAGCAAATGGTTTAAGTGGAAGTTTAGAGGGAAACGCTGTAAGTGTAGTTGGCGATTTACTAAGTTTTAGTCCAAATAATCTAATCGATATAGTAAATCTTAAAAATACAAGGGATTTTATTCTAGAACCATGTATAGAATATATGACAGGTAATTATAAGGAACATTTTAATAATAAAGAAAGTAAAGTTTTCTATAAAACTTTAGCTATATTTATGGTATTATGTTTACTTATAATGAGTTTTATTACCATATCACACCACATTATTAGATAAAATAATTTATTTTATAAAGAAGTATCATAAACAGCGTCTACTAATCCATATTTAATACATGTCTGTGGAGAAAGCCAAATGTCGTGTTTTAATAATTCAGTCAATTCTTTTTTAGGTATTTTTGTATATTTTCCATACAATGCTTTAATTTGTTGCATTAATTCATTCAAATGGTTATATTCATCCTCAATTTCACTCATTTTTCCCCACATACTACTATTTAATTGATGAATAAGCATGTACGCATTCTCACTAATATACCGCTTATCACAAACCACACTAATGATTGTACCTGCTGATGCAGCGCAACCCTCAATAATTGAATAAACCGGAACTCGCAAATTCTTTATGGTATCTACTGCGGCATAACTATTATAAAGTGAGCCACCTAATGAATTAATGTGAAGATAAATCGGAATGTTTTTAATATTTAAATCAAAGCATGTTATGTGAACAAATCTTGCTGCGTCTCTTAATAAAACATTTAATTTAAATATAGATTTCCGAGATACTTGACTATAAAAGTATACGTGATTTTTTTCTCTAACTATCTTTGATTCATCATCACTGTCACTATCACTGTCACTGTCACTGTCGCTATTTTTCTTAGGATTAGATTTTTTATTGCTAGATGTCGATGTTGCCTCTATTTTATTTATTTTTAATAACATTATAATGCTAATAATTATATATACTATATATTCAAGCCTTTATATAGATTTTGATAAAATAAATAATGCAACCATATGTATGTATTATAAATAAGTTAAAACTTATATGTTTCAATTCGTTCATTTGGTTGAACATAGGTTAGTCCTAAATAACTAAAGATGTCTTCTTCTGATGTAAATGTATGGTTTACACCCTTTTCAGTTTTAAGGTCAATTAGTCCTTTTTCATTTAATCGAAATCCTTTTTTGCTAGCATATTCACGCATTTTCACATTAAATGACCCAGACCCAGTGAAATATAATATAGCAAATGGATATTCATTTGGTGGACAATATATAATATCAATGCGTCTTGGAATACTGTCTTTCGAAAACAATTTACCATATCCCATATATTTTTTATCACCATATGCTAAGTTGTCAATAAGATATCCCTGTGTAATAAGACTGTCAACAAACTGATTAAAATATTCTCGTTTATCATTAGGGTGCGTTAATAATATATCGATATCGCCACTATTTAGAGCGCCTCTCCTAAAACTACCAGTTATTGTAAAACTTACATTATCTAAGCCATTTAATAATGTAACGGACGCTTCATATAATTTTTTATGTTTTAATATTTCATCACGCGGTATGCGCATTTGGTCTGTTTTCCAATATTTAAAACCTATTTTTTGCTTATCATTTAATAGGTTGATATTTTGAGAGAGCTGTTCCATAGTTCGTATACCATATTCTTCTACAAGTAATTTGGCTTTGGCAGGTCCTACCTCCGCTATTTTTTGTAAATCGCGATATATATCAATTAAACCCTCGCTTTCTATTAAGATTTTTTGACTTTGGTGTATTTGCCCTTTTTCAATAAATTCTTTTACTTTTGCATAGATTTTTGATGTTTTCGCTAATGGTATTTCGGTTTCAATTGTAATTTTAAAAGTTACCCCTTTAATTTTATCAATTGCATCTTTATATGACTTAATTCGAAATCTATCATTTGCTAAATTACTTAACTTTGCTTGGTCTAAAATAACCTGTAGCTCATCTATAAGCTCTTTATTGGGAGATGCCATTTATTATTAAAATTTAATATAATATTGATATAACATAAATATCAATTTTTTTAATAAAATTATTTATGTATTAGATAAAATATTGCCATACCTAAAATAATGGATAATGAAATTTTAATTAGAATATCTTTTTCCATAATAGTATATATTTGCTATATATTATAGATATTAATTAACTAATTTTTAAAAATAAATTTTATAAATTAGTTATTTATTTTCCTACGACAGTCTTAGATACATATACAGCGGCTAATGCTCCTACCAATTGGGCAAGAACATATCCAACAAGTTGTGTATTATTGATTTCATTTACAAGCCATTTACTAATACTAACAGTAGCATTGAAGTGACCACCACTAACAGAACCGAAAATATAAATAGCTACGAGTAACCCGAGTG
>Ga0209190_1003737_pt1 | contig 10049 bp, 9 predicted proteins | sample M_140205_XF_Meta_FD_187315 | JGI IMG/M metagenome (GOLD analysis project Ga0209190, IMG submission 187315) | Freshwater microbial communities from Lake Montjoie, Canada to study carbon cycling - M_140205_XF_MetaG (SPAdes) (version 2) | ecosystem: Environmental > Aquatic > Freshwater > Lake... | reverse complement strand
TGGAAACCGTTCGGCGCATGCATTCGGCGGTGCGTCCCCAGGCGCGCTATGAACGCTCTCTCAATGTGTTGAAACAATTCAAGGCAAGTGGTCTTCTTACAAAAACTGGAATTATGGTTGGAATTGGCGAGCGCGACGATGAGGTGTTGCAACTTATGGATGATGTGCGCGCCGAATCCAAGGCTGATATTTTAACCATTGGCCAATACCTGCAACCCACTCGCAATCATCTTCCAATTGATCGATGGGTTACTCCAAGTCAATTTGTTGAATTCAAATCACAGGCACTTTCGCGTGGATTTAGAGTTTGCGAAAGCGGTCCTTTGGTTCGAAGCAGTTACCGCGCCGACGAACAGGCTGCTCTTCTTGCCGACGTTTAATTATTGAGCGTTCCGGCTCAACCTAAATCATTTTTTGATGGCAACAATCTGCCAACAACAATTGGATTGAGCGGAAATTCCTTCAAGCAGTCCCGCAGATCCTTCAGTGTCAACTTCTCTATGCGATCCATTTCTTGCTCAATTGGTATTGGCGGCAAGCCATAAGCCCACTGTGAACCCAACCGATGCATGCGTCCCGATGGGCGCTCGCTTGCTAACGCAATCCCTGTGGCAATGCGCGCGCGGGCGCGATCCAATTCTTCTTGTTTAAGATTTTCACCCAACTCGGACATTTCTTCACGCAAGCGTTTCTCAACCTCCGTGACGTTTTTCATCTCGCACGCCGCGAACACCAAATACTCTCCCAAGCCATCGCGTCCCTCAAACGAACACGACGCCTCCTCCGCGAGTCCAGTTTCCACAACGCTCCAATAAAACTTGCTGCCCTCGCGGTCGCCAATAATCTGGCTTATCAAACTGCTGGCATAGCGGCGCATATCTCCAAGCGCGGGCGCGGGCATCATCATGCCTAAATACGCCCGGTTTGTTTTTGACATGACCTTTGTAAATTCCTTTGGTGTTGCGGTAAATGCGGGCTGTTCCCTACCTGGCTTTCCGCGGGGCCAACTGCCGCAAAGTTTTTCAACCTGATTTGTAATTTTTTCAAAATCAAGCTGTCCAGCAACGGCCAAAATTAAATTATCCGCGGCGTAGCGATTATGAAAGTACTCCGTCATATTCGCCAGCGGCAGTTCGCCAACCGTTTTCTTTGTGCCCAACACCCTGTGCGCCAATGGGTGTTCCTTGTAATACGCCTCCATCATTTGCTCATACAAACCCATGAATGGATTGTCCTCATACATGGCAATCTCCTCCAAAATCACTCCGCGCTCCTCTTCAAAATCTTCTTTGCGCAAAGCTGGACGAAGAATGTCGGACAAAATCTCAATTGCCGCCGAAAGATGTTCGGGTAAAACATGAGCATGGAACGCCGTCATCTCTCCACTGGTGAAAGCGTTGTGGCTTGCGCCGATTTGATCAAAGTCGTTGTTCACATCCAGGGCGCTTCTTTGCGCGGATCCCTTGAACATCATGTGCTCAAGAAAATGACTCACTCCCATAATGGCCGATGGTTCATCCCTGGCTCCGGTGCGAACAAAAAATCCGGCCGCCGCGGTGTGTGTGCTTTGATCCACTTCCCCAACAAGCATCATTCCGTTTGAAAGCCGCGCTTCTTTATAAACAAATGTCATGAGGCGATTCTAGTTGCTCCAAGACTTCAAGGTCCGCCATGCTTATCGGGTGTTTGATTGCTTAAAAACACACTAAATCACTTGGTTTTCAAGCATTTTTACTTCTCTTGCTTCCTGCGAATACGAATATCACTGTATGGATTTCAAAATTGACTCAAGCGGTACAGGCACGCCCGATGACGGCGGCAAGTTTGTATCACTAGAAAATCGCCGCATTCAACAGCGCGCCACTGGTTCTGGTGAAATTCTTATCGCCTGGCACCACGAACCCGACCAACTCCAATCTTATTTAACTTTGGATATAAGTGAAAATGGCGCGCGGATTTGTGCCGACTGCTTTCTTCAGGAAGGCCTGACTGGCTTAACTCTTATGCACCGCCCCACTGGTATTAAAATCGATCGCACTTCCATGGTGGCGTGGTGCAAAGCGGTTCGAAACGAAACTGGTCTTTTGAAACACTACGAGGCAGGAATACGATTTTTTTAAATCACTGTGAAGCCGAACGAGATCGCGTTGGTTTTTGAGAGCTCGTTGGAAGCGCGCCAAAAACCGCCGCCATTGTCATTGGTTCTTCCGCCAACACATTTCTTAAATGCGCCGCCAATAATCTGTTGGCTCTGTTTAAACTTTCTTCATCATTTGATGGCTCTGTGTTTCCAGCAAGCGACTCCAGGGCGCGTATTGTTCCCCTTCGAATTCTCCAATGATTTGGATCTCCGACATCAACTGTAAATTTTCCACCAATCGGATCAAATGCCAATGTTGCGGCCTGGGGATCGGGATCATTGAGTTCTGGTCGCCATCCCGTTTCCTCCAAAAGCGCCCACTGAAATCTTAAAAGCGAAAGTGTTGGAGTTGTTCCAGACTGAAGCGCCCTTAAAAGATTCAGTGTGATTTCATATAGAGCTGGGTGTGGATCAAGCGCTGGCAACATTCTGTTCAGCATGTCTGCAACGTACCAACCAGCTTTATTTGCCTGAAGATTATCCCTTAGGTTTGGAAACGTTTCGCAAACATCCCACTCTGTCAGTGTGGCCAACTCGCTATCGCGCTTCAATAAAAATCCAATCTCGCCTTGAGAAAGAACATCAAATCCGCCAGAAAACTTTCCTTTGTCGCGCTTTGATCCCTTGGCCAATCCACGAAGAATTCCGTTTGTCTTGGTGAAAAGAACCACCGTTTGACTTGTTTCGGACCAGTCCCAGTGGCGTATGCAAAGTGCTTGATCTATGGTTGCGGACACTGTGTTTGCTGTGATTTTTAAATTTCGTCTTATTTCTTTTTCGCCGTGCACTTCACGCAATTTCGTCCGCCTTGTTTGGCTTTATAAAGCATCGTGTCTGCCATTTTTAACATTGCCTCGGGTGTTAAATTACCTTCCAAACACTCGGTATCGCACACACCAAAACTTGCGGTGACAACCAGGTCTGGATTTCCGGACCACTCTGCCGCCTCTATAGCCACCCGAAGTCTTTCAGCGACCTCGCAACCCCGCTCAATATTTGTTGATGAAAGAATCAAACCAAATTCCTCTCCACCATACCTACACACAATGTCGCTGGTACGACCACCAGAAAGAATTTGGGCAACCTTTTCCAAAACCATGTCTCCGAATGGATGTCCAAATTGATCGTTCAATCTTTTAAATCGATCAACATCACAAAGCGCGAGTGTTAACACCCGATTATGCCTCTTAGCTTCTGAAATTTCTTGTTCAAGTCGCTGATCAAAGTATCTACGATTCCACAATCCTGTTTGTCCGTCAAGTTGGGCTCTTTGCTCCAACATTTTTACTAGATACTGTGTGCGCAACGCGCTGCGAACTCGGGCCTTTAATTCAAACGCATCAAATGGCTTTGTGATGAAATCGATAGCTCCCATATCCAACCCGCGGACCCTATCCATTGGCTCGCCTTTAGCACTGATAATTATCACCGCAATATTTTGCGTTTCGTTGTCTTCTTTTAATTTGGCGAGCAATTCAAATCCATTCATTGAAGAGTCGGGCATATATATGTCTAGCAATATGACGTCTGGTTTCAATAGTTTGGCTTTATTGAATCCCTCCTCAGAACTGGTCGCGAAGTGCAGCTCGAGATTCTCGCCTTGAAGACGAGCCTCTAAAAGTCTATGAATCAATTCTGAATCATCGATAGCCAAGACCTTGGGAATGGATTTAATTTCAACCACGCGTTAAGTCTCCCCTGAATTGTCTCGTCCCGCATGGACTCTGCGCAGAATGGTGACAAATTCTTCAAGGGCCCCGCTTGTCATTTTTGGCCAATTGTCCTCGGCTTGCTTCATTTGCTTTTCAAATGCCGCCGCGTTGCTGGTGATCAATTTGAATCCGTATCCACCACCCGCGCCTTTGAGTTGGTGAATTATTTTACAAAGCTGTTCTTTGTTTCCGGAATGAAAGCTGCTTTCTATCAATTCAATTCTTTGAGGAATTTCATTTAAAAAAATCTGAATAATTTTCACCATTGAATCATCATCTGAAAAATCGCTCAGAATTGGATTATTCATTTTGGGCTGGATTGAGTTGGTTTGGATTCATAAAGTCATGTTTCTCCGTGAATTATTCAACTAACGATATAATTCGATTTTAATTCGTGGTTCTTATCAAAAATTTCTGTTTGCCAAGGTTATTGGTTGTTTTTAGAAAATATCGTTACACTTGACGGTTTCCAAGCCCAGCCGCGCGAAAGCGTCGCTAGAGGAGATTGCGCCATGATTCCAAAGCCTCCGCCCAGAGAAGGGCAACTAGGCTTCATCTACCTGCCACCCTACCGCATCCAAGGCATTAGTGTCGCTGGAGAGCAGGCGGTTGTGCATGTTCCTGAGCTCGATATTGTTTTTGATATTGGACTGTCTCCGCGCGCAAGTCTTGCCGCAGGAACGGTTTGCCTAAGCCATGCCCATATGGATCATGTGGCCGGTCTTCCTTATTGGTTCAGTCAGCGATCGTTTCAAAAACTTGGAACCGGTAGGGTTTTATGCCATCCAAAACTTGTTCGTCCGCTTCAGTTGATGATGGAATCTTGGATTGATTTGGAAAGACAAAAGACACCACATGAGATTGTGGGTATCGAACCAGACAGCCACTATGCGTTGCGACCAAATTTAAATGTGCGCGCCATAGAGGTAAGTCACTCCGCGCCAGCGCTTGGATTTAGCGTGATTGAAAATCGCAGCAAGCTTAAAGAAGAATTTCAAGGTCTTCCACAAGATCGTTTGCGTGAGTTGAAAGTTTCTGGAACAGAAATTTCTCGCATCTCTGAAATTCCATTGGTTGCTTACACCGGCGACACGGAAATTGGTCCGTTCCTCTATCGCGATGAGTTCTCCAAGGCTAAGATTGTGATCACTGAATGCACCTTCTTTGAAAAGGAGCATCGGGATCGCGCTCGTGTGGGTAGACATATTCATGTGGATGATCTTTTGCCGCTTATGGAAGCTTGGAAAGCGGAGTCTGTTGTAATTGTGCACATGAGTCGTCGCACAAATTTGCAGTTTGCGCGCGAACGCTTAAATGAAGTTCTTGGTTCTCATATGGACCGCGTCCATATTTTGATGGATCACAGAACAAATCGGCAACGTCTTGAGCAACAGGTTCTCATGAGTGGCGATGCGCTCGCGAAAAAATCCTTGAGCCCAAACACGCCCGCACCCAGTCCGGAAAAATAAAATCTTCACAAAATGTTTTTATTTGGTTGACGAGTGGGTCAACTGGTTTTACATTGACTCGCCTCGCCTTGTCACGGATTTCATGGCGAACATTTGGGATTTGTTTATGTGTTGATGATTCGAATGGACGTGAATCATCTTCTGTCTTGCTGCTCGGTCATCATCAAACTTTAGGTCTCATTCAATGTCCATGGCCGATCAAGAACTTCAACAAAAAATGTACGCCTACCTGAGGCGCCATCATCCTGAAGTTTGCAGACACTGGTTTGATCAAATCAAAATTGCTGGCGTGGAGGGCGGTTTACTTCGCCTTGTTGTGAATGAGCCTGTGCGCCTTAAATATTTACAGCGTGCGTGTGTCGCCTTGTTCACGGAAGCCGCGCAGGCCGCCTCGGGCCGATTAATGACTGTTCGCTTTGTCGCGTCTGATGTTGAAAAAGTCGACACGTCAGTAAAGCTAGATCGTTCCCCTAAAAATAGTCTTGGAGAGGATGTTTCCGACGCGCCAATTCTTCTTGACGAACAATTGTTGCTGAGTCCGGATTATTGCTTCGACGCGTTTGTTGTTGGTCCAGGAAATCGCCTGGCCCATGCGGCGGCTGTTGCGGTGACCTCCAAACTTGGTCGCGCCTACAACCCATTCTTTGTGCACGGCGCGGTTGGTTTAGGAAAAACGCATCTGCTTCAATCGATTTGTCAGTCAACGCTTCGCAATCAACCAAGCGCCAGAATTTTGTACATCAGTTGCAACACTTTCATGGACGCTTTTCTTGAGTGCGTAAAGATTGGTCGCATGAGTGATTTTCGGCACCGATTTAGAAACGTGGATTTGTTGGTGATCGACGATATTCATTTCTTATCCAAGCGCGAACAAACACAAGAGGAATTTTTTCACACGTTCAACATGCTGCACCAATCTGGGCGCCAGATTGTTTTAAGCTCAGACGCCGCCCCATCTGATATTCCCGATCTTGAGGAACGGTTGGTGAGTCGATTCAACAGCGGTCTTGTGGCCCGTATTGACCGGCCTTGCTATGAAACGCGCGTATCAATTTTAAAATCAAAAGCAAAGTTGCACGACCTTGTCCTTCCTGAAGATGTTGCGGCCTATGTGGCGGCAAGGATTGATTCCAATATTCGCGAGCTTGAAGGCGCGCTCACCAAGATTCGTGGATTCGCTTTGGCCATGGGTCGCCCAATCAATCTTGATCTTGCAAAAGAGGCGCTAGGAGTTGTTGTTCTTGCGGTTGGTTCAAAAATAAACCAGCCCTCCATGCAAACAATTCTTGATTCTGTCGTGCGCTATTACGACGTGAAGTTGAGTGATTTGGTTGGCAAACGAAGGCACAAAAGTGTTGTTTTGCCGCGCCAGGTTTGCATGTGGCTAGCCCGGCGCCACACGCGCTACAGCCTTGAGGAAATTGGTGGATATTTGGGTGGTCGCGACCACACCACGGTTTTGCATGCGGTTCGAACCGTGACCGCCAGAAGCACAATGGACGACTCACTTCGTGCGGATGTTGAGCGGCTTGAAGAGGGACTGACAAAAAACCAGGATCTTAAGACAGCTTCTCAACCGGTTGCCAAGGCTTGATTCTTGTGTGAACAATCTGTTGTTTGCGTTCGATCAATGTCGCTCAATCATGTGTGGTTTATTGTTTGAACCGCCATCGCGGGGTTGATTTCAATTGTGTCGAAGCATGGCGGAATCAACAGAACGCCAACCGACAGTTGATTCACTTTGTTGAATCTTTATAAGCGTTTGTTTGCCAAGTATTTCCATGCACGTTTGGTAGTTTGTTCACAATCAGACAGTACATATATCTATGACTATGAATAGATACTTTGAAACACAGAAAGTGAAAGTAATCCAAACAAAGCGGACTTATTTCTTTCTTGGCTGACACGTGGAGCAAAATACGGTTGTTCTTTGAGCACAAAGCGTTTGCTTTAGAATGGCTCCACAAATCTCACAGGACTCACCGCCGCGCCCATAGACCTGGTGGCAATTTTGAAAGGTTCCGGCCCTTCCACAGGCATCCTGGTGATCTTGAATGCTCGACCCACCGCCTTGAATGGATCTATTTAAAATAACCCTTAGCAGCTTGATCATTTTTTCAAGTTCAGGCAGGGAAATAGATCCAGCATTTCTCAAGGGGTGGATTCCAGATTGAAACAATGTTTCATCTGCATAAATATTTCCCACGCCCGCAATATTGGCTTGATCAAGCAAAGACGCTTTGATGGAGCGTTTTTTATTTTTAAATCTTTGCAGAAGATCGTCAGCATCCACGCAAAGCGCGTCTGGTCCAAGAGTTGACCAAATATCATCGCGAATTTTTTGTATTGATAAAAACGGTCGAACATATCCAAATCGTCTTGGATCTTTGTGGTGTAATTCAAATTTTTTATTGCCTCTTCCAAGCGTCCAATAAACGTGGACATGTTTGGCGCGCGTGGATTCAAATGGGTGAACTGTTAAAGAACCGCTCATTCCCATGTGAAACAATAAAGCTCGTCCGCAAGCGGATTCAATGGCAAATTGTTTTCCATGTCTATGCACGCGGGCAATCGTGAGATTTTGCAATAGATCGATATTTTTTCTAGATCCCCGGATGAAACCAGCGCGATAAATGTGAACATCAAGAACTTTGGCTCCAACACAAAGCTGGGTTAAACCACGGCAAATAGTTTCAACTTCAGGTAGTTCGGGCACGTTGGAACTCTATACTTATTTCATGAATGAAACTTCCACCAACAATCCGCTTCAGCCCGAAATCACCAACGAAATCGCATGGGCCCGCGAAGCCATTGGAAAGGTTCGCGCGGAGGTTCACAAGGTTATTGTTGGACAAGAACAGGTATTGGATGAGGTTCTATTGGCCATGGTGTGCGCCGGCCACTCGGTTGTGGAAGGTGTTCCGGGTCTCGCCAAAACTTTGTTGATTTCAACGCTTGCCAAATGCCTCACGCTTCAATTCAGCAGAATTCAATTCACGCCGGATCTCATGCCATCGGACATCACTGGCACCGAGGTGATTGAGGAAGATCGTTCCACAGGAATGAGATCGCTTCGATTTGTGCGCGGACCAATATTTGCAAATATTGTTTTGGCGGACGAGATCAATCGAACTCCACCAAAAACACAGGCCGCGCTTCTAGAGTCCATGCAAGAACGGCAAGTAACCGTAGGCGGAGTCACACATAAACTTTCAAATCCGTTTTTTGTTCTTGCCACGCAAAATCCAATCGAACAAGAAGGAACATATCCGCTTCCAGAGGCGCAACTTGATCGATTCATGTTGAACATTCGAATTGGATATCCAAACGAACAAGAGGAATTGGAAATTGTCTCGCGCACAACTGGTGAATTAAAGTTTGAGGCGTCTCCCGTTCTTGACGCGATGGATTTAACGCGGGTGCAATCCGCAGTTCGCCGAATTCCAATCGCAGACCATGTCGCCCGCTATGCGCTTCGACTTGTTCGGGCCACAAGGGCAAGCGTTGGCGAGGGTCCAACCAGCGAAACTCCGCAGAAAATTGTGAAAGAGTATGTCGCCTGGGGAGGTGGACCACGAGCCAGTCAATTTTTAGTGTTGGCCGCGAAAGCGAAAGCTCTATTTTCTGGGGAAACCCACGTGCTTCCCAAGCATATTCAAGAAGTGGCGTTGCCAGTTCTTCGGCATCGAATCGTCACCAATTTCAACGCCGAGGCGGATGGAGTGAGCTCCGACACAGTCATTCAAACATTATTGAATTCAATTCCTTTGGACGCGTCAACAAGCCAAAGACCCCTAGGCACATTGATCAAGTGAGCGCACCGCAACTTCGCGCCGAAGCTTATCTCGCGCCAGAAACACTGGCCCAACTTTCTTCATTTGAATTGCGCGCGCGAATGGTGGTGGAAGGTATTTCAAGCGGCATGCATGCCAGTCCAAACCAGGGAATGGCGGTTGAATTCGCGGAACATAGACCATACACGCCGGGCGAATCACTTCGACATTTAGATTGGAAAATGTTTGGACGCAGCGACAAGTTGTATATCAAGCGCTACCAACAAGAAACAAGCCTGGATGTTGTCATTTTGGTCGACGCTTCAAACTCAATGAGATTTTCCACGCTTGGAACAAAATCAGGATGGGGCGGCACGGACGCCGGTGGCAAGACGGGCCAATGGACAAAATTTGATTGCGCCGCCGCGATCACTGTCGCGCTGGCGCATTTATGTTTGCAACAACGTGATCGAGTTGGACTGCATATTTTTTCACAAGACACAAAATCAATTGTTCGAAGATCAGGAAGCCGGGGACAGTGGAAAAGCATGGTGCAAGCGCTCGCAACCGTTCCCGTACAAGGAACAGCAAATCTTCCGCGCGCAATTGAACAATTAATCGCGGGCCTCGGACATAAATGTCTCCTGTTTGTCTTAAGCGATTTCTTATATCCACTTGAAAAGGTTCGTGATTCAATCGCAAAAGTAAAATTTAAGGGACACGATCTTGTCCTTGCTCGAATTTTAGATAAAAGCGAGTTGCAATTTAAATTGAGTGGTTTGCGCAGATTTGAAGATATGGAAGGAATGGGAGATGTGGTCACGGAAGCGGAAAGCATTCGAGCGCTCTACTTAAACGCGCTGAAACAACACGACGATGAACTTGAAAAAATCACAAGAAGTTTCGGGTTCGATCTTTGCCGAATAGATAGCCATGATTCAGTTGGTCCACCAAT
>Ga0209190_1003735_pt1 | contig 10053 bp, 8 predicted proteins | sample M_140205_XF_Meta_FD_187315 | JGI IMG/M metagenome (GOLD analysis project Ga0209190, IMG submission 187315) | Freshwater microbial communities from Lake Montjoie, Canada to study carbon cycling - M_140205_XF_MetaG (SPAdes) (version 2) | ecosystem: Environmental > Aquatic > Freshwater > Lake... | reverse complement strand
TGACCCGTGGAGGTTCGAGTCCTCTCGTGAGCATTTTCTCCATGCAAAATCCCGCCAAGGTACGTGGCATTTTCAGCGCGATCGCCGGGCGCTACGACGCGGCCAACCATCTTCTTTCCGGCGGACTCGATTTTCTCTGGCGGGCGAGGGCGGCGCGGCTGGTCGCGGCCTGGCGGCCGCGGGACATCCTCGACCTGGCCACCGGAAGCGGTGACCTCGCACTGGCCATGAAGAAGGCCTGCCCGCAGACCCGCGTCATCGGCGCCGACTTTTGCCTGCCCATGCTGCAGGTCGCCGCGCGCAAAGGATTGCGGCCGCTCGTCGTGGCCGACGGGACAAAGTTGCCGTTTGCCGCGGAATCCTTCGATGCGGTGACGGTGGCTTTCGGCCTGCGCAACATGGCATCGTGGCCCGACGCGCTGCGCGAGATGGCGCGCGTACTGCGCCCGGGCGGACATTTGCTCATCCTCGATTTTTCCATGCCGCCGCCGCCGCTGGCCGGACTCTACCGTTGGTATCTGCATAAGATTCTTCCGCGCATCGCGGGTGCGCTCACCGGACAGCGGGCGGGATACGAGTATCTGGGGGAGTCGATCGAATCATTCCCCTCAGGCCGGGCAATGTGCCGCCTCCTCGCGGAAAGCAATTTTCAAGACGCCCGCGCCGTCCGGCTAGCCGCAGGCATCGTCTCCATTTATACTGCACGGAAATGAATCCCCTCCGCTTCATTCCTCTGTACATCGAACGCGTCTGGGGTGGTCGCGAGTTGGCAGCGCGTCTCGGGCGCGCTCTGCCGGGAACGCAGCCGATCGGCGAGTCCTGGGAGATCGTCGATCGCACCGACGAGCAAAGCGTGGTTGCGAGCGGACCTTGGCAGGGGGAGACGCTGCACGAACTCTGGACGACGCGGCGCACGGAAGTTTTCGGTCAGCGCCACGCACAAGCTGGCGCGCGCTTTCCCCTGCTCTGCAAACTGCTCGACGCGCGCGACCGGCTCTCGGTGCAAGTGCATCCGCCGGCCGCGGTCGCCCCGCAGTTGGGCGGCGAGCCGAAGACCGAGATGTGGTATTTTCTGGCCTGCGACGGGGGGAGCCGCATCTATGCGGGGCTCGAGGCCGGCACGACGCGCGAATCGTTCCAGTCCTCCCTGCGCGATGGCACTGTCGAGCAATGCCTCCACACGCTTGCCACGCATGAGGGCGACAGCATCTTCATCCCGAGCGGAAGATTGCACGCCATCGGCGAAGGCAACCTGATCGTCGAGATCCAGCAAAACAGCGATACGACCTACCGCGTGTTCGACTGGAAACGCGCGGGACTCGACGGCAAGCCGCGCGAACTGCACATCGCGGAGTCGATGCAATCGACCGATTTCACCGACTTCGAGCCGACGCTGACTCATACCGAATCGGGCGTGGTGGCTGAGTGCGAACATTTCTGGGTGGAGAAACGCCGGATTGACAGTCCGACCACGCTGAACGAACCCGGAGACTTCGCCATCGTCACAGTCGTAGAGGGCTCGGCTCGATGCGGAGATGACGTCTTTCGCATCGGAGACTTTTTCTTGCTGGCAGCGGGGAGCGAGGCGCCGACATCGCCCGAAGGCGCGGGCCACTGCAACGTGCTTGTCACCACGATCCCGCGCGCCGCTTGAACGGATTGTCGCTAGCGTTTCTCGACGGAAGTTCGCCGGAGGCCGCCGAACTTGCGCGGCTCCATGCAGAGGAATGGCGCCACCTTTACCGCGAATGGAACGAGGAAACGGCCCTCGCGGAATTCGGGCGGCAGAGAACCGATGGCTCCCTGCCCGCGACTCTCATCCTGCGCGGGAGCGGGAGGCTGATCGGCTCGGTCAGCGTGGTCCACGGTGACTGCGAGGCGCGCACGGATCTCGACCCGTGGCTGGCCAGTCTTTACGTGATACCGGGTGAGCGCAGGCGCGGTCATGGCAGCCGCCTCGTCGCGGCGGCCCTCGAGTTGGCGAGGCGCAACGGGGTCGCTGATCTCTACGTGTTCACCGAGTCGGCCGAAAATATATTCCGCCGGCACGGCTTTGTGCATTTCGAGGAGGCGGTGACCAATGGCCGGGGGATCGAGATCCTGCGCCGCGAACTCTGAGCGGCTCAGGCCTCGAGCGGGATCCCCCGCAAGCCGAGCAAACGCCGCAGCACATCTTCGATGAGATTGCTCGGGCACGAGGCGCCGGCCGTGATGCCGACGCTCAGGGGCCCAGACGGCAACCAATCCGCCGAAGAAATCTGTTCGCGCCGATGAGTGTCATAATGCCGGATGAGGTCCGCCGATTCCAGACAGGCGGCGTTGAGAATGAAGTAGGTAGGGACTTTTTCCTTGCCCATGTCGGCGAGATGCGTGGTGTTCGAGCTGTTGTAGCCGCCCACGACAAGCATGAGGTCGGGCGGTTGCCGCAGCATCTCGAAGAGCGCGTCCTGCCGCTCCTGGGTAGCGCCGCATATGGTGTCGAAGACGCGAAAATTTTCATCGGAGCCATCGCGCGCCACTACGGCGGCGCGGATGCGGCGCTGCACCTCCTCGGTCTCCGAGCGCAGCATGGTCGTCTGGTTGGCCACCCCGACTTTTTTGAGGTGGACATCCGGATCGAAATCCGGCGAGCGCGCGCCGGCGAATTTCGCAAGGAAGGTATCGCGATCTCCACCCTCGCGCAGGTAATCGCAGACCGCATCGGTCTCGGCCAAATCATAGACCACGACAAAGTGCCCGTGCCCGGCCCGGTCGCGGGCGCGCGAGCTGGTGGCGCGCGTCTCCTCGTGATCGGCCTTGCCGTGGATGATGGAGGTCACGCCGTCATTCGCGTATTGCCGGACCCGCTTCCACACACTCATCACATCGCCGCAGGTCGTGTCCACGATCTGGCAACCGCGGGCCTTGATGCGCTCCTGTAGCGCCATCTCGGCGCCGAAGGCGGGGATAATGACGACATCCTCGGGCGTCAGCGTGTCGACAGCCACGACCTTGTCCTTGCCGGTGAGATTGCGGATACCCATGGCGGCGAGCTGCGCGTTGACGTCGGGATTGTGGATGATTTCTCCGACGAGATAGAGATTGCGGTCGGCAAAAACCTTGCGCGCCGCGTAGGCCAGATCGATGGCCCGCTCGACGCCGTAGCAAAATCCGAATTGCTTGGCCAAGCGCACGGTGACCTCGCCGAAGACGGCGACCCCTCCCGCCGCGCGCAGGCGATCCACCATCGGGCTGTGGTAGTGGGATTCCACGGCGGCCTGCACTGCCTCCATCACCTCCGGCGTGCGGAGGTTGACACGCTTGGGCGAAGCGGCTGGATCGGGCGTGGCCATGAGGGAGACATTGTAGCGGCAGGACCGGCGGCGTCCAACGCAACCAGCTCCAATTCTTGCATCCTCCCGCGTTAGCCCTATCGTTTGCCCTGCGCCCATGGATCGCGACAGTTTCATTTATGCGTTGGAAAACACCAAGACGCACGTCGAGCCGAGCGGACTCATCGAGACCTTCGGATCGACGGCTTTCGATTTTGTTTTGGTCAGCGAGCTGATGGATCAGGTCAACCACGTACGATTGCGCCGCGGGACCTTGCAGGCGGAGCGCCCGCGCATCATGGCTCCGCAGCATTTTGCCAAGATCATGCTGGATGGCTTCGGCGAGAAGGCCCGCGAGTTTGCTGAATGGCTGGAGGAGCAAGGCGCTGGATTGCAGTTCCTGCGCTACGGATTCCAGTTTACCAAGAGCAACCTGCAGGAGGAAGTGGTCAGCGGGGATCTCGAGAAAATCGTCGAGGGCGTGATCCGAGAGGCGCGGGCCGAGGGGTCAACGCGACGCGCGGTGATCGAAAGCGTGGACGATGCCTGGGAGGTCTCCCTCCTCAAACTCGCCTTCGACACCGCCCAGCGCTCCGCCGGCGGCAATGTCGACGAGTGGAAGAGGCGGGGGCTACTCTGAATCGTCCCAGTCCGCGGCTCCCCATACGGATGTCAAGGGCCTATCAGGGGCATAAATTTTGTGCTGCCCTGCGGCGCGGTTCCGGTCAAAATCAGGCTGGATGAAAGTCGTGCCGTTGGAATTCGAGAAACCGATCACCGAACTGGAGGAGCGTCTGGAGAGCCTGCGGGAAAAGGCCAAGGGAACCGACCTTTCCTTCGCCCCGGAGGTCCGCAAGATGGAGCAGAAGATCGGAGTACTCCGGCGGGAGATCTACGAGAATTTGACCGCATGGCAGCGCGTGCAGATCGCGCGGCATACGGCTCGCCCTTACGCGCTGGATTATTTGAACCTTTGCTTCACCGACTTTTCCGAACTCCATGGCGACCGCCTTTTCGGAGATGACGCGTCGATGCCGTGCGGATTGGCCAAGATCGGCGGGCGACCGGTCGTCGTGGTGACCAACCAGAAGGGCCGCGATACCAAGGAAAATATCCGGCGCAACTTCGGCAGTGCTCATCCGGAGGGATACCGCAAGGCCCTGCGCCTGATGCGTCTGGCCGAGAAATTCAAATTGCCCCTCGTGGCGCTGGTCGACACACCGGGAGCCTTCCCGGGGATCGGCGCGGAAGAGCGCCACATCGCGGAGTCCATCGCGGTGAACCTGCGCGAAATGATGCTGCTGGAGACGCCGATCGTCGCCGTGATCATCGGCGAGGGCGGATCGGGCGGCGCGCTCGGCATCGGCGTGGCCGACCGCGTGCTCGTGATGGAAAACGCCTACTACTCGGTGATCAGCCCGGAGGGCTGCGCCGCGATTTTGTGGAAGCACCGGAGCCATGCGCCCGAAGCAGCGGAGGCCCTCAAGCTGACCGCAGCCGACCTCAAGGAACTGGGGGTGGTCGATGGTATCGTCCCGGAACCGCAGGGCGGCGCGCACCATGACCACGCCGCGGCGGCCGAATTTCTGCGCCAATCCATCACGGAGGCGCTCGACGAGCTCTCCCGCATGCCGCCAAAAAAACTGCTCGAGCAGCGTTACGAAAAATTCCGCAAGGTCGGCGTCTTCAGCGAGAAGTGAGGCCAGGCGCACGAGCCTGCGTACCCGCGATCAGGCTAGAAAGAGCGTTGAGAGTTTACGGTTGAGGTCTAGTGAGTTTGAAATACGACGACTTCTCGATGCAGGTGAACCCATGTCCCTGAACTCTCGTTCTTCAACGATCAACTACGGTTTCAGGATCAGTGCTTGGGCACGCTGAAGGCGGACACGCGGTCCTTTCCCTCCAGCGCAAATGCCTCGCAACGATTGGCCATGACCAGGGAAGGATTTTTGCGGCCTACGGATATTTCCAGCTGTGAAGCGGACAAGAATGCCTCGCCCGCCTCGGACCAGCGTCCCTCCAGATAAAGCTGACGGGCTGACGCGTAAGCTTCCATCCGCGCGTGATTGGCCCGCCGCGCATCCTCCCCTCGCCCGAGCAGTTCGAAAATATCCACCGCTTCCTGCTGGCCGGCGACCAAGATCCGGTCCAGCGGACGAAAGACAAGCTCGCGGTCATCACGCAGGGCGGCGGAGGCTGTAACGGAAGACACGATAATACCAACCCCGTAGTGCGAACCAGCCGACTCGAGGCGCTGGGTCAAGTTCACCGCCGAGCCCATCATGGTGTAGTTGAAACGCAGCGGGGAGCCGATATTCCCGACCACGGCCAAACCGGTATTGAGCCCGATCCTCGTGTGCATCGACATGACCTCGGCCGGCAACCGGCGTCCGCTTTGCGTCCACCTCTCCCGCAATCTGGCCTGTGCCTCCTGCGCGGCAAGGGCCGCGCGGCAGGCGGATGCGGCGTGGTCCGCGCGCGGCAGAGGTGCACCGAACATGGCGATGACCGCATCGCCGACGTATTTGTCGAGCGTGCCGCCATCGAGGGTGATCGCCGATGTGACCTCACCGAGGTACTCGCACATCAGGTCGACAAGTTCCGAAGGAGAAAGCTGCTCGGACAACGCGGTAAACGCCGCGATGTCGCTGAAGAATGCGGTGATCTCGACCTCGGCCCCGCCGGTCTGCGGGACGATGTCGTCCTCCACGAGTTTATTGACCACCACCGACGAGACGTAGTTGCCGAAAAGATTTTTTATGCGTTGCCGTCTTTTTTCCTCGAGGCTGAGCTTGACGACCACCCCGTAGAGGCTGCAACAGATCGCCGCACCCAAGGGTGCGACGATGGGAAGAATAAGATCCGCCGAGGAGAACAAGAGGAACGCCACGCCCACGTAGCCGACCGCGACAACGGCTGCGAGCAACCGACCTTGCCGGCGAACCCGAACACGATTCGCCACGGCCAAAGCTGAAACGGCAAGAGCCACAAGAACAATGATGGCGACGTTCGCCCAGACGGGAGGACGCCGGAGGTAACGCTGGCCGACGATGGTCTTGAGAAGATTGCCGTGCAACGACACGCGCGGAACCACCCCCTCATTGAGAGGCGCCGGTGAAGTGTCTTTGAGGATCGCATCCGTCGGCCCGATGAGGACGATCGCGTCGTTGAACTTAGCGAAATCTTCTTCCGCCTTACTTTTCTCTTCGTCTGTTCCTTCGGAAGCCGACCAAGCTAGTCTGAGCACCTGAGCCAAGCTATGATGCTGATTTTGATCGACCGACATGCTTCCTTCGTCAGACATCCAAGGCGAAAACCAGTTGGGTTCAACAAGCTGCCGCAGCCAGAGAGGGATACGCATCACAGTGCGACCGCTTTCGTCCTTTGCCGTGATGGCCTCCGGCGTGATCTGGATTGCCTTGTCCGGAAGACCATAATGGAGCAGAGCCAACTGCAAGGACATCGCCAGGTAGGTCATATACTCTGTCTTCGCGAACATGGGAATTAGGCGCATATCATCATGGACCACATTGATTAGCCCGATTATGCCCGAAGTCGGCTTGATCACGGGGTCTTCTGGCAACTCGGGAAGCTCGGTGTCGTATTTGGTGATGCTGCGGTCGAAGAGATAGGGGAAACCGCGGTTCTTATTCACGTAGGCAGCAGCCAGCACCACGGCGCGGTGCTTGCTCACACTATCCCCTAAATCAGTGTTTCCATCCTCGGCCTCGGCTCGCCCTAACTGCGGTATGCCGGCTTTAGAGAAGACAAAATCCAAGCCTACGGCGCGGATTTTCCCATGGTCGAAAAGCGCATTGATGGCTGAGGCAAAGATGGCGCGGTTCCACGGAAAATTGCCTATCGCATCTAATGAGTCGGTATCCACATCGACGTAGACGACTTTGAGCGGAGAGGGAATCGTGCCACGGAAAGAAAAACGCGCGTCGATCGTTCGATTTTCGACAAACGAAAGCAGGCCATCGCGCCCGAGAAGGACGGGGCCATCCAAAGTTGGCAAGACAGGGACTTGCGAGGCCAAGCACCAGACGACGCAGATCGCCGCGATGATCAGGGACGGCGCGGCGGAGCGCCGCAGATCACGAAAGGTGGAGCGGGCGGCAGCCATATCGTTCTTTTATGCGATGAATGGCCGCCGCTGTCCATGCTGCTTGCCGAAGGTGGATCCCGAACTTTAGTCTGCGCCGTGCGTGTCCTTGTCGCCCCGGACAAATTCAAAGGCTCGATCGAGGCGGGCGAGGCGGCAGCCCGCATCGCGGCCGGATGGAACAGTGCATGGCCCGGTTGCTCTCTGGATCTGCGACCTGTGGCGGATGGCGGCGACGGCACGCTGTCCGTGGTGCAGGCGCAGACCGGTGCCGCGAAACGCGAAAGCATGGTGCGGGACGCTCGCGGACGGCGCCGTGCCATCGTATGGCTGTGCGATCCCTCGTCCCGCACTGCATGGATCGAGATCGCACAAGTCGTGGGATTGGCCGGTTTGGAAAAAGCCGAACGGGATCCCCTCACCGCAACGACCGGCGGATTGGGAGATGTTGTAACGCTTGCCGCAGGCTCAGCCGAAACCATTTACCTCTGCCTCGGCGGCAGCGCGACAAACGACGCGGGCTGCGGTATGGCGGCGGCGCTCGGCTATCTTTTTCTCGACCGCCATGGGACACCCCTTGATCCGCTGCCGTGCAACTTCGCGGCTGTTGAACGCATCCAGCCTCCGGAGACACTTCCATCAATCGAAGTCATCGGGCTGACCGATGTTCGCAATGGGTTGCTCGGGCCGCAGGGCGCGACGTTCGTGTATGGGCCGCAGAAAGGAGCCTCGCCATCCGATGTGGAAAAACTCGAGGCGGGCCTGGCCCACATCGCGGACATCGCGGCGCGCGATTTGGGAGCACCCGATCCCGCAACGCCGGGAGCGGGAGCGGCCGGTGGACTGGGCTTCGGCGTGATGACCTTTCTGCGCGGCAGCCTCCGGCCGGGGTTCGAAACCGTGGCCAAGCTCATCGGTCTGGCAGAAGCTGTCGCGGCCGCCGACATCGTGATCACCGGCGAAGGGCGGATCGACGGGCAAACCTGCGAGGGCAAAGCGCCGTACGGCGTGGCGCGCCTCGCGCGCACGGCCGGAAAACCGGTCATTGCCTTGGCCGGTTCGATTCCGTTAACCAAGGAGGATGCAGCGGGCTTCGACGTGCTCGTGCCGATCACCGACGAACCCATGAGCCTCGAGCACGCCATGCAAAACGCCGGACCTCTCCTCGAGAGGGCCGCGGCCCGGACGGCGATGTTGATCAAACTCGGTCACTTTTTATGAGCAAACACATCGCACTGATTTTCCCCGGACAAGGGGCCCAAGCCCTCGGGATGGGCCGCAGTCTGGCAAACGTCTCACCGGCAGCGGCTGAAGTGTTTCGTCAGGCGGATGAAATCCTCGGCTGGTCGCTGAGCAAAATCTGCTGGGAGGGTCCGGAGGAGGAATTGACCAAAACCTCGATCTGCCAACCGGCCCTCTACGTGCACGGACTCGCGGCCCTCGCCGCACTGCGGGAAAAAACCGGCGCGATTGCGGCGGTAGCTGCGGGCGGACTTTCTTTGGGGGAATTCACAGCGCACGCGGCCGCGGGCACCTTCGATTTCGCTACGGGCCTGCAACTGGTCGCGCAGCGCGGACAGTTTATGCAAGAAGCGTGCGAGGCGACCCATGGCGGGATGGCGGCCATGATCGGCGCCGAGGAGAATGTCGTGCGCGACCTCGCAGCCCAGACCGATGTCGATGTGGCCAACATCAACTCGCCCGGACAAATCGTTGTTTCCGGCGAGGCGGCCAAAGTCGCGGCGGCGGTCGGGCTGGCCAAGGACTTCGGCATCCGCAAGGCAGTCGAACTGAACGTCGCGGGCGCCTTCCACTCGCGCCTCATGCAGCCGGCGTACGAGCGGCTAGGGCAGGTACTGCAAAGCACACAGCTCTGCCAGCCGACAATCCCCGTCGTCTGCAATGTCGAAGGTCGCTCAGTCAAAGATGCGGACGACATCCGGAGCATGCTGGTCGCGCAGGTCACGGGCAGTGTCCGCTGGGCCGACTGCGTCACCTGCCTGCTCGACGAACTGGGCTGCGACACCTTCCTCGAACTCGGCCCCGGCACGACGCTGGCGGGCATGATCGCGCGCATTCGCAAAAGAACGACAGTCTACTCGGTAGGTAGCGCCGAGGATCTGGAAAAATTCGCACTCTGATTGCACCACAGCGGAGGCGGCATCATACTTTACTTGACTATGTTTTTGGCCGACGAAATCAAGCGCCTTAAAAAGGAGCGTAATGCTGTCATCCTGGCCCACAATTACCAGACGGCCGATATCCAAGAGGTGGCCGACCACGTGGGCGATTCGCTCGGATTGAGTTACCGTGCGGCCGAAGCAGAGTCCGATGTCATCGCCTTCTGCGGCGTCCACTTCATGGGCGAGACAGCCAAGATCGTGAATCCAGCCAAGACGGTGGTCATTCCCGACATGGATGCAGGCTGCTCGCTCAGCGACTCCTGCCCTCCGGAGAAACTCGCTGCTTATTTGCAGGAGCATGCGGACAAACATTATTACGTCATTGCTTACATCAATTGCTCGGCCGGAGTGAAGGCGCTGTCCGACGTCATCTGCACCAGCGGCAATGCGATCAAGATCGTCGAAAGCGCGCCGGAAGGCCGCAACATCCTCTTCGTTCCCGACGAGAACCTCG
>Ga0209190_1003730_pt1 | contig 10060 bp, 6 predicted proteins | sample M_140205_XF_Meta_FD_187315 | JGI IMG/M metagenome (GOLD analysis project Ga0209190, IMG submission 187315) | Freshwater microbial communities from Lake Montjoie, Canada to study carbon cycling - M_140205_XF_MetaG (SPAdes) (version 2) | ecosystem: Environmental > Aquatic > Freshwater > Lake... | reverse complement strand
TAATCCTTTTGTAATGAGTAAAAACAATAAAAATAGTTCACCACTAGTGTATAGTACAAATCCGGAAGCCATTCAATCTGAGCCTTTGGACGATATTGAAACCTTGCCTAATGCAGAGCAACCACTTCGGGTCATTTTAGAAACCAAGCATCGTGCCGGTAAAACGGTCACCATTATTTATGGTTTTGTGGGGAAGCTGTCGGATATGGAAAGTGTCGGCAAATTATTGAAAAATCATTGTGGCACAGGTGGGTCAGTAAAAGACGGAGAAATAATTATACAAGGTGACCACCGTCAAAAAGTATTTCAATATTTAAAGCAAAAAGGGTATAACAAGGTGAAGCTTTAAGTTCAAAAGCCTTTTATCTATTCAAACAATTATAATTTCAATATTTAAATAATAGTTGATTCGCAAAAAAACAAATTAGTTTGAATAGGTGAATATAAAGCGTGACTGAAATTATTAGTATAGAATTTCTAAATTCAGTCTGGTTTTAAAATCTTGCACCAAGGGGTACTGTTCAGCAATACGTTCAAATTTTTGTTTGCTGTTTAATCTTAAATGAAGGGGTACATCTTCTTTTTCTCCCGCATCCACCAATATGGAAAACTGAATAGCCCTGTTATTAAAGGTCTCCCAAATTTTTTCAAGTAAATTCATGCGCTCTTGCTCCACAAATTTTTGAGCAGTTAGTGCCGAAACTGTAACGGTAAAATGGAGGGGATCTAAAATTTCCAAAATGGCTAACTTGAAAGTGCCGGCAGAGGAATGCTTTAATGCATCTAATAGATAAGCTGTATAATCCTCCCAACACTTGTTTAGTGTATCCATTTCTAAAGGAATAGGCTCCTTTACTTCTTCTATATTATATTTCGAACCATATTTTTGTTGTAAAGCGACTAATAAATTCTGTTTATTGCTAACATCATTGACGCTCATCGCATTGTTTGGGGCAGCGTTGCTCGAATGGGTGTTCGGGGTAGCCACTGTTTTTACTGGGCGACTTGTGGGAGCTGCCGTTTCGATCATTAATTTGGCCTGCTGATTCACTACCATTTTACCTAATGGCAAAATGCGTTTGATTTTAATGGGATAGCTTACGTCAACTAGTTTTTTTTTTACTAGTTCACCGTCCTGCATACTTAATTCAATAGCTTGTTGTAAAAAATTGAGCTTAATTAAAGCTAGCTCCACATGTAATCGTTTGTTGCGCGCCATTTTAAACTGAATTTCCGACTCATTTAAAATATTCAAAGCACTAATTAAGTAAGGGGTACTGGTGGTATTCGCTGTGTTGATGTATTGTTCTCGCCAACCTTCAATGGATTCTAATAAGTGTGCGCTCGCCGGATCCTTACATACCAATATATTTCTGATAAATCCCGCTAAACCGTATAATACCATGTCACCTTCAAATCCTTTTTGATTTATTTCATCATATAGGAGCATTGCACTGGTTAAATCCTGTGTAGTTAAATGATTCAATAATTTAAAGTAGTAAGCCTCATCTAAAATATTTAAATGCTCAAGCGTATTTTCATAAGTTAATGCACCATTGGAAAAGCTCACAATTTTATCCAAGATACTTAAAGCGTCACGCATACAACCTTCACTTTTTTGAGCGATCAATTGCAACGCATTTTTCTCCGCCTTAATTTTTTCCTTGCCAACAATTTCCTCTAAATGTAAAACGGTATCGTTGGAGTTGATTCTTCTAAAATCGAATATTTGACATCGACTTAATATCGTGGGAAGAATTTTGTGCTTTTCGGTGGTCGCTAAAATAAAAATAGCAAATGGTGGTGGTTCCTCTAATGTTTTTAAAAATGCATTAAATGCATTTGCGCTTAACATGTGGACCTCATCTACGATATATACTTTGTATTTTCCGGCTTGTGGGGCAAAGCGAACTTGTTCCACCAATGTTCTGATATCGTCTACTGAATTATTACTTGCCGCGTCTAATTCATGAATATTTAAACTTCCTCCTTTTTCAAAGGAAACGCAACTATCACAAGTATTACATGCTTCTCCTTCCTTGGTAACCTTTGTACAGTTAATTGTTTTGGCTAAAATACGCGCGCAGGTAGTTTTACCTACGCCTCTTGGGCCGCAAAATAAAAATGCATGCGCCAAATGATTGTTTAAAATGGAATTTTTTAAGGTGGTCGTAATATGCGACTGTCCCACCACTGTACTAAAGTTTTGGGGCCTATATTTCCGTGCTGATACTATAAAATTTTCCATACTTGACGCGCAATATACACATTCAAAATCAAAACTTATATTCTATGAATTAAATCTTATCCCCCAATTTTCAAACAGGTAAAAATTAGCCACCTGTTTTATATTCCATAATGGGATGACGCTCAAATGGATGTGATTTTGCGTCAAAAATGTACCTGAAAGTGACCATTCTTCTGCTTGGGTTAGCGTCTAAACTTTTGTAAATATTGACCATTTTAGGGTTCCAATCGCCCGCCCAACCCATTTCATATTCGTCGTACAATTTTATCTTATTTAAAAGTATATGACAGGAGTTGATTAAAAAACTATCAATGCCCAATGCTTGATATTTGGGTACCACACCAAAAGCTAGGCCGGTTAATTTATTATTTTGTCCCGTCCACTTCATCCATAATAAATGCAGTTTTTGCCATAGCCCTAAATTCCCATTAAAGTATTTAAAATATTGATTCACATCCGGGATATTAATAAACATGGCGATGGGCTCCTGCTTATAATAAGCAAACCAAATAACTCGCTCGTCCATGACTGCTTTTAAGGAATTAAATAGTTTTATGATTTGAGGCAGTGTAATCGCTTTTTCTTCCCCATGTTGTGCCCATGCTGAATTATAGATGGTGACAAAATCCTGCGCATATTTTTCAAGCTTTTTCTTATCCAAATGAACCGCTGTATAATCAGGCTTAGATTTGAACTTATGATACCTTTCTTCAAATCGCGCAGGAAGTGGGTTCAATAAATTTTTTCTATAATAAAATTGATTGTAATAATTTTCAAAACCATAATTGGTCAATAGGGAGGCATAATAGGAAGGGTTAAATGACATGCCATACATAGGCTCCGCCTCAAAGCCTTCCACCATCAAGCCCCACCATTTGTCTCTGTCTCCAAAATTGATAGGGCCATCCATGGCTTCCATGCCATTTTGTTGCAGCCATAATTTAGCAGTGTCAAAAAGCAAATTTGCACATCCTTGCTCATTGATGCAATCAAAAAATCCAATACAGCCCACAGGGTATTCGGTTCCTTTGTTTTTATATTCTTTGTAGTAAAAAGCTGCAATTCTTCCAATAGTTTTGCCATCTGCATTTTGCAAAATCCATCTAGCCGCGTCACCACTTTGAAATAATTTATTTTTAGTAGAATCGAATACTTGTTTGACCTCATTATCTAATGGGCGAATATAATTGGGGTTTCCCTGATTTAACTCAGCATTGATGGCTAAAAATGCTTTTTCTGTTATAGCTGATTTTACTTCAATAATATTCATTGCTACAAATTAAAATATTTTTAATACACTCAATGCAAAAATTCCTGCGGTTTCAGTTCTGAGTCGGGTAGGGCCAAGATGAATAGGGGTGTAATTATTTGTAGCAGCAGTGGCAATTTCAGCACTTGAAAAATCGCCTTCAGGACCAATTAATAAATTCACATCATCCAATGCGCTTATTTCTTTGATATTTTTTTTATCACTTGGTTCGCAGTGCGCTATTAAATTTACCGATGCTTTATGTTGTTGCATAAAGGCATTCAATGTAATGGGTTCGCAGAGCAAAGGAAGCCATGCTTGTTGGCTTTGGATCATGGCAGACTGCAAAATATTTTGCATACGATCCATTTTGAATCTTTCATGTATCGTCCGTTCGCAAATGAGTGGCACAATTTGATGGATGCCCATTTCGGTTGCTTTTTCAAAAAGCCACTCTAGGCGAACTGCATTTTTTAACAAGGAAATACCTAAGGTAATTTTCTGTTTTGATGCAGCGATACTTTGATGACGCTCAATGTTAACCAGGCTATTGGCTTTATGTGCTGATTGAATGGTTGCATTAAAAACAGCTCCCAAGCCATTGGTAATATCAATATTGGCGCCTTCCTGCATTCTTAAAACTTGCACGCAATGCTTACTCGTTTCCGGACTGAGTGTAAACTGATTTACGCCGATGTTTAAGGAAGGCTCGTAAAAATAGGGTACAGGCATGTGTGTAATTTTGAAAAAAAATAATGCAAGTCGACAGCTATAAAATTATTAAATGAACTTTTAAAATAACTTTTCAATTTAAAATTGTTGGTCGTCGTCGTTGATGCCTTCGTCAAATTCGCCGCCATTCATTTTACTTCCCTGTATAAAAAAGCGGCCTCCGTCGTTGCTTGTATTTCCTGGCAGGGAAGAAACTGGTTTATAATTACTCCCTAATCCTGGGATACCCCCTTCGCCATCCCATTCTTCAAAACGTTGAATATCTAAACGTGCTCTTAATTTAATTAAATCCAAGGAACCATTACGGTGTTTGGCAATTCTGATATGGGTTTCACCCTGTGTACTTTCGCCCATTTCATTACTCATTACCTCGTAATACTCAGGACGGTAAATAAACATAACCATGTCCGCATCTTGTTCAATTGCACCGGATTCTCTCAAATCACTCAATTGTGGCATCTTACTTTCCTTTCTAGTTTCTACCGCACGACTCAACTGTGATAATGCAATGATTGGAATATTTAATTCCTTGGCCAATGCCTTCAAACTTCGTGATATATTACTAATTTCTTGTTCTCTGTTTGAATTACGATCGCCCAAGCCACTCATTAATTGCAAGTAATCAATGATGATCATTTTTACTTGGTGTTTGTTCACTAACCTACGCGCCTTTGCCCTAAATTCAAAAATATTCAAAGCCGCGGTGTCATCAATATAAATAGGTGCCGATTCTAATCGTTTGATACCTTTCGCATGCAATTGTTGGTATTCGTAATCCTCTAATTTACCTCTTGAAATTTTCTCCATTTTAATTTCACTCTCTGCGCTCAAAATACGTTGCACCAATTGAGAAGCGCTCATCTCCAAACTGAAAAAGCCCACGGGTTGTGGTTTTGTAGGATGTAAAGCAGCATTGCGCGCTAGGTTTAATGCAAAAGCGGTTTTACCCACGGAAGGTCGCGCCGCTAAAATTATTAAATCGGTCGGTTGCCAACCATACGTAATTCTGTCTAAGCTGGCAAAGCCACTTGGCACACCTGAAATTTCATCTTTCTTAGTTCTTAATTCATCAATTCTAGTAATCGCGGTTGCCAAAGCAAATCCAATATCAACGAAATTTTTCTTTAAATAATTATTCGTGATATTAAACATTTTTGTTTCACTATCGTCAAGTAAATCAAAAACATCTGTGCTATCCTCGTAGGCATTCGCAATTACTTCGCCACTAATTCTTATTAATTCTCGTTGAATAAATTTTTGTAAAACAATTCTTGCATGCGCATCAATATTTGCGGTAGAAACAACAACATTGGTTAATTTAGAAATATAATAAGCACCACCAACAATGTCCAAATTCTCCTGCATCCGAAGTTCTTCCACCACCGTTAACATATCAATCGGCATATTTTTTTGTTGCAAACTTTGCATCGAACGATAAATCATTTGATGCGATTCGACATAAAAACATTCTGGTTTCAAAATTTCCGTCACCGTGTCAAATGCGCTTTTTTCTAATAAGATGGCACCTAATACCGCTTCTTCTAATTCGCGCACCTGTGGTGGAATTTTTCCATACATCATACTGCTAATATCAATATTGGCAGTTTTCTTTTTAGTACGATTGGTATTTATATTGGGTAATGCCATAATAATGGTTGAATAGGATTGGATGAATTTCTACTGCGAAAATCAAACCAAATTAGCAATTCATGAAATTTAGTTTTGCAATCCGCTTATACACAGGGCTTCGCTGTCTAGTATCCACAATAAAAAGGGGTTATTCACGGGATTTCCACTAACATTTTGCGCTTATCCACCTTGGCAGGGAACTGAGGTGAAAAAGGGGCTATTTTGGAGGGGCTATTTTTTACCTAAAAAGCACTCAAAAATTTGTACTTTTGAAGCTATACCATAAAGATGCAATATGACGATTAGTTATCGCTGGCTGAGTGAATATTTACCCCAAACGGTGCGCCCGGAAGAATTATCTAATATACTAACCTCTATAGGTTTGGAAGTGGAGTCATTAGAAAATTTTGAAAATTTCAAAGGCGGACTAGCTGGACTAGTCGTTGGGGAAGTATTGGAAGTGATACCACATCCCAATGCAGATAAATTAAAATTGACCAAAGTAGATACCGGTGGGGCGGCGCCTTTAGAGATTGTTTGTGGTGCCTCCAATGTTATGGTGGGTCAAAAAGTGGTGGTCGCAGTGGTGGGTACTACGATTTATCCAAAAGGAAAGGAGCCGATGACCATGAAATTAGCCAAAATTAGAGGCGAACAAAGTGAAGGAATGATTTGTGCGGAAGATGAAATTGGTGTAAGTGATGACCATGCTGGAATTATAGTGTTGGATGCTGCAATAAAAGCAGGTACTCCAGTTGCTGAAGTTTACGAATACTATCAGGATTGGATTTATGAGATTGGTTTAACACCGAACAGAATGGATGCCATGAGTCACTATGGGGTTGCGAAAGATGTATGTGCTTATTTGTCTTACCATCATAGTCCAGTAAGTGCAGTAAGTCCATTCACACAAAATTTGGAACATGATAAGTCGGTAGCTCCATTTAAAGTATTGATTGAAGATGAAAAAGCATGTGCACGTTATAGTGGATTGGTCATTGAAGGAGTCACTGTGCAAGAATCGCCTACCTGGTTAAAAAATAGATTACAAAGTATTGGATTGCGTTCCATTAATAATATTGTTGACATCACGAATTATATTTTACACGAAACAGGGCAACCACTGCATGCATTTGATGCCAATGAGTTAAAAGAAAATAAAGTAGTCGTTAAAAAATATCCTGCAGGTACTAAATTCACCACACTCGATGGGTTGGAGCGATCCTTACAAGCCAATGATCTAATGATTACGGATGGCGCAAAGCCCTTATGTATAGCGGGTGTTTTCGGAGGTTTACAAAGTGGGGTAAAAGCGACTACAAAAAATATATTTTTAGAAAGTGCCTGGTTTGAAAATGTACATATTCGTAAAACCTCATTACATCATGGCCTAAGAACAGATGCTGCAACGCGATTTGAAAAAGGAGTGGATGTGGATGGTACTGTAAAAGTATTATTACGTGCTGCAAAAATGATACAGGATATTGCAGGCGGAAAATGTAGCGATGTAGTAGATGTATATCCAAACCCTGCAAAAAAAGCGGTCGTGCATTTAAGTTTTAGTTATCTAAAAAAACTAAGTGGCAAAACATATCCAGTAGATAAAGTAAAAACAATACTTACAAGCTTGGGTTTTGAAATTAGTAAGGAAACGCAGGATGGTATTGAATTAGCAGTGCCATACCACAAACCTGATATTAGCATACCCGCTGATATCGTAGAGGAAGTTTTACGTATTGATGGCTTGGATAATATTGAAATTCCAAGTGTTATTACGATGAGTCCTTCTATTGATCCATTGGAGAAAAAAGAAAAATTCAAAGATAAAATTGCGCAGTTTTTAGTGGGCCGCGGCTACACGGAAATATTAACCAACTCCATTACGAATAGTGCTTATTTTTCGGAAGAAGTTATGGCAGGAGCTGTAAAAATGTTGAATAATTTAAGTGCTGATTTAGATGTGATGCGTCCTTCTATGTTAGAAACAGGATTGGAAACCATTGCTTATAACTTGAATCGTCAAATAAGTTCAATTGCATTATTTGAAATGGGAAAAGTATACGGGCAATCTTCCAAAGGCGCTTATTACGAATCGGAACAATTGGCTATTTATCTTTCTGGAAAGCAACAACAAGATGGTTGGAGAGCAAAAGGAGTATTAGCTGATTTTTTTGTTGCCAAAGGAGCAGCCACTGCTATTTTTAATTTATTAGGCATGCAGGGAGGCGCATGGAAACAAACAAGTACCCATCAAATTGATTACGCAATCAATAAAAAAACGATAGGCCATTTGCAAGCCATTGGCGCGAAAAAATTACAAGCCTTTGGTATAAAGCAACCCGTTTTTTATGTCCAATTTGACCTTGCTAATTTGTTTTCGATTTATCAAAGCAAGCAGGTGGTGTACCAGGAAATATCTAAATATCCTTCCGTGGAAAGGGATCTGGCATTGGTCATCCCGCAGGATACAAAGTATGAAGCCATTGAAGCCTGTGTGAATGAAGCTAAATTGGAAGCATTGAAAGAGTCACGTGTATTTGATATTTTTGAGAGTGATAAATTAGGTGCACAGAAAAAATCAGTGGCGATTAATTTTGTATTTAATACGGCAGATAAAACTTTGACTGATACTGAAATTGATACCATGATGAAAAAACTGGTACAATTATTTGAAAAAAATTTAACCGCAGAAGTTAGAAAATAACTAAATTCAATTTGTTAAAAATAAATCATGCTTGCTTTAAAATTATCCCTTGAACAATTACAAGAAAAATTACAGCTTTTAATTAAGCAGTATGGTGTATTGGACAAGGAGAACCAACAGCTTAAAGCAGCTGTAACGAAGCAGGAAAATAAAAATTTGGAGTTGCTGGAACAATTGAACGCATCCAAGCATCAGTTGACTGCCTCTAGGATGCACCAGTCTGAAATGAATCCCGCAGACAAGGAAAAGTGGGTGAAACAAATTGACCAATATATTAAGGAAATTGATACTGCAATTAAAAACCTGAACCCATAAGCCATGTCAGACAATACCGAAAATGTGGACTTGATACCCATTAATATTACGATTGCAGACAGGTCCTATCGGGTAAAAATTACCGCTAAGGATGAGGAGGCGGTTCGTAAAACTGCCGCATTAATCAATCAAAAGATGGTTGAATTTAAAAATGCCTATGCGGGTAAGGATCAGCAGGATTATATTTCCATGGTTTTATTGTGGTTTACCACCGAGCAACAAAAAACGGGGTCCAACCTATATGAGATTGAAACCGCCCAAAAACAGATAGATACCCTCACCCATTGGGTAGATAAAGCACTATCTGCTTCATAAAATACGGCTCATCGACTCCATTCTTTCCATTATTTGATTATCTTCGTAGCGGAACCTTTGACGCATTATAAAAAATCGAAATACGTCATCTTGTAATTTTTGTGTGAACGAAGCTTGCTATAGGTGATTATCAATGATTTATGTATAATATAGGATTAATGTTTTTAACTCATTAACAAAGAAAAAGGGGAGTATGAATTATTTTAAAAAAACAAGATTTAAACAATGGACCAAACAATATTATTTGTCATCATTGGAGTTGCTTCCTTATCGGGAGGTTTACTCATCGGCAAACTAGTTTTTGCCCGCAATACAAAAAAGCAAGTTGAAGAAGCAGAAGCGCAAGCAGCCAACATTTTAAAGGAAACCGCACTTAGGGCGGAAACCATCCGGAAGGAAAAACAACTGGAAGCGAAGGAGCATTTTGTGCAACTTAAGTCAGACTACGATCGCGATTTATTAGAAAAAAATAAAAAAATTGGCGAGGCGGAGAACAGAATTAAGCAAAAAGAAATCAGCACCACCCAAAAGGAAGTTGCTTTGGATAAGCAAGTAAAAGACAATGACACGATTAAAGAAAAATTAAATCGTGAAATTGATCTAGTGAATATAAAGCGCTCTGAGTTAGAGAAGCACCAAGAAGAGCATATTCGCAGGTTGGAAAAAATTGCCAACTTGAGTGCAGATGATGCAAGACAACAATTAATTGAAAGCTTGAAAAACGAGGCACAAACACAGGCCCTAGTTTTACAACAAGAAATTATTGAAGAGGCAAAACAAAAAGCAAACAAGGAAGCACGTAAAATAATTATTCAATCTATCCAACGTACAGCTGCCGAAGTGGCTATCGAAAATACAGTGACTGTAT
>Ga0209190_1003728_pt1 | contig 10064 bp, 15 predicted proteins | sample M_140205_XF_Meta_FD_187315 | JGI IMG/M metagenome (GOLD analysis project Ga0209190, IMG submission 187315) | Freshwater microbial communities from Lake Montjoie, Canada to study carbon cycling - M_140205_XF_MetaG (SPAdes) (version 2) | ecosystem: Environmental > Aquatic > Freshwater > Lake... | reverse complement strand
TCCCATATCTATTTCAATCATCAGCTTGTCAACATCCGGTATGTTGTTTTCATTGACCACAATAGCCAAGCCACCCTGTGCAACGATCTGCGCTATGTTCCTTTCCTGTAGTGCAGTAGTCGTGCCTTTCCCTGCCTTGCACTCGATAGCAAAGAACCTGCCCTTGTAGCAACCAACGATGTCGGGTACACCCGATGCACCGTACCCTCCGGTAACCGGATAGAAGTAGTACGCACCAAAAGTTTTTAGCACCTTGACCACCTCGTTCTTAACCTTCTTCTCAGGTGTGATCATGATTCGTCCTGCCACTTGTTAATGATGTCGGCAATGCCACCTTCTTTTTCTTTGCATCTATTGGCGCGTTCTTCAAGCATGGCTGTTGCTTGCTCGTGCGCAACGTATGCAATCTCCTCGGGTCTTATTGACTTAGGTGCTTTGTTCAGCAACGCCATCATTGCAAACCCTGCATACAGATCATGTAAGTTACTCTCGTGCTCGTTCATGTTTTTTTCCTCAATAATGTTTTTGCAACCATAAAGATTTTGTACAGCGGCATCGACACACGATCTGGGCCAGATGTATTCAACAACACACGTTGAATCCTCTCCTCATCAGAGTTAAGTTGACGCATGGGTCTTTGATACATGCAACCAATCTCTAACCCTGTACGTGTTCTATATACATTCTTCATCGCATATCTCCTTCCTCGTTTGATAAGTAATACAACGTGTCAGATACCTTGAACCCTAAGTTGGGAACCAAGTCGTTGTTGTTTGTAATGCGTAGCATAGAGATGGCATCCATGATCCACTTCTCTACATCATCTTGTGGGACGTTGTAACGCTTCCTGCCTTTAAAGCTCGGTAACGAAAAATCCAATAGGTTGATAGTGCCATCCTCGTTCACCTCCACACGCATGACTAAATCTTTAGGTGTCATGCGAATATCCAGTACGTGATATCCGATACACGAATGCCAACGTCTGTAATAGCATCACCATTGTTCGCTATCTGCAACACAGCCAACTTGTTGCGTATGAACTCAGGCACATCCTCCATACGTGTGCATTCAGTTATCTGCATGTCATCAGTAAACTTGTACGACAAGCTGTTGGGCTTGACCCATACAAAACATGCGCGGGGTTTGTAGTCCTGCATGCGTTTCAACTCAGCACCTTCCTGTATCCACAAGTCCATAGCACTTGCGAATGCTTGTGTGCTTGGTTTGTATCCTGACGCAATCATGTGAGCAACCTCTTGTGCTATGACGCTACGATCAATACCCATCTTGCTGTACACCTTATCTCGTGCTGGCTCACGTAGATTGTTGATACCTGAATGCAACTTCGGTACACAAATATCTTGGATATCGTCATGACCAAGCGGGGCTAAGAACTTTGTAGCAAGTTTCAACGCCTTAGTTATGTCCTTGGATTGGCGGGTGTGGTAGCCCTCGTTTGTGCAGTTGAACTTATCGTTCTCGATCCTCTCAGACTTTACACAAAACGATGTAATACCGTTCTCGTGTTCTACGTATATCGAGCCCGAACGAAAGTCGGTTGCATCAGGGTATGTGATACCCAATTCAAGATAAATGGGCACCGTAGTATCCCCACCGTTTTCATCTTTCACCCAAATGTAATTGCTGTTTTTATCAACGCACGGCACGATGTTGTAGCGTTTGTTCTTCAACACTTTGTAGAAGTTAAACAAGTCCTCGTGCACGGGGATGTCCACGATCCAGTACCTATGGTTCCTCTCACGTGCTTGCTCTACGCTGTTTTGGAATCGGTCGAATGAAACTCTACCAACATAGTTTTCTTTAGTTGTTTGCATGATTTACTTTCTATTAAAGGTTAAAGGTTAAGTTAGTCAAGGTGAATAGTTGTACCCATGGGAGGTACAACTTTGTTACCACCTACGATAGTCCACAGCACTGGGGCATTCCATGTACCCCAATCACCATAGATGTAGCCATCAGTCAGCACGATCACACACTCGGGCTTGATCTGATTGTCTTTAAGATACTTGGAAACACACGATACGTCAGTGCCACCACCGCCCGCCGGTTTGGTAGATGACGACAACGTAGAAAGTTTTTCCTGTGTGTAGATTTCATGGGACGCCACCTCAGTGTCCCAATACAAAAGATCAACTCTCTCGGGCATGGCGTTGAGGCAGATGCCTTGAACCTCGGATAAGAACTTAGACAACTCAGCCTCACCGATAGAACCCGATGTGTCAACAGCAACCACGATACGCCCCACCGTCTCAGTGATGGTTGATGGCATGTACATGTCGTGTTGTAACCACCTACGGTTAACACGTTGCCACGTAGAGATGTCCTTGCCTACAGCAGTGGATGAAACGAACTCACGTAGTTGTTCACGCCAATCAACCTTGGGCTCGATGAGCGAGCCCAACTCACGTGACTGATTACCACCCAGCTTACCTGCCATGAGCTGACCCTGACGAATGGCTTGATTGATATCTTTGGCAACCTGCTCAATATCTTCTTGAGACATGTTTTGACCTGATTCCCAATCATGGTCATCGAGACCACTACCCTCACCTTCACCGTTCCCGGCCCCGTCATCGTCATTGTCTTCTCGCAACATGTTGTACACAGTCTGCGAGTCCATGCCTGCATACTTGTGGTCAAGTAGTCCACCCTTGGGTAATGTGATGAACCCGTTGGTACGCTTGCCGATAGCATCTATCTCAAGGTTGATCACGTAGTCACACGCCATGTTGGCAGTACGCCCATCCTCCTTGTAAAGATGTTGCCACAGGAACATGTGTTGATACACCTTGTGCAGATTCTCATGCATGATGAGACCGCGCAGATCAGAGTCAGACATCTTGTTGATGAACTCGATACCGTACTCACAGTCGATGCCGTTGGTACGTGCAGTAGGTACATCGTCAGACACTGAATACTTACCGACCATCAGCACACCGGCATAGGTCATCGTCTCGGGGTGTCCCATCAACTCCACATGGGCACGTTGTACACGTTGCGTTGGGGTCAACGTGTTGAGCTGTGTTAAGAATGACATATCTCTCTCCTTTTTAATACGGTATGAAATTACTTCTTGGCGAACAAGAAGTTGTTAGAAGCCGCCCACCCAGCGAACTCGGTGTTACGTGCGGCAACGTCACGCTTGGGGCACTTGTCAGACATGACGCTACGTGCAAACAAACCCTGCGCTTCCTTGGGCATGCGGCTCATGAACTTCATCCATGCTTGCACAGTATCTTTCTCGATACGATGCACCGCTTTGGCAACCAACATGCAAGATGCCGCCGCAGATGTTGGCACGGTCGCAGTGTCGGGAGACTTGATCAACTCATCCCATGGGGTAAGTTGAGAGTCGAGCTTGTCCATCGTCAAGATGTTGTGCATTGCCTTCTCACCCACCGTTCCTGCCAATGCATGACACATCACGTCATCACCCAGTATGCGAGTGTTCTCGTAGACATACGCCGCCCTCTCCATCGAACGATGCGTCACCACAGCACCACGCACAGTGCGGGGGTCATTGATGTATGTATTCTGCTCGGGCTTCTCGTAGTCCTCGAACGATGCAAACATCTCAGGGTACTCAGCCACAGTACCAATGATCACAGGGTGAATGCCGTTGGGAATTGCATAGTCCTCGATCCATGTTGGTGCATTTGTTTTACAGACCTTCACACGGGTCACCCTATTGAGAGCATGTGGCGGCACGTTGTCACCTAGTCCCTCGACAGACAAGTTTGTTGTACCAAACACCACTGACCCTTCGCTCAGTTGGTAGGTGCCAAGCGAACGCTCATTCATCAGCCGCAGTGAGGCATTGAGTACACCCCCTCGCGCTTTGCCGATCTCGTCCAACATCATGACAACCTTCTTGCCCTTGAAGTGAAAGCCGAACTCCTCGTTAGGTATGAATGAGCACACCTCGTTACCGTCAATGTCCTTGATCTTAGGAACAATGAAGTCACCAACATCTTTAGTGGTGATGTCCACGTAGCAGAAGTACGCGTCCTTGAACTGCGGATAAGACTTGAGCATCTTGAGGATGGCAGACTTGCCGATGCCCATCTCGCCCTGCACTAGGACAGTTTGTTGAGCGCCCACGGCGGCGATCAGGTCAGCAGATTGTTTGAGTGTGATTGCGTTGTACATGTTACTTTCTCCTTTGGGTTAAAAAATTAGATCTCGAACTTAGACAAGATGTTGTCCACCTTGCGCTTTGTCTGCTCACGCAGACTGTCGCTGTCTCGTAATGAGTCAGCATCCACACCGCGCATCGCATCCTCCAGTTGCTTGCGCATCTCATCCAACCGTGTGTCGTTGGTTATGTTGAAACTCTTCAATAGTCCGCAGATCTCCACGGCGTTGTCCACCAGTGAGTCACGGAAAATCTTACGCTTGCTCTCACCGTTACTGTCGGTGTCGTCAGTCAACCGCTCTGACATGCGGGTCAGGCAGTCATGCAGTCGCTCCCATGCCTCGGTCATTGCCCCTGTAACACGTTGCTGTAAGACAGCTTCATACTGCGACTGCAACTCTTTGAGTCCTTCCTCACCGATGTCCACCCTGAAGTCACCCGCTTGAGGCAGTGGGGTCATGCTGTAGCGCATGCCGAACTTGGATTCGATGTGCTCACGTGTGGGGTAGTCCTCACGGTTGAACAAGTCACCCAGTTGGAAAGCCGCCGCCGCAACCAGTGTGTCGTAGTCATTGAGAAAGTTGTTGACAGCAGTGCCGAACTGTTGCTCGTAGTCGGTGAGCCTGTCCTTGAACTCCATGAAGTGAGCCATGTTCAGCACACGGTCGCCGTTGTCGCCCCAAGGTTGCGTCACCCCATACATCCACGAACGTATGGCATTCGCGATCTTGGTGATCTCGGTCAGCTTGCTTGAACCCGCAAGCAGATTCTTGTGGTAGTTACCCGCGCGGGTCTTGGTGCTGTTCTGTTGGTCAACTTCTTCACTGACCCTTTTGTCCAGCTTGCGTCCCGTCCATACAGACAGGGACAAGTTGACGATCAGCGCAGATGATGAAAGTTTGGACACGCTGAAGTTGCCCAAGTCGATTGCAAAGTTACTCATGATTTACTTCCTTTAAGTTGTGGTGTTTTCATACCGTATGAAATTACACCGTTTACTAACACATTTACTAACACGAACTACATTATAACAGATTGACAGATAAAGTCAATTCGGTCTCCACATGAAAAGATCTAGGCACACGACCAACAAGGCGATGCTTGCCGTCAATGTGTAAGTGACTATCCATATCTTTTTGGCTTTACTCATTTCACTTGCTCCCATCCAAAAGTTTTTACATTTACTGGTGTATTGGTCTGCGTTGCCGCATGCATGCGCTTGGCACGTGTGATAGTCAGCGCATCCCACTCTATGCGTTCGCCGGTGTCGGTCTCTACGTAGAACATATAACTTGTTGCTACTTGTGGCGTTCCCCACATATCTATGGTGATGTTGTCCTCAGCTTGCTTCACTCAATACCTCCTTCAACTCGTTTGGATACGCACGTGACATGTCGTGCAGAAGTTTTACAAACTCAAAGTTTTTTATAGAGCCGCTGAAGTCTGCCTTCAGGCACTCCCTCACGTATGTCCACGCCATGATGGCGTGTTGTCGTTCTTGTTTCCGATTCATATATCACCTCTCAATATCTTTTGGTTTGTTTGTTTCAGGGTCAGATGTGCAGAGTCACGTGTGATGAACATGTACCCGCCCTTGCCGTACTCTTGCACCACTGTCCAACTCTTGCGTTCCTGACGTGCGGCTTTCTCACCGCAGTCCACGCACAGGGTTGTCAACTGCGCCCTCGCTGGGGGGTCGATCTCGTTACCGCATATGCGGCAGTCTGTGCTGGTCATGCTATTTCTCCCAGTGGTGCGATCAGTCCAACTACGCCGTTGTTGCGCACTTTGATCATGTCATCTACGTGCAGTTTGGTTGTATCTGTGTGTGGATGGCACTGCGATTTATGTTTTGATGTTGTCATGCTGTACTTACTAGCGTTCTCAAACCACATGTCAGTCCTGACCTCGTAGATGAACAACGGCCAGTGTTTGCCATATGAATAGACAACGTAACGTGCATCCTCGGTGTCGGTGTTCTCGTCACGCTCCCACTCAGACCAAATGTTGTTGGCTTTGAACTCTTTAAGTTTCTTCACGTAGTCACGTGAATCATAGTTACTCACTCTTGCTTTCGTCATGATTACTCTCCTTTGGTTGATGCAAGATCGCATCGTGTAGGACATAGGTGTGCTATGCCCTACGGGTTGTTATCTCGCTATGGGTTGTATTGTTTAGTGCTGGTTGTTGTAACTGCGATAGTGTTTGTCGTTCACGCATATCCCGATATCGGTTCGTGTTCCTAGAAGTTGTTGGTATGTGTTCGGTTCATGCCGTGCGGCGTGCGGTTTATTGCCTATCAAATAAAAAATCAGCACTCACTCTCACATACATACTCTTCGTTAGGGTTGTTGCACGTTTCCATGCAGAGCACCCCACACATTTAGGCAGTATCTGTATTGACTTGCGCTTTGCTATCGGTCGTGTTCGGTGCCACACATGACGCACACTACTGACCTACACCACAAAGTGCACCGACTGACTACGGTACGCCTATTCACGCAGGATGGATTCACGGCACAGCGTTGTGTTCTTCTTGTGCTTTCTACCTATGCGCTTCTTGCATCGAGCAAGCGGCGGTTTAGTTTGGATTTTCATACGGTATGAAAATCGGTGTTTAGCGAATTGTTAAAGAGCATGGGCAAGCCCATTGGGTTAGTGCGATCACTATTCACCCTGCAACATGTTTTCACGTGTTGAGCCTCTACTGTACCACAAAGAGTCTTGGATGTCAAGTTGTGACAAGGCGTTGTTATGTGGTGATAAAACCGCATTATTCCTTTTTTTCTGTATTATTCTGTGGGCACAGAATAAAGCAAAGCCAATGGGTATGCGGGTTGTGAGAGGTTTTGGGTGTATTTTTCCATTATTCTGTGGTTTTGAGATGAGAGAGACAAAACATCGCCAAGAGCGTAAGCAAGCATGCGAATTTAAGCAAAAACTGGGGAATTTGGAGTTTTTGGAAATTGTCTATTCATATATATTTTTTACAGAATAATAGAATAATAGGGGAAAAACCCTGCGGGAACCCGCATGGATGCTGGGTTTCATATTATTCTGTGGTCACAGAATTTTTAGGAATAATTGAATAAAACGCGAGACAGCACTGCGTTATACGCAGTTGACATTTCATACCGTATGAAGATCTGCTTACGTAATACGGTGCAACATCACGCAGGGGAATTCCCTATGCGTCAGTACGGCCCGCATCGAGGGAACAGTTATCGGTATAAGTTGTTGTAATTTCATACCGTATGAAATTACTTAGATTTTAAGTTACCAACATCTTGTCACGTGATAACACACTACAACTTCTTTGTAGGATGATTCTTTTCGATGTCTTGCGGCCCGCTTTGAGGGAACAGTTATCAAAACTCTTCCACGTGGAAGAGCATGATGGTGCTGGATGTTGTGGTGTGGGGGAATTTTGGGCGAAAAAAAACCCCCCGATTTCTCGGGGGGTTGTAGGGGTTAAAACAATTGGGTCATGCCCTGCCAGACTGATATCTCAAGGGCATTAGGATCGTCTCGCAACATGTTGCGGATTCGATTCGCATCCACAATGTTGTTGCATGTAATTTCACGCCGCTCTTTTTGACCATTGTTATGGTCACGCAAATAAATGATTGTGTACATTTGAAATATCCTAAAAAAGCCCCCCGAGGGGGGCATTGGGTTTACTCTTCGATCTCGTCACCTTCGGCTTTGAAGAAGCTCACAAAACCTTCGTAGAAGTTACCTAGATCGTCATTCTGATATAGGTATTCAAGCTCAGCGCATAAGACCTGAAAAGTCTTTCCCTTGTCATGGTTGAATGCGGGTCTGAACAGATCCGCAAAGGATTTGCTACCGGTAGCGGTACTACCAGCCCTTGCACCTGAGGGGCTTGCACCTTTGCGTTTTGGGTTCCAGTCACTGACTGGTTTACCAGTCGCTACGGCTTCGCGAAAAGTCGTCAGATAATTGGCAGATGTACCAGCCGCCCAGCCGCCTGAGATCAGCCCATCGTAGAAAGCGGTCGCAATAGAGCATTTACCCTTGCGACCGATAACCACCTTGTCTTTGTGCAAGACAGCGATTTGCTTGTTAGCATCATCTTTCAGGGAAGCCGCTTTGTCTTCGTGAGACTTCGCAGATACCAAAGAAGTTGCCACGGCTGCCGCAATGGCAGTGTAAGAGAGAGTTTTGGACATGATGTCCCTTTCATTCGCGCAGGGTTAAAAAGTATGAATCAGTCGCGCATCACCGATCCATGAGATGAATTACACCATAGATTCTTATAGGTTACACGAGATAGCAACAAGTTGACACCTAGGGCTTTGAATTTCATACGGTATGAAAATCGAGGCCCCACCCCCCACTAACTGGCGGCTTGTTGTGTGTAGTGCTATGCACTGTGTTTCACTCAAAAGATCACAAAGAAAAAACTAAAACGACCCCCTACCCCGTGCAATTTTTGATCGACGGGGTTTGAACTACTTATAGATAACACTCCCCAAGATGTTTCTATGTGAAATACCCCACCCCCCTATATAAATTTTTAAAAAAGCGTGTACACTTCGCACAAATTGGAGCTACAAACCGCACCATGATTCTCGTTACACCTGAATTAGACGTACCCGTACCTTTTTCGCTTACACCGCAAGAAGCTAAAGATTTGCACGCCCGTGCACAAGCTGCGTTCAATACGGTTGAGTTCTTAACGGCCAACGGGATGCAACTCCCCGCAGTGACTGATGCAGATAAAAAAGAAGCGCGTGAGCAATTCTTTGAGGCACCCACTGCAAACAAAGAGATCAGTTCGGCAACTGCTGTAATGCTCAAGGCTATGCTGAATGAGTACGACGTTGAAGTCGTGCGTAATGCGGCGCAAGTTAGAAATTACGTTAAGATGCGTCTAATGATGTTGACAGACTCTAATAAAGAGTCAACCCAGTTGAAGGCGCTAGAACTTCTGGGCAAGATGAGTGACGTGGGGGCGTTCACGGAACGCATGGAGATCAATGTTACGCACCGTACTACTGAAGAATTGCAAGCGGAGTTGGCCAGCAAGTTGTCTTCTTATATGGATGGCATCATTGATGTAGAGGCTAAGGCTATTGAAATCCCGCAAGAAAGATATTTGAACGACGCACCTGCGGTGCAAGTGATTGATTTGGATGAGGAGTTAGGGCTCACTGGCAAAGAGTTGGAAGAACTTGATGACTGAAGTCGTTGAGAAGACAAGACTTGAGTTGGTGCTGGAGAAACTCCAGACGCTGCCGTACAGTCAGCAGCAGATGCTGATCAAAAAGTTCCCCAAGGATGAGCAGGAAGCCATCGCAGAAATTCTGGATGAGCTGAATACGAGAAAACTTAGGGAAAAAGCGTCAGACGACTTCATGGTGTTTGTGCAGGAGATGTGGCCTAACTTCATCCATGGTCGGCACCATGCCAAAATGGCTCAGGCATTTGAGCGAGTGGCGCGAGGTGAGTGTAAAAGGCTCATCATCAACATGCCGCCACGGCATACCAAGTCAGAATTCGCGTCTTACCTGCTGCCAGCTTGGTTTTTTGGCAAATTTCCGGGCAAAAAAGTCATTCAAACCAGCCACACTGCTGAATTAGCGGTAGGTTTTGGTCGAAAAGTGCGTAACTTGGTGGATTCGCCTAACTATAAGCGGATATTTCCGGCCTTAGACCTGCAATCTGACTCAAAAGCGGCGGGTCGATGGAACACAAACTTCGGCGGGGAGTATTTTGCTATCGGTATTGGGGGTGCCGTGACCGGTAAGGGTGCGGATATCCTGATTATTGATGACCCGCACTCGGAGCAAGAGGCTGCGATGGCGCAGACTAACCCGGAAATTTACGACAAGACATACGAGTGGTACACATCCGGCCCACGTCAGCGTCTCCAGCCGGGCGG
>Ga0209190_1003726_pt1 | contig 10065 bp, 8 predicted proteins | sample M_140205_XF_Meta_FD_187315 | JGI IMG/M metagenome (GOLD analysis project Ga0209190, IMG submission 187315) | Freshwater microbial communities from Lake Montjoie, Canada to study carbon cycling - M_140205_XF_MetaG (SPAdes) (version 2) | ecosystem: Environmental > Aquatic > Freshwater > Lake... | reverse complement strand
CCGATCCCCAATCAATCTCTGCCTCGTCCTCGATCGGAGCGGATCCATGCAAGGCGCAAAAATCGAGAAGGCCAAACAAGCCGCTTGCTTGGCCATCGATCACCTCAGCGATCAGGACTTCCTCTCGCTGGTGACCTTCGACAACGAGTGCGACACCCTCATCGCCCCCGAGCGAGTCGGAGACGAACGCCACCGCTCCGCAATGAAATCGCGCATTGATCGCATCCGACCAGGGGGCGGAACGGCGATTTATGGCGGGGTCAGCCTCGGCGCGGAACAACTCCGCAGAAACCTCCAAAAAGAATTCGTCAACCGCATCATCCTCCTCTCCGATGGCCTGGCCAACTCTGGCCCCAGTCGCACCAGTGATCTCGCCAAACTCGGAAAAACTCTCCGCCAAGATGGCCTCTCCGTGACCACCGTCGGGCTCGGCGATGACTACAACGAAGACTTAATGACCGCCCTCGCGGAAGCCAGTAGCGCCAATTATTACTATGTCCGCGACGCCGAAAAGCTCCCCGGAATTTTCGCCGAAGAACTCGGAGTCGCTCGCTCGCTGGTCGCTCGGGAAGTGATCATTCGCATTCGCGTTCCCGAAGGCGTTCGCCTGAAAGAAATCATCGGCCAACCGCAAATCCACTGCCAAGACCGCTCGGCAGAGATCACCCTCCCCGAATGTTTCGGCGGAGACAAACGCCGCTTCCTCGCTCGATGCGTTGTCCTGAACCCGCAAACCGCCGCCATCGAAGTGGCCAGCGTCGATCTCCGCTATCAATCTTCCTCAGGCATCGCCGCAATGACCGATGCGCAAGCCGCAAAAATTAGCTTCAGCGATCAGGAAAAAAAAGCCGACGAAAGTATTCAAGCGGAGGTCACTAAAGAAGTAGCCGTAGCCGAAAATCGGCTCACCAAAGAAAAGGCCGTCAAGCTTTCCGATGAAGGCAAAAGCAAGGATGCCGCCCTTCTCCTCCGCGACCAAGTCACCCGCAATCTCTCCGCAACCGGCGCAGCTCAACTCCCAGAAATGAAAGCCGAAAACCGTGCCCTCGAAGCGGCCGCTCAAGAGGTGGAGGAAAAAGGGCAACTCAGTTCGCGGAGCCGCAAGACAATCCAATACGAAAACTGGCAGGACAAGTATCAGAAGCGTTAGCCTCACCGAAAACGGTTCAAGGTTGGGGGCGAATCTTCGGTTCGCCCCCAACCCACTTTGACACCACCACCTTCAATGAAAAAAAGCATCTGGATTTTCCTCCTCGCCGTCCTCCTTCCCAGCGCCATTCTTGGTTGGCTCGCCCTGCGAAGCGCGGAAGAACAGCAGATCATCCTCGAAAAACGCACCGCAGAACTCTACCAAACCGAAACCGAAGACCTCGCCCGAACCATCCGTCTTCTCATCGAAGACGAACACCTCGCCTTTAACCAATCCGTCCAAAATCTCCTCGCCAAAACAACCCCCGAATCGCTTGCCCAACGGTTTTCCGCCGATCTCGCCAAAGAATGGCCCCGAACTGCCATCGGCTTTGCCATCGGAAAACACGGAGAAATCACCACCCCAACTCCTCAAAACGCCACCCCTCACCCCGAATGGAAGTCTTTCCTCCGCAATCACTCCGACTGGCTCACCGGAACCCAACCCGCCACCGTTTACTCCGTCCTCTCAGACGCCACCAATCGAGCCGAAAATCTCTCCCGCAACCGCCAATCCACAACTTCGCCCTCGCCGCCTTTAGCTGAGCAAAAAGAGGAACTCCCCAATCTGCCCCGCCTCAAGAGTTCCCCCACATCACGCTCCGTCCCAAATTCCGCCAGACTGACCGAAGAAAAAAAATCCGCCCCCGCCAAAGCCACCGCACCCCAGGAAGAAGCAGCCGTTCAAGTTGCCTCATCAGCCCCACCACTCATCGCCGATACCACGATCCGCGACGCCCAACCCGCCCCCCCACCAGAATTCGCAGTCGCCGCCGCGGCTGAGTCACAACCACCGCCCCAAACCCCCAGCCCCATGCGCCCTGCCGCCAGCATCGACCCACTTCCCCTCGCTAAAGTCGCCACCAAAGACGACCCCCAAATTCGCCAAGTCGAACCCGAAAAAAATTTCTCTCCAGATCGCCTCGCCCTTTCTCAAGTCGTCCCAACAACCTCAAACTTTCTTGCCCTCACCACCGACGCCTCTCAAGGGGTAATCACTCGCTTTCTCCAAGACCAACTGAAGATCATTTTCTGGGTCCGCCCAGCCCAGTCTCCCGACCTCATCTTCGGCTGCTTAATCGAAGTCAAAAATCTCCAAGACGTTTGGGCTAAAGCATTTCCCTATTCTCAAAACCGCACTTCTTCCCCCACAGAAAAATCTCCCGCACCAGATTTCGTCCTCGCCCTCCTCGACGACAAAGCCCGCCCCGTCATCACCGCGCCCCAAGGCGAAATCGCCCGCGATTGGAAGCGCCCCTTCGTCGCTACTGAAATCGGCGAAGCCCTCCCGCACTGGGAAGCCGCCCTTTATTTGCAACGACCCGAGCAAATCCGTGAGACCGCCCAACGCCACCGCCAAACCCTCAGTTGGCTGATCGCCAGCGCCCTCGGTGCCATCGCTTGCGGCGGCTGGCTGGTCGTCAACGAAGCCCGCCGTCAAATAGCTTTAGCCACCCAAAAAGCCGACTTCGTTTCCAATGTCTCCCACGAATTAAAAACCCCGCTCACCTCCATTCGCATGTTCGCCGAACTCATGCACAATGAACGCGGTTCCACGCTGGCAAAGCATCCGCAATACCTCCGCATCATTATGGTCGAAGCCGAACGTCTCACCAGACTGATCAACAATGTCCTCGATTTCGCCAGCTTAGAACGCAAACAAAAACACCTCGAAAAAAAACCCATCGACTTCCACTCGGTGGTCGCCCAAGTCTGGGAAAGCCAAGAGTTACACCTCGAAGAAAATGGCTTCACTACCCACTGGGACGCCGCTCCCCCACCTTATCCAGTCCTCGGAGATCCCGATGCCCTCGCCCAAATTCTCGTCAACCTGATTTCTAATGCAGAAAAATATTCTGGCGAAAATAAACACCTGGAAATCCGCTCCCGCCTCCAAACCGATCATCTCGAATTTATCGTCCTCGACCGCGGCCTCGGTATCCCCAAAGACCAAGCGCGAAAAATTTTCGACCCCTTTTACCGCGCCCATGATTCCCTCTCCAGTGGCATCCAAGGCAGTGGCCTCGGTCTCACTCTCGCCCAACGCCTCGCCCAAGAACACGGAGGCAAAATTACCTACCAACCACGCCCCGACGGCGGAAGCCAGTTCACCCTCGTCCTGCCTCTCGCTCCCACCCCACCAACCAAACCCTGATTCCCCAAACACTCCACCATGAAGAAACACCTCCTCATCGTCGAAGATGACCCCCATATTCGTCTCGGTCTCTGCGAAGCCCTCCGCGGCGAAGGGTACGAAGTCAGCGAGTGCCGCGACGGACTCCAAGCCACCCCACTCCTCCGCCAAAGACCACCCGATTTACTCATCCTCGATATCATGCTCCCAGGAAAAAGCGGCTACGATCTCTGCCGAGAAATCCGCGCCAGCAAAAACCGCGTTCCCATCCTCATTCTCTCCGCAAAAGGTCAGGAGGTCGATAAGGTGGTCGGCTTAGAACTCGGGGCCGACGATTACATGACCAAACCCTTTGGCCTCCGTGAACTCCTCGCCCGCGTCCACGCCCTCCTCCGACGCGCCGAACCCCAAAATCACGCCTCCGAGCTCCCCGCAGAAATCGCTTTCGGTAATGTCAAAATTGATTGCAAAGCCCTTCGCGGATTCCGGGGCACAGAGCCCCTCGACCTCACCCCTCGCGAACTCAAAGTGCTCGCCCTCCTTTTTCGCGAACGCGGCAACGCCGTCTCCCGCGATACCATCCTCAATGAAGTCTGGGGCATCGATTACTTTGGCACCACCCGCACCCTCGACCAGCTCGTGGTCAAACTCCGCCAAAAACTCGAAGCCAATCCCTCCACCCCTCAGCACCTCATGACGGTTCACGGCCTCGGCTACCGCCTCGAAGTCTAACCCCCTCCGCCCATCAAAGACCTCACCGTTTCACCCCCGCACCACCGACGGTATCCCGAATAAATCCCAAAAGCTCCATCCGCCCGCTCCGCGTCTCAGCAGAAGTCGTAAACACCCTCGGCAACTCCGCCGACCAAGTCCCAATCTTCGCCTGAAATAACTCGATATTTGCCTTCACCCGCGCCGGAGAAACTTTGTCAGCCTTGCTAAAAACCAGCGCAAACGGCACCCGCTCGTCCACCACCCATTTCACAAAGTCCACGTCGATCGCCTGGGGCTCATGCCGCGCATCGATCAAAACAAACACGCATGCCAAATTTTTCCGCCCACAAAGATAGCCCGCGATCATTTGCTGAAAACGATCCCGCTCAGTCTTCGCCGTCCGCGCATAACCGTAGCCAGGCAGATCCACCAAACTCCAGGTCGTTCCCACCGCAAAAAAATTGATCAGTTGGGTATGCCCAGGCGTCGCCGAAACCTTCGCCAACCCCTTCGCCCCAGCGAGCATGTTTAAAAGCGACGACTTCCCCACATTCGATCGCCCAATAAAGGCAAACTCTGGCAACAAAGAAATCGGGCAAGTCTCAAGACTCGGCGCACTGGTTTGAAATTTCGCGGATAGGGCACTCATCGGTGTTTGGTTTTTCAAAGCTATCGGCATTTCCTCCGCTTGGATAGGCTCGATCTCCACCCCAAAAAAAAACGCAACTCCATCGACTCCATCGCCCCAGCCACAAACTGAATTTTAATATTATTTTAAATCATTTTCAATTTAAAATTAATTCTTGAGTCCGCCACTTCTCTATCCCAATGTTCCTGCCCTGACTTAAAACCCCACTGCCCAACCAATGAAAAACTCCGCGTCTCTTCTCCTCGCCTTAGGCCTGACCGCCCAACTCGCCTACTCCGAAACCGTCATTCCCGCCCAACCCGGTGGCAAACTCCCCAAAAAACAGCCCATCCAACTCGTCCAAATCGCCACTGGTCTCATCGACCCCGTTCACGTCACCGCCCCAAAAGACGGCTCCAATCGCCTCTTCGTCTGCGAACGCCCAGGCATCATCCGCATCGTCAAAGACGGTAAACTCCTCGAAAAACCTTTCCTCGATCTCAAAGATAAGACGATCAGTTCCTTCCTCGAACTCGGTCTTTTCTGCATCGAATTTCACCCCCAATTCAAAGAAAACGGCCTCTTCTATGTCGCTTATTCCGACCTCTGGTTCAATGGCTCCACCCTGATCATGCAGTATAAGGTCTCCGCCAAAAATCCCGATAAAGCCGACATGGAAAGCGGGAAGGTGATCATGCAACTCAATTTCCCCTACTGCAATCATCACGGCGGAAAAATGGCCTTCGGCCCAGATGGCTTCCTCTATGTCGGCGTCGGAGACGGCGGCTGGGAAGGCGATGTCCTCAGCACTGGCCAAGATCTCACCACTTTCATGGGCAAAATGCTCCGGATTGATGTCGAACACTCCACCCCTGATCGCGCTTACTCGATCCCTAAGGATAATCCTTTCATCACCCCGCTCCAACAAATGACTCTCTTCGGGGTCTCCGAAAAACAATTCTCCAAAATTCATCCCAACGCCAAACCCGAAATCTGGGCCTACGGCATCCGCAACCCATGGACTTTCTCCTTCGATCGCAAAACGGGTGACCTCTTCATCGCCGATATCGGCCAAAATCACTGGGAGGAAATCAATCTCCAACCCGCCAAAAGCAAAGGCGGCGAAAACTACGGATGGAAGTTCATGTGCGGTAGCCACACCTTCCCCATCGAAGACGAAGCCACCAACCCCCGCGTCGGTCTCCTCCCGATCGCCGAATACAGTCACGTCGATCAAGGAATCTGCGTGATCGGCCTCGGCATCTATCGGGGCAAAGACTACCCCTCCATGGAAGGCACCTACTACACCGCTGATTGGGGCAGTGGCAAAATCTGGGGCCTCCAAAAAGACCCCGCTGGCAAATGGCAAATGGAAGAACTACTCGACCTCGATACCCCTCTCCGCCCCACCAGCGGTGGCGAAGACGAAGCTGGCAATATTTACCTGACCGATGCCTCCGCCAACTACGGCGGCCCCGTGGATCCCGCCACCGGTGACCGCGGGTCCCTCTGGAAACTCGTCCCCGCCGACAAAGTCCCCGCCGGTGCCATCACCGCTCCTTTACAAAAGAAATAACCCCAAATAGCTAATGCAACAAGGCACCGCCACCAGCGGTGCCTTGTCGTTTCGCCTCCTCTCCACCAATCTCATCCTCATCCTCATCCCGTGATTCTTCCTCGCCTTCTTCTCCTCTCCCTCACCGCCTTCCTCCTCCACGCAGAATCCCCCGCCGAATCCCCCCAATCACCGCCTCCCGCTCATCAACACTCCAACGCGGGAGTCGCCAGCGCCGGCCGCAATATGGAACTCGTCAAAGACCTCACCGAAGCCGACTTCCTTCGCCTCGGCTCCACCCCCAAAAGTGTCGATCTCGTCGTGGTCGCCGTCTGGAATGACGAAAATTACGGCATGAATTTCAACGGCTATGCCAAAGGAAACGCCACCTATCTCATTCCCAAAGACTGGAAAGTCACCGTTAAATATATCAACCCCAGCCCAATTCCCCACAGCCTCGTGGTCGTCGAAAAGGAATCCCTGAAAAAAATCCAAATGCCCCCGCCCTACTTCAAAGGGGCCGCCATTCCAGACTTCCTCAAAGGCCTCGCCTACGCCACCCAAACCTTCTCCTTTATCGCTGATGAAGCCGGCGACTTCGCCCTCGCCTGCGGCTTCCCCGCCCACGCCATGAACGGTCACTGGATCGCCCTCGAAATCAGCTCCACCGCCACCGCCCCCTCCCTCAAACTCGGTTCCGCTCCACCCAAATCCGCCTCCCCTGCCAAAATCCCCTAACCCCCACCCCTCCAAGATGTTCGACCGCTCCCACACCATCGCCCCACCCGGCTTCAACCGCTGGCTCGTCCCACCAGCCGCCATCGCCCTCCAAATGTGCATCGGCCAAGTCTACGGCTTCAGCGTCTTTAAAAAACCCCTCGCCACCACCGGCTGGACCGAATCCGAAATCGGGATCGCCTACAGTATCGCTCTCGCCCTCCTCGGCATCTCCGCCGCCATTTTCGGCAAATGGGTCGAAAAAAGTGGCCCTCGCAAAACCATGGTCGCCTCCCTCCTCTGCTTCTGCTCAGGCCTCATCCTCTCCGCTTTCGCTGTCCGCACCCACCAACTCTGGCTCCTCTACGTCGGATACGGCTTGATCGGCGGGGTCGGCCTCGGCCTCGGCTATATCGCCCCCGTCTCCACCCTGATGCGCTGGTTCCCCGATCGACCCGGCATGGCCACAGGAATGGCCATTATGGGCTTCGGCGGTGGCGCTCTCATCGGAAGCCCCCTCGCCCAAGAGCTCATGACCCATTTCAAAACCACCAGCACCTACCCAGGACAAGGCGCCTCCGAAGCCCTCCTCACCATGGCCGCCCTCTACGCCGCCTCCATGGCCTTCGGCGCCTGGCTGATCCGCGTCCCCCCTCTCGGCTGGCATCCCCAAGGCTGGGTGCCCACCCTCAGCCCCCAAAAACTCGTCACCACCGCCAACGTCTCCGTCGATGTCGCCTGGAAAACCCCCCAGTTTTGGCTGCTCTGGACGGTCCTCTGCATGAATGTCACCGCCGGAATCGGCATTCTCGGCCAAGCTTCCCCCATGATCCAAGACATGTTCAATGTCACCCCCGCCGCCGCCGCCGGCTACGTCGGCCTCCTCTCCCTCTGCAATCTCGGTGGCCGCTTCTTCTGGTCCTCCATCTCCGATCTCACCGGACGCAAAGGCATCTACTTCATCTACTTCATCCTCGGCTCCACCCTTTACGCCAGTGTCCCGTGGATCCAGCACCAAAACAACGTCACTCTCTTCGTCATCGTCTCAGGTCTCATCCTCACCACCTACGGCGGCGGCTTTGCCACCATCCCCGCTTACCTTCGCGATCTCTTCGGTGGACAACGCGTCGGCGCCATCCACGGACGCCTCATCACCGCTTGGAGCATCGCCGCCATCCTCGGCCCCCAACTCGTCGATCGCATCTCCAAATCCCAAAAAGACGCCGGCGTCGACCCCGCCCTCGCCTATAACTCCATCTTTTACCTCATGGTCGCCCTCCTCATCGTCGGCTTCACCGCCAATCTCCTCGTCCGACCTGTGAACCCAAAACATCATCTCGAAGACCCTCTTCCCTAATGAAACTCCTCCTCTCCTGGCTCTTCGTCATCTCCGCCCTCGGCTGGGGCGTCCTCAAATCCGTCCAAAAAGCCGCCCCCCTCTTCCAATCCTCCCAAACCCACTCCCGCTAAACCACTTCCCTCTTCACCCGAAAAAGCCGGCGACCAGTTTCCCAGTCGCCGGCTCTCTACATTCGCCTTTCCGGAATTTAGACGGCTTTCTCCCCAGTCTCGTCAGTCCGAATCCGCACGGCCTCCAAGACCGGCGAAATAAAGACTTTCCCGTCCCCAATCTTTCCCGTCTTCGCCGCTTTCACAATCGCCGCCACCGCCTTCTCCGCCAGGTCATCGATCAAAACGACCTCAATCTTGATCTTCGGCAAAAAATCCACCGTGTATTCACTCCCACGGTAAATCTCCGTGTGCCCCTTCTGCCGTCCGAATCCTTTGACCTCAGAGACGGTCATCCCTTCCACCCCAATCTCGGCGAGGGCTTCTTTCACTTCCTCCAGTTTGAATGGCTTAATAATCGCTTCAATTTTTTTCATAGATGTTTAATCAGAGTTTGGTTGATGTTGTAACTTGTTCAGCTCAAAGAATATATCCCTCTTCTTGATGATCGGTGGTGTCGAGTCCCTCTCGCTCTTCCTCAACTGTCGGACGCAAGCCGATGACGATTTTCACCAACAAGGCGATCACCACCGTTGCCACAACCGAAATCACCAAGGTGATCGCGATCGCCTTCAACTGCTGCGAAAGCAACCCGCCCTCCGCCACCAACTTAAATAAGCCGTTGGTCTTCGCGTAAGTGTTCGCGTCAGTCAAGTTTCCATTCACACTGCTCGTCGCCAATACCCCCGTCAGAATCGCCCCAAGTGTCCCGCCAACCGCATGCACCCCAAAGGTGTCCAAAGCATCGTCATATCCCAGCATCCCCTTGACGAAGACGACAAAGATATACGGCACAATCGCTGCCAATAACCCAATCAACATCGCCCCACTCGCATCCACAAACCCACAGGCCGGCGTGACCACTACCAGGCCTCCCACAATCCCCGAACAGAAACCAAGGATCGATGGGTGACCCTTATGAATCCACTCCACCAACGCCCAAACAAATCCCGCCGTGGCCGCCGCTAAGGTGGTGGTCATAAAGGCGTTAGACGCCACCCCATCCGCAGCCAATGCTGATCCCGCGTTGAATCCATACCATCCCACCCAGAGCATCCCCGTTCCCACCATACAAAGAACCATCGAGTGCGGGGCCATCTTTTCTTTTCCAAATCCCAGCCGCTTCCCCAAAATAATGCAGAGAATCAAAGCGCTCCACCCCGAAGTCATATGCACGACCGTGCCCCCAGCAAAGTCGATCGCCTGAATCTTCGCATCCCCATTCCATACCCCGTTCATCAGACCATTCACCCCCCAAATCATGTGCGCCATCGGGAAATAAACGAGGAACATCCAAATCGCGATAAACACCAGCACCGCACTGAATTTCATCCGCTCCGCGATCGCCCCCACAATCAACGCAGGCGTGATGATCGCAAACATCAGCTGGTACATCGCAAAGACATTCTGCGATATCCAAAAGCAGTAATCCGTATTCGGGGCACTCGTCACTCCCTTGAGAAAGAAAAACTCCGTCCCCCCAATGTATGGGGATCCAAAATTTTTGCCAAAGACCAAGCTATACCCCACCGCCCACCAAATCACCGTGACCATTCCCGCACAGCCAAGGCACTGCGCCAGAACACTCAAAACGTTCTTTTTTCGTACCAGCCCCCCGTA
>Ga0209190_1003721_pt1 | contig 10072 bp, 8 predicted proteins | sample M_140205_XF_Meta_FD_187315 | JGI IMG/M metagenome (GOLD analysis project Ga0209190, IMG submission 187315) | Freshwater microbial communities from Lake Montjoie, Canada to study carbon cycling - M_140205_XF_MetaG (SPAdes) (version 2) | ecosystem: Environmental > Aquatic > Freshwater > Lake... | reverse complement strand
CACCACTTGATGCTGCAATGTTCAACCACATATGTGCATAAACATTGTCTTGTATGACACCCTCACCGTAGTCATACATCCCACCAAGTAAAAACTGCGCAGTCGCATTACCCTGTGCTGCTGCTAGTCCATACCACTTCACTGCTTCTTTGTAGTCTTGTATGACACCCTTACCGTTGGCGTACATCACACCAAGCCAGATCTGAGCATGCTTATCCCCTTGTTCTGCTAACGGACGCCATTCACGCAACGCTGTTGCGTAATCTCCTGAGTCGTACGCTTGCGCCCCCTTATTTAAACCGTTTTCAGCCAATGCTTTAGTTGTCTCAAACAAATTGTCTAGAGGGTTACTTGGCAAAATATTTTCTGTTGGAGTTGCTTTGGAGATAGTCTCTGCTGGTTTAGAGCAAGCACTAACGGCCAACACAATACTCAGCATCAGAACTTGAAAGACATTAGTTAATCGCATATCAGACCTCCCCCTATTATTCCTGACCGAATATACAACTTCCTACCTGTTAACCCAATACTCACGCAGTGCCTTCCTCGCTTTATTAAACCGTTCTTGATCCGTTGGCTTGATCGCAGCAGCCTTTTGCTGCTCCGGTGTGGTTTTCTTAGTTGGGGTAATGTTAGTGGGCTTAGTGTTGGAAGTCATAGCTATGTCTCCTGATTGACCCAGCCATTGTAATGCACGTGTCAAGAGGCTACCGTGATGCGGTTGATCTGACTGGTAGGGAGAGCGTTGGTTTCGCAACAAGAATTTAGTGTCTTCGTCTTCGCCAACTAATTTATGCTCTCGCAGTGAAGGCAATTAATTGCCAAGCTTTATCTAGATGCTTATGATGTTCCTCGATCGAGGCTGGATTATTATTGACTGAAAGGTTATTGTTTCAACTGCCGCACGCACTACGATAAAAACACGGCGCCGGCGGGAACCATGGGTAACCGCGCACAGCTGCCAACTGTCAACTGCCAAGAAGTTAACTAAACCGTTATTTTAAGGAGCACTTCGATGCTAAAGCTGAAACAACAAGCACAACAGGGTTTTACCCTTATCGAATTGATGATCGTTATTGCGATTATCGGTATTCTGGCTGCAGTAGCATTGCCTGCTTACCAAAATTATATAATTCGCGCCAAAGCCTCTGAACTGATCTTGGCCACAACTGTGGGCAAACAAATGATTACCGAATTTTTCATTCTTAATGGCAGACTTCCCGGACCCATAATGTTAGCTAATAACCTGGGATGGACTGGGCAAAATGACGTCGATATTCCTCCCATAACTACTGGTATGGTCGATGGAATTTTTGCTAGGTGGGATGGAGTAATTCGGGTTCATGGTAACTCGGAGGCATTGGGTTTACCTGAAGGTGAGGATTTAACTATTGAATTAACCCCTACAGAAGCTAACGGGTCTCTTACCTGGGTGTGTACTTCATTCACTGAGGTTGGTGAGGATGGTATGGTCCGGCCTAGCCCCTACATGCCAGCGAGCTGCCAAGGTCCAACATTCGAAGATTGATGCTTATGATGTTCCTCGACTAGCGGGGGGGCCTGAGCTGTTACTCAGCGTCAAAAACTTTCCAGATTAGGGGTGGAAACAGCGTCCAAGAGTTTCCACCTCTGTGTGTCATCCTCCGGTGTTTTAGCCGGAGCTATCTTAAGTGTATTACACGGATAGTATTATCGAAATTAGAAGGCGCCATTCGGTTCATCAACAGAGCATTTCCGGAAAAGGTCATTAAACTGGAAAGTTATAGACGCTGACAGCTTCATAAAATACTGCGCATCAAACTAACCCCGTGCAAACTAAAGGATTACTCTGGGGTATCCTCTCTCACTGATAATTAGCCTTCTAGCAGCTCTTCAGGTGTGTCATGAATGTTAATCAGTTGTATTTTTACAGACGCTAATCACGGCACTAGTACGTATAAGTCAAAGGGTCCGTTATTTGATGAACTTCAATTATTCGGGGGGTCCGATTTGTGTTGCAGCGAGTCTCGCTCTCCGGTTGGGAGGCTCTGAGTTTTGCTAACTTTTCCGCCAGAAGCGGCTTCAGACTTTGTTCGTCAAGCGAATCCAATCGATGGTGTAGTCTCGGCCAATCTGCCTCTGAGATTTTGCGTTCATGAGAGTGGCTCAATTTAACTCTCCAGCAATGTGACAAAAGATGCATTATTTTACTCTGATTTAAGAGGCGTCACATTAAACTTGATAGCCCATTCAAAGGTAAAAGTCTTACCAATTACTAAAACTTTTCTACACTTATTATTCGTTGATGGTCATCTATTTATAGAATAGAAGAAGTAGTTTAGATAACAGATGAAACTGGTGATTTATGACAGATGAAGAATTATTGGCACTTTACTGGGGTGGTCATATTTATTGGAGCACCTCACCTGGCTACCTCGAATGACCTCCTTTTATCGACTTCCCAGGAAGCAAAAAACCACAATATGTAGTATATATCTCGACAAATGCATCTATATGTGGTACAATGAAGATTGAGATAACGCAATAACGCCCGTCGTGTTTGTGCCTCTGTAAGCCGCAGCCCCGAGCTGCTAAATCCCTGGAGCCGTACTGGCTCATTGCTTATGGAGCACGACATGGTTACACAGCATTTTCCCCCTATCCGCAACTCCCACATCCTGGCATGGCTCAATGAAGGCCTTACCGCAGCGGAACTACTAGACCTGCAGGATACCTTCTTCACATCGCTATCGGGCCACTTCGTAGCCAACACTGCTGGCAGGGTGACAGGAGTGATCTGCCTTAACCATGATGGCTCTTACAAGGTGTTGGCTGGCTCAGTTGCCGCAAATAGCTTGCTGTTCTATTTAGAACCTATCCACAGTAGAAGACTTGTCCAAATTGGGCTCGCTGACTGGGACTACTATGTCACCCACGGGGCTGACAGCTTCGGATACCCCAAGCTCAAGGACGGAACACTAACTGCCCTGGCAGGCAGGCATGCCTATTGTAAGCAGAACAGGCAGGCAAAGATGGCCATCGCCAAAAAGGCCGCAACTCGGTACTCGGATGAAGTTAAGTCTGCAGCTCTGGAGCTATTTGTTAAGGGAGTCAAAGTTGCTGTCATACAGGCCAAATTCGGGGTCGACAGAGCCACTGCGTACCGCTGGCGCAAGGCAGTAAACACGGGCGCTGCAGAAGAGGTGCGACACCCTACCCAGTAGGGTAGTACAGGGTCGCTGTCGCACTAGCCCCCTTCCTCCACTTTGAGTTTGGTTCTGATGTGTCTGTGGTCGCTGCAGACATGTTCGGTCTAGGCCGACTTTCAGCTTGATGCAGCGCGCTCGTTCGCGATGATCATCCATGGTAGCAACACCTACGTGTACTACGCCGGTGCTGCTGCGGGCAATGTGGATGACCAGTTGATTCAATTGACCGGTATCACTTCACTGACAGCGATGACTGGTGGAGTCACACTCACCATTTCCTAGTAGTTAGCCTTGCTGGCGATTTCTTCTTGCTAATGGTACTGCTAACGTGTGCTACCGTTAGGGCAGTTCAGATCTCCCTTTTCATGTGCCTATCTAGATGCCATGCAAAGTATTTTTTAGTTGATAACCTCCAGGCACTACACTCTTTACCATCAATGAATCTGAGGTGAGTCAAGATATCATGGGTATTACCTTGCTTTATTATTTTCACTTTCCCATCAGATACGGCAATGTAGCCTTTTTCATAAAGTTCATCACAACCAAACTTACACATCGGCGCTACTATGTTTGAGAAATCTTTCTTTTCATCCAATGTGCAGATTGCTCTTTTCTTTATATGAGCGGCAACTAAGAAAGCGCTAGGGTATGTGCGTCCACATATACAACATTTAAATATCTCTCTTTGTGAAAAAAGGATATTTCTGAGATAGGCTTGTTCTTTCCTAGTAGTGCTATTTGATGCGCTTTCTAGGCTATCCAAATTCTGTAGTTCGCTAACAACTTCTTCAGCAGGGTACTCGGGGAAATATGTGCCGCTCTCCAAATTAAATGCAGATAAAACCTTTTCGCTCTTATCATCGTCTAAAACATTAAATCCCTGGATGACATAGTTTTCTTTGTAGCCAATAACCTTATTAAGTTCTTTGTATGGGATATTAAGTTCTTGGACCTCGGAGACGAAATAAATGTATTCCCAAGTTTGACCATCCTCTTTTGTCCCCCAGAGGAATTCTGCCAATTCACGATTATGGTTTTTGTATGTAGTGACGCCAGTAGCAAAGACGTGGTTTTGTCTTGCGAATAAAGTGACATCACCTACACTTATGCGCTTCCATTTAGAAATATTGGTGCTTTTCCCCTTTCCAGGAGTCACACCCCATACATTAACACTACCGGCTGAATAGATTTCGCACAGATCCTTTGCTGTCTTGGAATCGATTAGGTGAGTAATTTTAGATATAGGAATTGAATTTAAAACTGTATCTAAGTAATGGTCTCTAGCATCATTATCACCACAGGGCTGTAATATAATTAATGCCATTTAATCGTTCCTTCGGTTGTATTTCTTTGCGTTTCCTTTAGAGAGTGATACTGGGTACTTTTGTTCATTTATGATTAGCTTTTGTTCAATTGCCTCTTCAGGATTGACCTGTAAGACATCACAAAGTCTTAAAACATAGAGCATTATATCTGCCATCTCTAAGGCGACTTCATGTTTAACCGTTGCAGATAAACTCTCAGATTCGGTCTGTGTTAGCCACTGAAAATGCTCTATAAGCTCGCCTGCTTCTCCTGAAATAGCCATGGCAAGATTCTTGGGTGTATGGAACTGCCCCCAATCTCTTTCTTCCGCAAATGCTCTGAGTCGATTTTGTATTTCGGCAAAATTCATGAGAAGGAGCCTTCCAAAAATAATAAGTTTATAACTTTTTCCCACACTTGCCCGCTTTTTGTTAATCTTAAGGCTTGTCCACTTTAACCCTAGTATTTATCCTTACTCCTCCGGGGCTGACATGCTCTGTCCACGCCCTTAACATCGCTTCTTTAGCCCAGCTTTCATTGGACTGCTCCACTGCAATAGCATCATGAACTGGAAGTCCTACTATGTTTGCTTTGACGCCCTCCAGCATAACTTGTTTAAGGATTTGACCTTCCAAGGATTGCGCAGTCACTCCGAAGCCTGAGAATAGTGCCAATTTGGGGTAACGCTTCAAGGTGGCGTCTTTCAACTGGGTAAATGTCCCTTTATTGAAGCCATCCTGTTTTAACGCTGAAAAGGCCTCATTTTCACAGCTAGCGCTCATAGCTACAGTAATAAACTTCTTTACCTTCGCTCGTTCCATACCTTTAGCAAGTTCAGCTATATCCTCATATGGATAATCACCCGCATCTTCCTTGCCAAGTATTGCTAGATTCATCCGCAGGTGATTGGCACTGAAATCAACTTCGCAGATGTCTTGGCCGTCAATTAGAGTATTGATTCTTATTTTAATCTTTCTGTCAGGTAGTGAATTAAAGGGCGTTATAAGCCTTCCTGCGTGGAAGGGATCGTCTTTGTAGACTAGTCTTACTGGCGCTTTGCATGCCCATTGGTGAGACTTGAGAAACTCGTTTATCTCTAGCATTCCAGCCATATCTGGATGGTCTGCCGGGAGGCTTACAATTGTCTTAAACCAGTCTGAGTCTGAATCTCCGTTGATGGAGACATAGGGAGGCTCTATGGGTTGTTCTGAATCTAGAAAGTATTGAATGAGCTGCTTTTGGAACAGTTCATTTGGAAAAACCCGTGTGCGCTTAGGATTTTTTAGGTATTTTTTACCTGGGCGGATTTCTGCCAAGCCACTATCCTTTAGGTAGTCAGTAATGACCTTCATACAAGTATACGAAAGGCCATACTTCTTTAACCAATAATCATTCGCATACGCATTCTTGGTCAAAGACACAGCCAGCCATCTGCGCATAAATGTTACGCGAGCGAGATTCAAGAGCATATATTTCCAGTGTCTTCTGAGCGCCTCAGCCGCATCATCAGTCCTGCCCCCTACAGTTTCTTTATAAAGAGTATCCACATGGCTGCTAAATGACTCTGAGGTCGTGCTGAGAGCCCTTAGCTTTAATGGCGTGAAGAAGTGATCGTCGTGTGATTTCCCATTGTCATTTGGTAATCCGGCGTCTTGAATCATTGATGCTAGCTTGTCCTGAAGTGTCATGGTTGCTTGATAGTCCTTATAGGCTCAGGGGGGGTGGTATGCATAGAACATCTCTGGTGTACTCCTGCTCCTCAAGCGTACACTAACTTAATAGACATAAGCGTCAATGGCGTCCCTATTAAGCTAGTGCGCCTAAGATGCTTAACCGACCCAACCACTTATTACATATCTTAAAGAGGACAAGTTGACCTAGTGCGCAGTAAGCGCCTTAGCTGACCAGACCACATATTAAATATAACAAATAGGTCATGTTGATCACCTTAGGCGACTCCTTCGTACACTTTATGAATTCACTTATATTAATGAATTAAAGGGGCATCAAATGGCATATTACTGACTACTACTTTTATTGATTGCTATTGCGCAGAAGTGCCATTTTGTAGGCGCTGGCGAGGCCAAAAGCGACCCCGACAGCTCCTCCTTCCTACCCTCTAGATACATCCAAATTACCGCAAATTAATGCAAATACGAACCCTCAGTATTCATACCCTTAGTCTCCCTACGGGGTGGGTTGGGTAAGTCCGGGATTGCAGCTTTTCTACTTGTCATAAAAAGTTCCTAATATTGTGGAGGGCAACAGCCCGACAGCAGAATGCTGCAGGCACAGTTGAACCATGGGGAAGTAGGAGTTTTTTATGGGTCTCAGTTGTACCAACATGTCGGGGTTACTGCTTGACGTGGGTATTCGCTGAGGGGCCTGCAAGGTGGTTCGTCACCTAAGTCCTGCTTGCGAGGACTGACCTGCCTGTGGTTTTTGTTGTTTGAACACAGAGGCGCATTGGCATGTGTTAACTGCAAACACAACCAAACTATATCAGGGGGTTAAAAATGTAGGCAAGCACTATTTGTTGTTAATTAGTTGCTGTATACAGCTTATGACCTTCTATTCCAATACGCATAGAGAATATCGATTTGAGGGTCTAGTCTGGTTATCAATACTTCTGCCTCTCAAGGATAACGCCCCTGACACCACCTCTTGGGTCGGTACAGTCACCCTGACGCCTCGGTATCAGATGGAAATGACAGTGGAATACAGTCTGTCCCGCATCAGCTCCTGCATTTATACCGACATTGAATCCTGTCACCTTGGAATCTTGCTTAAGTATCAGCTTCCTCTGTTGCTCCAACAGAGCTTGGATCGCATTCCGCTCTGGCTGGTACAAATCAAACATGTCAGCTACATGCCGCTTTGGTATCACTAGCGTGTGATGTTCTGTAACGGGATAGAGATCTCGGAAAGCTATTGCCAATTCATTTTCAGCCACAATCCTACTGCTGGGCAACTGGCAAAATACACAATTACTATCTCTGTGGTTATAACTGTCAATCACCCCTCGAAAGTCACTATCGTCCCTGTCTCTTTTCATAGCATTGCAAGAGTAGCAAAGTGACTGCAGGTTGCTGATATCGTCTGAACCTCCGCTGTTTCTAGGAATAATGTGATCAACCTCCAGCGCCTTCTCCTTTTCATGGATGCCGCATAGTTCACATCTAGACTTGGCTCGTTTAAGAACTTCGTAACGAACAGTGCCGGGGATATAACCAGCAGATTTACTCCTGTGCAGCCAGATCGCATCACCGCGTTTGGCTGAGTACTCATCGATCTTTAATTGGCAAAGATTTACCAGCTCAGCAACCTGCTCAAGACTCAGCTCTTTGAATCTGGGAAGACTATAGTGTTCACCATCCTTGCGCGTGATGCCTCTATTCTTAGTAAGAACCTTGCCAACCATGTTCTTGGTAATCTGCCGATAGTACTCGACCTGACTTTGATCCTGACTCAGGAGAGCTCTAGCAATGGTGTTGCTATCTGCTGCGCCCTGCTTGGTTAATAACTCCAACAGCATGACGGGCTGATAGATGTGACTCATGCGCATCTTAGTAGAGATGAAGTCCTGCAACTCTTCAAAGTAATTCATGGCTACATCTCCAACATGTATAAGTTATGCCTTAGCCTTGCGGAACTGCACAACGTTTTTTCCCCTAGAATCAGATCTAACTGGATCAGGGTCTACCTCGAATGGCCTGAGGATATCGTCTTCAATTGCTTGCATAACGGGCTTCATCGCCTCAGCCGTCCGTTGGACGTACCTGTCTGTTACGCCTTTCTTCTTGTGGTGTTAGCATGGTTAAGGTTATTTTGTGGAACCCCCTCACCTATGGCGTAGTCCAACCCGAGATTGAACTGAGCTTGCGATACGCCTTCTTTGGCTCCCCAGTTAAATTATCAATTGCCATGTTTGTATCATTCGCAGTGGATATTTATATCCTGATAGGAAACTGTACTACCTTGTGGCTGTGTTCATGCAAGAGGTGTCTGTGAATTTTAAGTGACTCTCTTTGAAATCCTTTCAACCCCTCGCTTTGAGAAAGCCCCTCAGCGCCATAACCGAGCATCACATCACTCATGCCGATTTGCTTTCCTGACCAGCCGCCTATAGCAGCTCCTACAGTTGGATCTGCTCCGTTGGCTATGCAGTTGGTTCTAAATGTGTGACGCAGGCTGTGCCCCGTAATCGCATTGTTGCCTGTTGCCCTCGCCATAAACTTCTTGATACTCAGGCTGTGGGTGCTATCTGAACAAGACTGGAGCCAGTTAATTGCAGAACCGATGTGTTGCATGATGAAGTTAACACCAATGACAACAGGCACTACTCTTGGTCTTGATGTTGTTTTAACTTTCCCAGAAATTATAATGTGTGGAATACCAGCGTCCAGTGCGATTCTCTCAGTAACAAGACGGTTTACTTCGGATGGCATCCCGCCACACTGCAACATCAAAAGCACAGCGGCGGCAACGTCTCGGTCTCTTTTGGTAGTTGTACTTAGGCAAAAGTTTACCAGACGTCTTTGTTCTTCGTGGGAAAGAACATTTCTTACTTTCTTCCTGCTTCTTTCAATATCAGTAATTTCCAGCACCCAGCCAAGCCTGTATTTCTTGCTGGCTTTTCTTATAGCGGCTAGAGGTTGGGATAGCTCGCGCTTTATACTCTGGCCTTTTATCCCTGCTTGCTGTCTCTCTGCGATGTAGCGATCTATTCCATCGTGGATGTGACTAAGTGTTTCAGGAGCGACTAAGGCATCTCCAACAATAGCAATAAACTTATCCCACCAAATCTGCTGCCTCTTTCCTTCACGGGTATTTATGTCGATGCCCTTACCGGCTGCATACTCTTTCCAAAGCTGGCTGAGTGTCTGTGGTCTTTGCTTGCTTTTGTCGATTAGCTTCTTGAGTGCATGCACGACTACTTGATCGTTAAACGTTAGCGCTTCGCCTTCTTGCTCCTTGGCTATCACATTTTCCATTTCAGGAAGTGCAGCCAGGGCATAATCTTCTTTGTGAGCTTGAAGTTGGACTTGGTATTTTGCTTCTTGTCGACTTAATTCCAGGTCTAGCATTACGCTGGTGAACTGTCCTGGCTGTAGATTTCTTTTTCTAAGGTAATCTGCTGCTGCTGTATCTAATTCAGATACACTGTAGGCGTTGGGATCAGTGTTTCCAATCCGTTTGCAGGCCAGCGCGTATGAATCTGCTGCTTGAGCAATCTTTCTATTTAATTCGGCTGAGACTGAGTTGTCCGCTGTTACTTTCAGCGCATAGGTGAAGGTCTTTGTTGGGGCAAGGTGCCGGAGTTTGGCTGGGTAGTCTCGTTGATAGAAAAGGAACTTACCTTGTGCCCTAACGTATTTGGGGAGTTTAGAGGACATTTCTGTAATGGTTCCTGTAATGGAGCAATGAAGGATGCCTATAAATCTAAAGTAAATTAATGCCTTAGGATATAATTATGTTTCCCTTCACCCGCTCCATTTTTTTATGCAATCTATCAAGCGTTAGCTGAAAGTAATGAAAAACCTTGAAATTTTACGCTTGCAACAACTCCAGGCTATTGG